>Ga0316201_10002196_pt1 | contig 13777 bp, 7 predicted proteins | sample CS6wburrow_MG_FD_204516 | JGI IMG/M metagenome (GOLD analysis project Ga0316201, IMG submission 204516) | Coastal sediment microbial communities from Delaware Bay, Delaware, United States - CS-6 worm burrow | ecosystem: Environmental > Aquatic > Marine > Coastal > Sediment | place: USA: Delaware... | reverse complement strand
CAAATCCCCCTAAAGAGGAAAAATAAAACAAGAAAAAGACCCCAATTATTATTAAAATTGCATGTAATCGAAAGGCCTTATAATGCCTGTCTTTTTTATACCGGGTTGCCGCAACCAGGACCATACTGCCAAGGGCAATCAATACACTTCCTTCTAAGGGGTCCAGCGTACCTATTAGGAAGAGTATCACACCCAGGACATAGAAAAATTTGAGCCAGTTGAATTTCTTTTTCATACAAATAGTTGCTTATCGGGCAAATCCAATACCTCATATTGGCACTATTTTTTAAGGCAACGCATAAGCAATATAGGAGGCTCCTGGTTTCGTTCCCATTTTACCGCCTCCGCAGGCTATAACCACGTATTGCTTTCCTTCAATTTCATAAGTTGCCGGTGTAGCATAGCCTCCTGCAGGGAGGTCTGTTTCCCAAAGCTGTTCTCCCGTATTCATATTAAAAGCCCTGAACTTTTCATCTTTGGTCGCGGCAATGAACAAAACACCCCCCGCTGTAATGACCGGACCCCCATAATTCTCTGTACCCGACACAGGGTAATCAGGGTCGTTAAGGCTCTCTTCATGCCCCAAGGGAATCTGCCACAAGTATTCTCCCGTATTCAGATCAATAGCGTTGAGCGTTCCCCAGGGCGGTTTCATTACAGGATAGCCCCTATCATCCTTAAAACGGCCAAAACCCACCATGGCGTATTGGCTGCCAATGGTTGGCTGTGCCCTGTGATCTTTTTCTTCTTCCTTTTTTTCAACGCCCAAAAGAAATTCCGTAATCTTTTGTACTTCCTCATCACTTAAGTTTGGCTGTCCCGGCATAGCCCCTTTTCCTTTTGATATTACGTTCCGTATCTCGTTCGATGATAAACGAGATTTTACGGTTTGCAATTCAGGAATTTCCCCCAGGCCTTGCAAATTGCCACCATGGCATCGAACACAATTAATTTGAGTAAGAGTCTCTCCTTTACTCAGTGGTTTACCATCCTTTTCTCCCACCTTTGCCATTCTAACGATCCACGCCATTTCATTCCCATTTACATACATAACCCCATTTCTGGGATCCATGGCTGCACCCCCCCATTCGCCCCCGCCATCGGCACCTGGATACAAAATAACACCTCTGGTATCAATCGGAATAAACTGCCCATTGGAAGTTACCTGTGCTAACTTCTCGCGTACGGTAGGAGGATAGATATTCTGGCCTTTATCAATAAAATCATCTACAAAAGCAGGTTGGTCCGGGGCATACAAATCTTCTTCTTTTAATAGTTGTTTGGCAAATGGGGCTGGTTTTACAGGGAGTGTCTGCCTGTTGGCCGCCACATCGCCTTCCAGGGGAGTATTGGGATAGGTTTTCTCTTCCATAGGAAAAAGGGGCTCTCCGGTAACCCGATTAAAAACATACACATGTCCGCTCTTTGTAATTTGGGCTACTGCTGGGATTCGCTTTCCATCGCGCTCCATGTAAAATAAATTGGGAGGTGCAGGTAAATCACGATCCCAAAGGTCGTGCCTTACCATTTGAAAATGCCAAATACGTTCACCTGTTTGTGCGTTCAAAGCCAGTAGTGTATTCGCAAATAAATTGTCGCCAAGACGGTCTCCACCGTACCAATCAAAGGCGGCCGAACCAGTGGGGACATATACAATTCCCCGGTCTTCGTCTAGCGCCATCCCTGCCCAGTTATTGGCACCTCCAGTTGACTTATAGGCTTCTTTAGGCCAGGTATCATACCCAAATTCTCCAGGCTGTGGTATGGTATGAAAGATCCATTCCATAGCTCCGGTATGCACATTATAGGCCCGGATATGACCGGGAGCTGCTCCCGAAGATTCGGATGTTCTAGACCCCAAAATCAGCAGATCTTTGTAAACAACCCCAGGTGTTGTTAATACGATGGGAACTTTCTCAGGATCTCTACCTAACCCCTGCCGGAGATCGATGCTGCCATTATCACCAAAAGAAGAAAGTAACTTTCCCTTGGTTAAATCAACGGCATAGAGCCTGTAGCCCGAAGCATAAAATATCCTACTTTCATCATCAGTGTCCGCTATCCAGGCCACTAGTCCACGGCTAAGTCCCAACCCTGTTTGATCTGTATTGTCTGGCGTAAATTCCCATAGCCGTTCTCCGATTCCGGCATTTACAGAGAACAACGTATTTTGCGGGTTCACGCCCAACAGTTGATTTCCGATAATAAGTGGATTTGTTTGTATCTGACTGTTTCTCCCTTGTTCTAAATCCCCGCTAATATATTGCCACGCAGGTTTGAGCAGGTGTACATTGCTGGTATCGATTTCATCTAAAACAGAATAATGGGTCCGTTCAGGATCGCCCAGATAATGAGACCAGAATTTAAGATCAGGATTAGAGTCAATGGCAGTAAGGGGATTATCATTAGTACAGGAAGTACCAAACACAAAGAGTAAAGAAATAGAAAAAAGAAAAATAGTTTTTAAAGAAGTACTGATTTGGATTTCTTTCATCTGGTAAAAGGTTGACCGCAGTTAAAAGATACAAATTATATTATTACCGAAAATAGGATCCATTGGATATGCAATTGCATTTAAATAGGGAGATCATAAATACCATAGTTTGTGTATACTGGAACCTTTGATTTTAGCCGTTTTTGGTTCCCATCTTTTTTGGTACATTTAGGGCTGCTAATTCGAACACTACACAAAATGAAAATCAAAATTTACCAGATAGGTCTTCTTATGGCCTTTTTCGCAATTGCCCTACCGGCCAATTCACAAAGACGATCCAATAAAACTGTAACCGATCCATTTCCGGAAACGCTCTATTCAAGCTTGGAGTACAGATTGGTTGGCCCTTTTCGGGGAGGTCGATCTGCTGCAGTTACCGGGGTCCCCGGAGAACCTAACTTGTTCTATTTTGGAGCAACGGGAGGTGGCGTATGGAAAACCATGGATGGAGGCAGAACCTGGGAAAATATTTCAGACGGATTTTTCGGAGGCAGTATTGGTGCTGTTGAGGTAGCCAAAAGCGACCCTAATGTAATTTATGTAGGTGGGGGCGAAAAGACCCTTCGTGGAAATGTTTCTTCGGGGTATGGTATTTGGAAAACGGAAGATGCCGGAAAAACCTGGCGCTCTGTTGGCTTGGAAAAAAGCAGGCATGTTCCCAGGATACGTATTCACCCAAATAATCCGGATATCGTTTATGCGGCTGTACTTGGTAATATTTACAAACCTACACAAGACCGGGGGATATACAAAAGTGTGGATGGAGGTGCTACCTGGAAAAAGACCTTGTATGTAAACGACCAGTCTGGTGCAGTAGATCTTGTTATGGACCCCACCAACCCCAGAATACTATATGCTTCTACCTGGCGGGCTAAACGCACTCCTTATAGCTTAAGCAGTGGTGGTGAGGGCTCAGCCTTATGGAAAAGTACCGATAGCGGGGAGACCTGGACCGAAATCTCTAAAAATGAAGGTTTCCCAAAAGACACCCTGGGGATCATAGGCGTAACCGTTTCACCAAAAAATTCCCAAAGAGTCTGGGCTATCGTGGAACACAAAGATAAGGGGGGTCTTTACCGATCTGAAGACGGGGGTAAAAAATGGGCTCAGGTAAATTCTGAACGAAAACTTAGGCAACGTGCCTGGTATTATACCCGGGTATATGCAGACACCGAAGATGAAGATGTGGTTTATGTCCTGAATGTGCGGTACCACAAATCGACCGACGGGGGCAAAACCTTCAATACCTTTAATGCGCCACATGGCGATCACCATGATCTATGGATTGCCCCGGAAAACTCTAAACGAATGATCATTGGGGATGATGGAGGCGCACAGGTGTCTTATGATGGCGGCACCACATGGAGTACCTATTATAACCAACCCACCGCACAGTTCTATAGGGTAACCACAGATAATGCGTTTCCATATCGCATTTATGCTGCCCAACAAGATAATTCAACTATACGTATTAAACATCGGAGCGAAGGGAGAAACATTGGAGACGATGACTGGGAATCTACAGCCGGGGGAGAATCGGCCCATATCGCAGTAGACCCAACCAATAACGATATTGTTTACGGGGGTAGTTATGGAGGATTTCTTACGAGGGTAAACCACGACGCCAATACCGTACGCGGAATAAATGTATGGCCCGATAACCCTATGGGCTACGGCGCAGAAGGGATGAAATATCGGTTCCAGTGGAACTTCCCGATCATCTTCAGCAAGCACGATCCTAAAAAATTATACACCTTCTCCAACCATGTCCACATGAGTACCAATGAAGGTCAAAGTTGGGAATTGCTTAGTGGAGACCTTACCCGAAACGACCCTGAAAAGCTGGTATCGAGTGGTGGACCTATTACACAGGATAATACGGGGGTGGAGTACTACTGTACCATTTTTGCCGCTAATGAAAGTCCGCTGAAAGAAGGCCTTTTATGGGTTGGGAGCGATGACGGATTAGTACATGTATCCAAAGATGGGGGTGCTAACTGGGAAAATGTCACTCCTGCCGGTATGCCGGAATGGAGCATGGTGAATAGCATTGAACCTTCTTCATTCGATGAAGGCACATGCTACGTTGCAGCCACTCGCTATAAACTTGGCGATTTTGCCCCCTATTTATACAAAACCACAGACTATGGACAAACCTGGCAAAAGATCACCAATGGAATAAACAACGAACATTTTACCAGAGTAGTTCGTGAAGATCCAAAACGGAAAGGACTCTTGTATTCCGGCACGGAAACGGGCATGTATATTTCCTTTAATGATGGTCAGAATTGGAAACCTTTCCAGTTGAATTTACCGGTAGTTCCTATTACAGATTTAACAATAAAGGACGATAATCTAATAGTTGCCACTCAGGGCCGCAGTCTTTGGATCATTGATGACCTCACCGTTTTACATCAGTTGAATACTAATATTGCAGTAAATAATACAGTGCTGTACAAACCAAAAAATGCCTACAGGACAAAGGGAGGGACCAGTAGGACCCCTTCAAAAACGGCCGGGCAAAATCATCCAAACGGGGTGGTCACCCATTTCTACTTGAAAGATGTAGCAGAAAAAGACAGCATTGCCATAACCTATACCACTATGGCCGGAGATACCCTTGCCAATTATAGCAACTATGCCAAGGACAAAGACAAAAAACTAACTGTCAAGAAAGGAGGGAATACCCACGTATGGGATACCCGCGGCAAAGGAGCTGAGGAATTAAAAGGGATGATATTTTGGTGGGCTAGCCTGGATGGTGCAAAAGCAGTTCCCGGCATTTACAAAGTACATTTAAACGTAAATGGGAACAATAGCTCGGAGAACTTTACGATTGTCCCTGATCCAAGAGCGGAGGTCTCGGTGCCCGATATGCAAAAACAATACGATTTTATCAGTGACATTAATAAAACGGTAGATAAGGCACATAAATCGATCAAGAAAATTCGCAAGATTACCGAGCAATTGGATGCGTTTATGGCGCAATACAAGGGAAATGAGGCTACAAAAGAATTGGTCGAAAAGGCAAAAAAGATGAAGGAAGATTTTGGTTCCATTGAGAAAGCACTCTATCAAACCCAGAATAGGAGTGGGCAGGATCCATTAAACTTCCCAATACGCTTAACGAACAAATTGGCTCATCTGAATAGCCTGGTATCTATTGATGATTTTCCTCCGACCGATCAGGACATTGTTGTAAAAGATGAGTTAAGTGCTAAAATCAATAAGCAGTTAAATGATTTTGATGCCTTGATATCAAAAGAGATCAAAGAATTTAATACAGCCTTTAATTCCTTAAATCTTAACTACTTGTTTGTAGAATAATGAGGCAAAATCTTTAAATACTAGAGGATAAACCCTGTATTTGCAAAGTGGGGTTTATTATTCAAATCCTGAACCCTGATTTAAATAGATCAATTACATATTTTATTCCAAAAGAGCTATGAAACAAAAAATTGCATTACTAATCGCCTTTTTTACTGTGGGCATGGTATTAGCCCAAACGGCCGAAGAGTACTTTAAACCTTTAAAATACAGAAATATTGGTCCCTTCCGGGGAGGCAGGTCTGTTACCGCTACGGGGGTGATTGGCGATCCGCTTACGTATTATATGGGAACTACCGGAGGAGGTTTATGGAAGACCAATGATGCAGGACAACGATGGGATAACATTTCAGATGGTTTTTTTGAAACAGGTTCTGTAGGTGCAGTGGCCGTTTCAGCCTCCAATCCTAATATTGTTTATTGCGGCATGGGAGAACATGCCGTAAGAGGAGTTATGACATCTTATGGAGATGGTGTATATAAGTCTACAGATGCAGGGAAAACCTGGAAAAAAATAGGTTTGGAAAAGACCCAACATATAGCCCGTATTATAATACATCCAACCAATCCGGATATTGTTTTCGTTGCTGCCCAGGGGGCACTTTACGGGCCAACCAAAGAACGGGGAATCTATAAAAGTACCGATGGAGGAAACAGTTGGAAACAAGTGCTTTTTGTAAACGAGCTTACAGGTTGTAATGAACTTTCCATAGACGTGAACACTCCAGAAGTTATGTATGCGGCTATGTGGCACCATCAGCGTAAACCGAATATCGTAATTAGCGGTGGATCAGGAAGTGGCCTTTATAAATCTATCGATGGGGGTAATTCCTGGTTTCAAATTCACAAAGGCCTTCCAGAGGAAAAAGGAAAAATGGCCATAGCAGTTAGTCAGGCTAACCCAAACAAGGTATATGCTTTAATTGAGAGTGATTCGGACCAGGATAAAGGTGGACTTTTTGTATCCGAAAATGCAGGCAAAAGCTGGACCATGGTGAGTGGGGATAACAGATTGGTGCAAAGGGCCTGGTACTATATTGAAGTATTCCCGGATCCGAATGATGAGAATACCGTATATGTGATGAGTGCCCCAGCATTAAGATCTATAGATGGAGGCAAGAGCTGGGAACGCATTACAGGCACCCATGGAGATTTCCATGATCTTTGGATCAATCCTTCTAATTCCAATAATATGGTAATTGCCAATGATGGAGGGGCGGCCATCAGCTTCAATTACGGTAAAACCTGGTCTACGCAAGATATTATGCCTACTGCTCAGTTCTATCGGATCAATACAGACAATATGTTCCCGTATAATATTTACGGGGGGCAACAGGATAATACCTCGGTAAAGATTGCGAGTCTTTCCTTATCCAGAAGCTCCATTTCCGATCAGGACTGGTCCTATTCCGCAGGAGGGGAGAGTGCTTTCCTTGCCTTTGATCCGGATAATCCAAGATATGTTATGGGAGGTAGTTATTTAGGGTATATTAATCTTTTGGACACCCAAACAAAATCTGGAACAAAGGTCTTAGCTTCGCCCATCCAATATCTCGGCAGGGCGGCCAGGGATATGAAATATTTGTTTAACTGGAATGCACCAATCATCCGTTCACAGCATGAGCCCGACACGTATTTCCATTGCGCACAATTGGTATTGAGAACCAGGGATAAAGGGCTTACCTGGGAGGAAATTTCACCGGATCTAACACGCAATATGGATGACAAACAAGGCAAAGGAGGTGGGCCTTATACCAATGAGGCTGTAGGTGCCGAGAACTATGGAACCCTGGCCTACATGATAGAATCGCCTCATGAAAAGGGCGTGTACTGGACCGGGAGTGATGATGGATTTGTTCATATTACTAAAAATGGTGGCCAAACTTGGGAAAACGTCACCCCAAAAGGCTTACAGGAATGTTTGATCAATGCAATTGATATCTCGCCCCATGATCCTGGAACGGTTTATATAGCTACCACGCGCTATAAGTTTAACGACTATACCCCGGGCCTTTATAAAACAACCAATTATGGTAAAACATGGACCAATATTAGCAATGGGATTCCTTATGGTTCCTTTACACGGGTTGTTCGGGAGGATTTGTCCCGAAAGAATTTGTTGTATGCAGGTACAGAAAAAGGGATCTACGTTTCCTGGAACGGCGGAACATCCTGGGAACCACTACAACTAAACCTGCCGGTAACCCCCATAACAGATCTGAAGGTTCATCAGGGTGATCTGATCGTTGCAACTTCCGGGCGTTCTTTTTGGATCCTGGATGATCTTGCAGCTTTAAATCAGTACCAGCCCGCGAATGCTGCCTTAAAAATAATGCAACCCGAAAACACTCTGAATGCCTCATGGGGAAGCCCCCTGAATGGGAATTCGGTCACATTTAAAGGAACAGATCCCTTTGAAGGGGTAAACCCGGCTAACGGGATGGTTTTGTATTATGAGCTGCCAAAGAGCAAGGATACACTTGTTGTTGAATTGGAAATAATAAATGCGAAAGGGGAGATTATTCGATCCTTTACATCTGAAAAAGACACTACCTACAGGAAGCACAATGGAGGAGGCCCTCCACCTGCACCTGTGTTGTCTAAAAATACGGGACTAAATAGATTTGTTTGGGACCTAAGATATCCCATTATGGAAGGTGTCCCTAACGTTTATATGGAGGCCGATTTTCGTGGGCATAAAGCACCCCCGGGCACATACAACATACGTTTTAAAGCAGGAGTTACAGAGGTTTCAACCTCAGGGACCATTGTGGCAACCCCCGGATTTGATGTTTCTGAGACACAATACATGGAGTTCGATGTTTTCATGACAGAAATGGAATCGAAATTGAACACGATGCATGAAATGATCAATAAACTATTTAAGGTGCAAAATCAACTAAGGAGTCTTTTGGCTGGTATGGATGAAGGAACTGGAAAGGAAGAAGGACAAGCTTTGTTGAAAAAATTGGTGGCTTGGGATCAGGATATGGTGCAAAGAAAATCTCAGGCGTATGACGATGTTGAGAATTTCCCCAATAAATTTACCGCAGAATACTTGTTTTTAATTAACCAAACTAACAGTGTTATCCCCAGGGTAAATCAGTCATCCAAGGACCGTAAAAAAGAATTGGACGCTCAGTGGAATGATTTACAATCGAAGGCTCAAGCATTTATATCACAAGAACTTCCGGCGTACAATAAAAAACTTTGGGAAGCCGGTATTGGCGCCATACAAATAGGTAATTAATGGTGGAATATTATAATTACATTAAGGCATTACATTTAATTTTTGTAATAACCTGGTTTGCCGGTCTTTTTTATATTCCACGGCTATTTATTTATCATATTGAAGCCCAGGACAAGCCTTCACCGGACAAAGAAATTCTATCCAAACAGTTGAAGTTAATGACCAAACGATTATGGTACATCATTACATGGCCCTCAGCGATTTTGACGACGATATTTGCAATCTGGTTGTTGTTAATTATGCCTGGTTGGATGCAACAACCCTGGATGCATGTGAAACTTGGGTTTGTAGTATTATTGATCATCTACCAATTGGTAACCCACAAAATGTTTAAGGAATTGCAACGAGATGAGGTAAAGTACACTTCAAACTATATGCGGATTTATAATGAGGTGGCGACGCTTATTTTATTTGCCGTAACCTTCCTTGCCATTATTAAAAATGCGATCGACTGGGTATATGGGGTTATCGGTATCTTCCTATTGGTAATTCTGTTGATGTTGGGAATACGTCTATACAAGCGTATTCGGGAAAAAAATCCGGAGGCTTAACTAGCCGGGGCATCCTTATTTTTTGGACTGATTATTGCTATCTTTAGTCTCAAATTAAATGTCCTTGTTTAAAAAATTCTCACTTAGGTCCAGGATTTTCGTTACCATGATCTTATTGGTCCTCATTGCTTCTGTGCTTATTGCGGGGGTAACCGTCTATCAGTACCGGGAACAGTCCAGGGATTATCACCAAGAGCGGCTAGAACGAAAAGAGGAACAAATAAAGCAAAGCATATATTATGCTATCCAATCTACCACCTATCCCGTAACTACAGAGAATCTTGGGCTCATTTTTAAAGATGAAATTTATCGAATCGCCGATGTCCAAAATGTAAATTTTAATATTTATGATCTGGAGGGACAGCTTATCAAAAGTTCCCGACCTAAATTAAATAATGACTCCATTACTCAATGTTTGCAGGCCGAAGTACTTAATAATCTATCGGAGAGCGTAGATAAAAGATATGTAGAAGACAACGTAGCTGCAGGGGATAAATACCAGGCGTCTTATACCTACATTACAGATACCAAATTTAAACCTGTTGGAATCCTGAATCTTCCTTATTTTGAGGATAACTCCTTCAATAATATGGAGCTACGGGAATTCCTGTTTCGTTTAGGGGGCGTTTATTTGGTTATGTTTTTAGTGGCCATTATTCTAGCCTATTTTGTTTCTAAATATATTACCCGTTCCCTGCAAACTATATCAGATAAACTCCATCAAACAGATCTCACCAAACGAAATGAGAAGATATTTGTGGAAAACCCCAGTGAAGAAATTGGAAAACTCATAGATTCCTATAATGCCATGATCGATGAACTGGAACAAAGCGCTGCTAAATTGGCACGCAGTGAGCGTGAACAGGCCTGGCGTGAAATGGCCAAGCAAGTGGCCCATGAAATTAAGAACCCACTTACCCCCATGCGTTTAACCGTCCAGAGTTTTGAACGCAAATTCAATCCTGCTGCACCCGATGCAAAGACCAAGATAGCGGAGTTTTCCAAGACTTTAATTCAACAGATAGACATGATGAGCAGTATTGCCTCGGCCTTTTCCAGTTTTGCAGATATGCCTGCACAACAAAACGAGACCTTAAATGTTGTAAAAACAGTGAAACTGGCCCTGGATATCTTTAATGAAAATTACATCCATTTTATATCGGAAGAGGAAGAAATTATCGCGAAATTGGATAGGACTCAGCTAATACGGGTAGTGACCAATCTTGTAAAGAATGCCATACAGGCCGTCCCAGAAGTTGATTCACCCAGGATATTAGTCTCGGTCGCATCTGAGGGCGATTACGTAAAACTATCAGTGGCGGACAATGGTATAGGGATCTCGGATGAGGTTAAGGAAAAGGTTTTTGAACCTAAATTTACTACCAAATCGAGTGGCATGGGTCTTGGCCTGGGGATGGTTAAGAATATAGTAGAAACCTATAAAGGTACTATCTCCCTAACCTCACAACATGGTAAGGGATCTGTTTTTACGGTTAAATTTCCTAAAGCAAAAAAATAACAAACGTATTAAATATGGAATTTAAAAACATTTTAGTCGATCTGGAAGAACCCCTGGCAGTGGTTACCATTAACAGGCCTAAAAAACTCAACGCGCTGAATACCGCGACGATCAAGGAATTGCACCTAGCTCTAAAAGCCCTTGAAAAAAACAGACAAATACGTGTCATTATAATTACAGGAAGTGAAGAAAAAGCTTTTGTGGCGGGGGCCGATATTTCTGAATTCTCAAATTTCTCCGTTAAACAAGGCGGGCAGCTTGCGGCTCAGGGACAGGAATTATTGTTCAGTTTTATCGAAAATATGGATAAACCAGTAATTGCCGCTATCAATGGCTTTGCACTGGGCGGAGGCTTAGAATTGGCTATGGCCTGTCATTTTCGGGTTGCCAGTCATAATGCCAGAATGGGTTTACCTGAGGTTTCACTGGGGGTTATTCCGGGCTATGGCGGTACGCAGCGCTTACCGCAATTAATAGGCAAAGGCAGAGCAATGGAATTAATTATGACGGCGGGGATGATCGATGTGGAGAGGGCTATAGAATATGGACTGGTCAATCATATTGCAGCTTCTGAAGAGCTTTTGGAATTCTGTAAAAATATAGCCAAAAAAATAGCCAAAAATTCACCTATAGCTATTAGTCAGGCAATAAAAGCCATAAATGCGGGTTTTAAGAATGATGTTAATGGGTATGATGTAGAAATTAAGGCTTTTGGAGAATGCTTTGGAACCGATGATTTTAAAGAAGGTACTGCCGCATTTTTAGAAAAACGTAAAGCATCATTTTCTGGAGAATAGAACCCCATGTCCTAAAATTTATGCTCATGAGATTAAAATGGCTTTTACTGAGTTTCTTTTTGATTGGTATAGTAGTCAGAGCTCAGGAAATACCGGTAAATTATACCTTTGGAGAAAAATATAATGATCGGTATAAATATTCAAATTTATTAACGATCTCAGATGATGGCTCCGGGGGAACTATCCTTGTCAGAGCCTATTATACAGGACTTATTTTAAAACCAAAAGGATACCTGGTAGAACATTACAATGAGAATCTACAACTCATAAATGAATTCAATTATAAACTAAAGGATCGGGAATTTGTAGAAGGCTATGTAAAAAACGGTCAACTCTATATGTTGTTTTTAGACTACAACCTGGAGGCAGAGGCTTATGAATACTGGATCCATAGAAGCCCCATAGATCAATTTAATTTCACCCGTGAGAAACTCGTTTCAGTGGCCTCGGCACCTGTAAAAAATCCCCTCGATAAAAATTACTACAATCGAAACTTCAATTCAGGGTTTACTACAACCGTATTGTTTACAGAAGATAAGAATGCTTTTGCCATAAGTACCCACTTTAAAAAAGGCAAGATCAATAAACACGAAATTTATGTATTCAATGCCTCTCTTAAAAAAATAATCTACCAGGACTTTTCCGCGGAGGTCGAAGAAAAAAACTATGCTTTTGAAAATATTGTGGTTACAAAAAGCCTCGATAAGGCATATATTATAGGGAAGGCATATTTTAAAAAGAAACGATTTACAGCACTTGAACGTAAATTTCAATACGAGCTAATTCAACTCTCAGAACAGGGGGTCCAAATCCAGAATTTTGATAGTCCAGGGAAATATTCAGAATCTCTTACGCCTATTCTAAATAAAGGAAACCTTGTTTGTGTAGGTTTTTATGCTGATCGAAAGGACAATCGCTATAACGGATTGGCTTATTTTAAAATGGATCCCTCAACTTTGACGGTAAAGAGTGAAAAATACAATCCTTTTTCGGAACAGTTCATGTTCGATAAGTTTGGTCAGGAATACGAAAAGGAATTACAGAACCTGGTTTTCAAGAATGTCACAGTAACTAAGGACAATTCAATTCTATTCAACGCAGAAGAATATTTTGTATCTAATAGTGTACAGGCCAATTCAAGTGGCGGACGCGTGCGGGTTCAAAGGTACCATTACAATGACATTGTAAGTGCTAAATTAGATGATGAAGGCAATATGGTATGGGCCCGTAATATTAATAAAACAGAGGTTACTCAGGGAGATGGCGCTTATGCGTCCTATAGCTCATATACCAAGGATGGGAATACCTATTTTTTCATCAGTACCTCTGCCGAAAATCCCCAACTACTAAACAAGGAACGGATCATTTTTAAACAAGGCCTTAGCAGAAATAGAAATGTATTTGTAATTCAGTTAGACAGTGAAGGTCAGATGAATTACAAAAAAATAATTGATTCGCAAGATGCACGTTTGCCCTTGATGGTCTCCAATCCCCTTAAGGATAATATCAATAACGAATTGCTTTTTTATGCCAAACGAGGAACTAAAAAGCAATTGGTGAATATTGGAATACAATAGAATTGTACCCTTATCCATTCCGTTAGTGTATTATAGGAAAAAATCCATATATTTGGATATAATCCTAACTTAATATGCCCAAAGACTACGTTAAAGGCCGGGGAGCCCAGCATAATTCGTACAATAAATTTCTTCTTCATCATTCTGAAATACGGGACGATTTCCTTGAATATTGTAAAAACGAAGGAGAGACTGCGGATAAGAATAAAACACAGTACCTTCCCGTTTACCCTAAAACCATTATAAACAAAATTACAAGTCC
>Ga0316201_10002194_pt1 | contig 13783 bp, 15 predicted proteins | sample CS6wburrow_MG_FD_204516 | JGI IMG/M metagenome (GOLD analysis project Ga0316201, IMG submission 204516) | Coastal sediment microbial communities from Delaware Bay, Delaware, United States - CS-6 worm burrow | ecosystem: Environmental > Aquatic > Marine > Coastal > Sediment | place: USA... | reverse complement strand
TGTACTTACCACTTTTCTGATGTTCACAAGTGCATTCAATGAATTATGTTTTTCACCTGAGGCTATTTATTGGAAAGCTGAACCAAGAGTTGTCCGTATTGTAAATAAGACATCCGAAGTCAGGGAAAATGCATTCCCCTCAATGAAGGAGGTAAAACGAGCAATGAAAAAATTCGAAAAACAGGTTCGAAAGGACATGAAAGCCTCGAAGAAAAGATTGCAACAAAATGAGGGAAGTAAGGGACAAAAAATAGTATTCACTCTACTCGCGTCGGTTGGAGCTATTGTTCTTTTTTTTCTACTGTCTTCACTGTCCTGCACACTCTCTTGTAATGGGCATACAGGCCTCGCAATAGCCGTTTTTTTTGTTGGTTTAATTGCTCTTATCTCGCTAACTGTTATCGCGATAAAGGCAATCTGGAAGAAAAAGCATGTCAATAATATGTCACTCTCTTCGTGACGTAATGCAGGTTATAAATCTGGAAGAAGATTACTCTTTCAAACAATATTGGCCATATGTTACAATAATCACCTCTTTTGTTACAATTGTTCTTGTGATGATCATGAAATAAAATACATATTGAGATCAAAGGAAAGAAGTTAACTTTTCTTCAAGATTCACCTGGCACCTTTCACCCGGATTAAGCGAAAAAGTGAAAACATCACTTCACATAATTCAAAAAAGAACGATCATCATTATCCTGTTGATCGGACCATTTGCATTTATCAATCTCGCAACAGCGCACTTTCAAGATTTCCAGCACCAGGAAAAGGTTCAACAAGAAATGTGGAGTGATCAATCCAATTCATTGGTTGAAAACAATCCCGAAATAGGAATACAAAAGAATACCAAAGACATTAAAATATCAGAAGACATCAAGACAATTCTGACGATTATTCTGAGTTTCATCGGCATCGTTGTTATCTGCTTTTGTGGAAATATACTTGGGGAAATTATAGAAAATCGTATTTATTCTTCAATGGCTAGTGACTGAAAGACAGCTCTTCGGAATGAGTCATCATCTGACACCGCTCATTATAAAAAGGATAGAATGAACATGCTTAAAAGCTATCTCAATCTTACAGTTGCATTTATAATGATTATTTCTACTTCCATGCCTTCCCAGGGACAGACCCTGAACGAACATCAGATTGTAAGCGGTCAGTCCACTTTTATGATTGTGGTAAATCCTGCAGTGAAAAAACAACTAAGCTTCGAGAAAAAAGTGTCCAAAAAAGAAGAAAGAAAAATCTTTATCGCCCCACATACAGTAATAGGAAAGATCATTATTCAACATAAACCATATAACCATGAAAAAGCTATTTATTCTATTCGTTCTGACATTTTTTGTTGTATGTCTTGAGGCACAACCAGTGAAAGGAGCCCTTCTAGTAGGAACCACTACCGACTTAACAGGCGCGAGTCTCAGTCTCATTTCAAGTACTCCAAATTCCGGGGGCATTGCGTTTACTAAAATGTATTTTAAAAGCGATGATTACGAATCTGACAAGTACAAGGTCACCATTCTTAATCTGACACCTCAAATAGGGGTATTCATTTCTGACGGATTGCTGGTAGGTGGGCAAGTTTCTTTGCAATATTTGAAAGAAAAAGAAGATGAGAACCCAACAACAAGCTTTGCTGTTGGTCCTTTCGTCAGATATTATGTGCCTGCCAATGGTGGATTTAGACCTTTCTTACAAGCAAGTTTTAATGTGGGTCAAATAAGTTATGATCAAGATGGCAAAACGAATTTAACTGAATATGGAGGGGGAATTGGAGGAGCAATATTCCTGGGGCCGAAAACTTCCTTCGATCTGTTTATTGGTTACAATCATATCGAAAGCAAAGACCCTGATTCAGTCGATAATTGGAAAGATGTTATTGATACTTTTGGTTTTGGTGTCGGACTCAGTGTTTTTCTGTAGGTATCCTTATTTCGGATGAAATCAAAGTAAAGGACATCATCAGTTTTGACAATTGCTTTGAATCTCGGTCCAACGTTGATTCGCCAATAAGTTGTCTGTTGCTTTCCGCGCAAAATCAAATTTTCTCCAGGCTCGATGTGGATTTTCGAGCCTGATTTTATCGTGCTCATTCTTTCCTTTGAGTATATGAAATGCATCTTTGAATCGCTTATCTTTTATCGCATATTTATAAAAGGAAAGCACATATACATAGTAAAAGATGTTATAGCGAAAGAAAGGGTATTCATTTACCGTAGCTCCGAGTTCTCCGAGCACATGAATCGTATCAATTGTACTTGATCCATGAGGCGCATGGATATCTCCATCTTCTCTTGACCAGTAAGGGCCGCCATTTTTCAGATGTTGCTTGATAATTGTCTCGATAATGTGCTTCACGATCATCTTAATTTTATATCATAAGATAATCCCTAGAATAGAAGACCGCAATTATTTTCCACAGCTCTTCCAGTGATATTCTTCGTAACTTATTGGACTGAAAAACCCATTTTGACGTTATGAAAAACCTCTTCATCCTGCTCCTGTGTTTAAGTAGTTCAATACTCTTTGGCCAGCAAGCTGAACAAGCTATTCAATTGAAAGTGGTCGGCCTTGAGCAGCCCGTCGAAATCCTTGTTGACACATGGGGCATTCCGCATATCTACGCAAAAACTGAAGCCGATCTCTTTTTTGCACAAGGGTATTATGCTGCCAGTGATCGCCTTTTCCAATTTGAGATTTGGCGGAGACAATCAACCGGGACAGTCGCTGAAATCTTAGGAAAAAAGGAATTGAAACGAGATATCGGGACCAGGTTGTTTATGTTTCGTGGTGATATGGAGGCAGAGATGGCACATTATCATCCAAAAGGCAAACTGATCATTGAATCATTTGTTCGTGGAGTCAATGCATACATCGATCAAATCTTAAAGACACCCGAAAACCTTCCGCTTGAATTTCAGTTGCTGAATATCAAGCCAGAAAAATGGACACCAGAAATTGTGATTTCAAGGCACCAGGGATTGCTGGGAAATATCGGGAGTGAGCTCTCAACAGCCAGGATGGTCAACCTACTTGGACCTGAAAAAGTGCAGGAGATTCATTGGTTTCATCCCCAAAAGCCTTTGCTCACCATCGATCCAAAAATCAATGCAGAAAGACTCATGGATGATATCCTCGAGTTGTATAATGCCTATCGCAGGCCCGTTCGTTTTCAACCTGAGGACCTCATTTCAAATGTGAGAAATGAGGAAAATAATTATCGGGACATGGCTCTCAAGGACGAGCTGGATTACTTCGAAATGATGCATACAGAACTAGAAAACATTGGTAGTAATAACTGGGTTGTATCAGGTGATCACACACAGAGTGGCTATCCGATCATGGCGAATGATCCCCATCGTTCACTTGCGGCTCCATCTCTCAGGTACATGGCCCACCTGGTTGGTCCGGGTTGGAATGTGATCGGTGGAGGCGAACCAGAAATCCCCGGCATTTCCATCGGGCACAACGAACACGGGGCATGGGGCCTCACCGTTTTTCGAACGGATGCCGAAGACCTTTACGTGTATGAAACGAATCCGAATAACCCGGATGAATACAAATACAAAGGTTCGTGGGAGAAAATGATGACCATCGAGGAAACGATCGAAATTAAAAACACGCCGTCTGAAAAGATCGAGCTAAAGTATACCAGGCACGGTCCGGTAGTTTATGCAGATAAAGAACACAACATCGCCTATGCAGTTCGTTGTGGATGGCTGGAAGTTGGTGGTTCTCCTTACCTGGCGAGTCTGCGCATGGACCAGGCAACAGATTTTGAATCTTTTCGAGAAGCATGCGATTATAGTCACATTCCGGGTGAAAACATGATCTGGGCAGATCGAAACGGTCACATCGGCTGGCAGTCTGTTGGAATTGCTCCTGTGCGTAAAGGTTGGAGCGGGCTTGTTCCGGTGCCGGGTGATGGGTCATATGAATGGGATCAATATCTGCCCATCATTGAAAAACCAAACGTATTCGATCCACCAAATGGCATCTTTATTACTGCAAATGCAGATGTCACCCCGAAAGATTATCCACATTGGGATGCGATAGGATTCAGTTGGTCAGATCCATACAGGGAAGATCGCTTATGGGAGCTGCTGGATAATGGCCGAAAACACAGCCTTCAGGATATGTGCAATTATCAGACAGATTATCTTTCCATCCCGGCTCGCTCACTCGTACCATTGATCTATCAATTGAATTCAACCGATCCATATATTCAAAATGCAATTGACTATTTTAAAATCTGGGATTATAAAATGACGATCGAATCCATTCCAGCCACAATATATATGGAGTGGGAAAAGGCGATCAAAAAGTCTTTTATTGAAAAGCTCACCCTGGGGGAAGCAGAACAATACTTCAGTTTGCAAACTAAAAAAATGATCGACTGGCTGGAGTCACCAAGCTCACTATTCGCTCCAGAGCCAATTAAAAACAGAGATGATTTTTTAATAGCCGCACTTCAAGATGCGATACAGGTTATCAAAAAACGGTTAGGGCCACAAATGTCTGATTGGCAACTTGGTCAGTTAAACAATAAACATGTACTAATCAAACATCCGCTCACCAATGCAGTAAATGATTCAATACGTCAATTGTTAGATGTCGGGCCAGCCCCAAGAGGCGGGTATGCGCTTACAGTGAATAACTCAAGTAACTCTCTGAATCAGCGAAGTGGAGCTTCATTTCGAATCATTTGTGATACCGAAGACTGGGACAGGACGTTGGCAATGAATAGTCCGGGCCAGGCAGGAAATCCACACGACCCGCATTATCGAAATCTGTTTGATTTGTGGGTGAATGACCGGTTCTTTCCGATGTATTATTCTAAAGCCAAAATAGAAAAAGTGACAGTGGAGCAAATCATTCTTTCTCGCGGGAAATAATATTCCTCTCCTTTTCTACAAAAAAGAAGTATATTAAAACATTGCATCACCCAAACCCATGACTCCTTCTTTCATTACCTTTTCAAATCACTTTATCAATGCTGCTTTTATAGCATCTTCAACAAGCGGGCCCATGACAGCATACCCGGCCTTATTTGGGTGAACACCATCAGGTGACAACTGTTTAGGCAATCCGTTCTTTCCATCAGTCATGGCAGCAAAGTAATCGAGATAAACCATACCATGTTGTTCAGCGATCTCTTTAATCATCTGATTGAGTTGAGGAATTTTGTCAGCTGGGTTGAGACCAGGTCTCCATGCATAATCAAAAGCAGGAAGGACAGAAGAGAGGACAACTTTGATGCCATTTGCTTTTGCCAATTGAGCCATAGACTCAATGTTTCCGGCAATCTCTTCAAGTGTAGCGGGTCCGGTATTTCCAGCAATATCATTCGTACCCGCGAGTATGACCACCACTTTCGGATGTAAATCAAGCACATCTGGTCTGAATCGAATCAGCATTTGTGGCGTTGTCTGTCCACTGATGCCCCTGTTGATATATGGTTTACCTTCAAAGAATTCAGGTGCCAGATTGCTCCATCCCTCTGTAATTGAGTTCCCCATAAATACTACCCGATTTTCATCTTTTGCTGGCATTTCTATTTTTCCGTTTGCGCTTTTGAATCTGTTCAAATTAGCCCAGTCCTGGCTGAATAAGGATCCTGCAATAAAGATCATCAGGTAAATCAAACTAAATTTTACTGTTGTATTCTTTTTCATATATCGAAAGATAATTTATTTGTTCGTAACAGGAAAGTTGTTGTCAGCAACTTTGCTGACAGCAAATTTCCTGTGTACCTTTTCAACTTGTGGAGTTTCACCTATTTACTCAGGGATGCCTTGGTAAATATGTGCGCGGGAATCTCTACATCAAATTTGATTTCCTTGATCACGTAGTCGGTTCCTTTCCCGTCCTTCAACATGTCCTTATAATTGATCTTCATTGGAAACCACCTGTTTTCAACTTTCTGTGCATCGCTCAATGTTGTCTTTTTGAGTAATTGTCCACTTTTTGCAAACAATTCTTCTTTCAAAGGGATAAAACGTTCCTGATCAACCCAGACCATCCTTTTTTGATAGGAAACATCCGCTACAATGGCATTCATTTCTACAACCCAACATCGCCTGCTTTCATATTCTTCTTCACGTATCACTTTCGCATCGTAGATATCTGTCAACTTGCGATCTTCCATCATATCCTCATAAGATAGATCAGAACCCATGACTGATTGCTTCAACATATGGCCAGAGATCAGAATAATGCGATCAGAGGTTGGAGAATAAATCCATAACTGATCCTCAATTTTCAACATTTTAGTGCCTTCTTCCCTGGCCGGAGCAAGGTATTCTGTCATGGATTTATTGTCACCTTCTGCAAAGGATTTTGAAGTAATCGTTCGACTCCTCCTGCGACCATGAATGACCATGTCTGATTCAACAACCCGATTGACAGAGCTCATGTTTTCATCAATCTTCTCAAGGATTATATCTGCATCTAACACATCTGATTGTGCAAAAACAATAGTGGGAAGCAACGCCATGATAAAGGCATATTTCAATAACGTATTCATCTTCAATTTTTTAAACTTCAAATTCTTTAAATAATTGAGCGGTTTCTCTTTTATAAATTCCTAACCCGGCCAACATATTTCCGAAGACCATTGAAAATAAACCAGGAATAAATCCAATATAATACAGATCAGGAGTCATTTTGGCACGTAACACATTTGGGTACAACATGCTGCTTTCAGGCATCATATCACTGATGTCAAAACCATGTTTTTGGAGTAGAAAACAAAAGAATAATCCAATACCTGTTCCAAGCGCTGATCCAATTGCCCCAATTAAAAATGCTTCTGAGAACAGGGATCGATAAATTTGGCCTTTCGATTCTCCAAGTGCTAACCTGATTCCAAATTCCTGGTATCTTCTCAGCCCGCCAATCAATCCAGTATTCCAGAGCACGATAGACATGGCAAAAACAAAAATGGCAACAAATATGGCAGACATATTTTCGGTATAATCGATCATTGATGCCATATTGTTTTGTTGTCCAAGTGTAACCATCTTGGGTTTGAATTCATCTGTATCATTTGCAAAAGCAGCATTATATCCTGTGGCCATTCCTCTCACTTCATCATCATAATATGCACCTGCCTTCCTGAACCCAAGTATCTCTCCTGCCCCATCATCCATATCCAGCATGGCCTGTGCATCAGAAATATCGATGATAATCGTTCCACGGTCCATTGCTAAATTTCCAAACTTGATGGTGCCTGCCAAAGCGAAATTCTTGAATGTCATAGAACCATTCATCGTCGATCCGAAAAATGTAATTTCATCCCCTATGTTGACATTCAACTTGTTCGCAAACTCATCAGTAAGTATTGCCTCTCCACTTTTTTTGGGGATGACACCTTTCATTAATGAATTTTTAATATTGAATCGTTCTATTTCCTCCCCACCAGGAGAAAAGAGGTCAATAGCAAGACCCGCACCTGGTCCCTGGCTTTTTGTATTTCCATCGGGTAATGGTACATCCACCAATCCACCAAAACGAATGCGTGATACCCATTCATAATCAGCATATTTAGATTCCAGGTTTGATTTAATCTGTGCCACGCCTAACAAGGCAAGGTCATTTGGCATCTGTTCCTGATTTTCTGCATAAGCTTCGGACATTACCTTTACATGTCCTGTTTGAAATCGAGCGGACATATCGATCATATCACCCATGACTCCCCTGATATATCCACTCAAAAAAACAGTAAGCATGACACCAATCGATACGATAATTATCGGAAGCATGCTCCTGTTCTTATCTCTTAATATCCCTTTTAACAGAAATCTGATCATTGTACTTTTCCTTTTAATGCGAGAACAGGATCCATTTTTGCAATCTTCCGGGAAGGAAGGAAGCTCACAATAGTCGCAGAAATCACCACGAGTAGAACTGTGGTAATAATCAATCCCAGGCTAAATACCGGATACAGCCTTTCTGCAATAGAGATACCAATATCCTGGGATGCCATTGGTACAGCTATTCCTTTCTTTGCGACAAATGCCAGGAGTGGAATGCCGTAGATGGCTGCTAAAATTGCTGCAAATATGGAATTCATTGCACCCTCCACTGTAAATATTCCAACTACCTGCTGACGAGTCATGCCCAATGCAATATAGGTTCCAATTTCTTTTTGTCTGCGAAAAACGGATAGTACCTGAGTGTCAAAAATTGCTAATAATGCAATTGCCAATAACAAGAGGTACATGACTGAGCCGCTCATTTTCTTCATTTTGATAATCTCATTCAGCTCACCCAGCAGTGATTCCTGGGAATCATACGTCCAGCCAGCCTGATCAACATGTTGATACGATTCATTTGCGATATACATCGTTGCCAGACCCTCCATCCCGGTCATTTCCCAAAGCTGGTTAATCGATACCCAAACTTGTCCACCATCTATAGAGCCCACATTGTTTTCAAAAACATCTACAATTGTGATAGTTGCAGCATCAAAAGTGCCATTCATGTCGCGCCACCGCATCAATACTTCATCTCCTACTTCCAGTTTCGTAGCGGAAGCCATTCTTTCTCCAATGATCGCGGGAATGGTAGCGGTGCTTTCAGCAAGCAATTGTGTTGGCAGGTGGATTGCATTTTGATTTACATCAATACCCTTTACCAAAATGGACATCATCCTCCCATCCGGATAAAGCGAGGCATGTCTGATCAAGACAGGTGTGAGCTGATCAGGATTATGATCCATACTTCCAAATGCATCCGTGATTGTAAATGGGTCAATAGGATCATAATCAGCGTGGTAAACATGGCCATGGGCATATTCCCATTCTATGGTGTCTTTTCTTGCTTGTTCATTCCAGCCATCAATCCATCCATTGTAAAAGAGGATAATAATGAAAGCAAAAGATAGCACACCAACATTGAGCCAGGTTCTCAATCCGGCTCCCATCAGGTTTTTATAGGCTAACTGAAAAGCGAGTTTCATAAGGTTGTCATTTCATGTTGAATAATTTCATCGCGGGCGACCTGTCCATCTTCAAGGTGTATTATTCGATCCAGGTATTGCATCACTTTTTCGTCGTGTGTTGAAAAAAGGAATGTTGTATTTAATTCTCTGTTCAAGTTTTTCATGGTTTCCAATATTCCATGCGTGTTTTTTGCATCCAGGTTTGCAGAAGGTTCATCTGCCAGAACAAGTGAGGGTCTTTTCACCATGGCTCGAGCAATCGCAACTCTTTGTCCCTCGCCTCCTGATAATTTTGATGGCTTTTTATTTGCCATACCGGCCAGACCAACCCACTCCAGCGCTTCCATCACCGCCTTTTTACGTTCGTCCGCATTCTTTTTTTGAAGCAAGAGGGCAAATTCAACATTTTCGAATACCGTATAGACAGGCAACAGGTTAAATACCTGGAAGATGAAACCAATTTCCAGGTTCCTCAGTCTTGCAGATTCTTTATGTGTCAGGGTTGCAATGTCTTTTCCCAAAACAATAGCTTCACCTGATGATGGAGAATCCAACGATCCGATGATATTCAAAAGGGTCGTTTTCCCAGACCCACTCGGACCAACCAATCCTGCAAATTCACCTTTGTTGAAATCCAAATTAATGTCTTTCAACGCAGTGAATTGCCCATCTCCAACAGGAAAATTTTTTGTCACATGTTTAATAGAAATCACTTTTCCAGCATTCATGAGTATCTTTTTAATGGCTGTAAACAAACATTATGCGCAAGCCAGGTCCTGAGAAGGCATTAACCCATTCAGACTGCTGGATATTCGTTTGTCCAGCAGGAATGTAGAAAGCCATCAGGTATCCGGTGATTTGAGAAAATTGATGTTGATAGTTGATAAAAAATGAAAGATCCTTTTCTTCCCAATTATAATATATGACAGATGATAATCTATCATCCAGACTTATTGGATATGATATGATAGAGGCCGAATAATTTCCAGGGGCATCAAATGAAAAAGCTCTTTCGCTATAGTTATATATCATATGCTCAAGGATCACATTTAATCCATTTCCTATACCAAAAGTATAATCCGTTCCAATTGTTGCGAAGAATTGATGCTGAAACACATCAATAGGTATATCCAAAAAAGTATAGCTTGCCTCCAGCCAGATTCCGATTTCAACATCCCATTTGGCATCGAATCCGATTCGGTTCTCTGATGCTCTATCTTTTACCGGAAGTGGAATTGTACTCACATCGGCTTGCCTGTGGTGGAACGCAAATGCAATTTCACCTTTGGGCACGGGGAATTGAATACGGCCTCCGTATTCAGGAGTTTTCTTTTCACTTTCAAAAATATCCAGTCCCCTTCTTTCTTTATTTCCATACAGACCCCAAACCCATATATTGGTATTATTCAAAAAAAAATATCTGCCCAATACACCGTACACCCCATTCGTGATCTGGAGTGGATCTCGTGGATCAATCTGATTAAACCATTGTAATGGTCGCAGAGCAGCAGCTGAACCAAAGTCAATTTTTTGCAACCCTCCTCGAATTTCAGCCTGGGGTGTGGAATATCTCAGCCAGGCCCGGTACGGATTGATATCGCCTGTCCAGTCAATGTTCTCCCAGGGATCTATTGCATTTGCTCCATACATATTTAAGGACAATTTCCCTTCCAGTTTCCGGCTACTCTGAATACTATCAAAGTTGTGTTTGAATGAAAGCTCCGGAATATACCTGGCGCCAACCTGGATAGACGAAGTCAAATCAGGCGTATAGCTACCGAAAAGTGAGACCTGCCCATCAAAATCCCAAAGCGTTTGCTGGGAAAACCCAACATTTGGGCTGATCAAAAAAAGTATGATATATTGGATTCTGGATATCATGGATGCCGGGGATGTGAAATGATACCATAAAAGAAGAACGTTGTAATTTCCTTGATCAATTCTCGTGGTGAGGAGTACATCTCCAACATCTTTTCTTCTGATGCTAGTGATGAAAGCTTTTCTGTAATGTAAGGAATGAGGTCAAGATCCAAATCCTTCCTGATATCCCCATTTTTCTGTCCATTTTTGAGAAAATCCGATACCAATCCCGATGTCTCCTCTCTTTTTTCCTTTAAGAACAATTGAAACTCAGGTCCTCCATGCACTAGAATATCATGTAGGAAGTCCATTCCGATCTGATCAGAATGCTTTAGCTTTAAATGAATAGTCTCTTCCATCTTTTCAATAAATGAAAGATCACTTTCATAGAGATTGGTGAATTCATCAATGCTCTCCTGAATTTCCAGACTAAGCACCTCTTTTGCGATCGCAAGTTTATTTTTAAATGAGCGGTAAAAAGACATTTTACTGACTCCGGCGGATTGACAAATCTCTTCTACGGTGACACGCTTCAAACCATATTTCCAAAACAAGCTTTTTGCACTTTCAATCAGTTTGATTTCTGTCTTAGATTTTTGCATATGTTACTATAACGCATTTTATGTTACAATAATTACTTCTTTTTACTTTTTTCGTAACATTTAACAAATTAAGTACTGCGCTGTTGAATCGGAGTTGCTCTATAGGTCAACGATCGCCACATTTTGCATGAAATGAAAAAAGGCTATCCCTCAATGAGACAGCCCTTTAATATTTGATATATATGGCATATTATTCCATCATTCCTGTAGACATTTCAGGAACAAGGATCAACATTTCTATAAATTCACCCCAGGGTTCCAGGGAGGCATCAAAATTCTGATTGTCTTCTTCTAATGATCCGAAGCCAAATAATTCATTGTAATCTTCTTCAAAGGTATTTGTGTTTTCATCGGGATTAGATTCTGGACGTTTATGTGCATCCATAGTGGCTAACAATACAAACTCATTTCGATTTCCTCCGCTTTCTAATCTAAACAGAAACCGTGAATCCTGCCATTTCCTTTTTTCGGCTACTTTAGCCACCCTTTCAATGAATCTTCTAAAGTGCATGATCTTATCCGATTTCACACTATAAGTCGTTCTTCTTAAATATTTGGCTGGGGTAGAATTTTCCGGATTAACACTATATGAACTATTAATTAATCTCCTCCACCTGACTTGACCGTTTGCCTTAGCAACGAACTGTGAAACATGCTCATTCCAGTATTTTCCTTCGGCTGTTCTGTCCATGTCATAATCTTCAGGTGATTTACGAGATTCAACCCGTTCATATGTACCGGAATTTGGTCCCGTGATTACTCTATAGGTCATGATTCCCGTCTCGGGAGTTTTGTTGAACATTGCTGTTTTCTTTGCAGCTGCTGCTTCAAACTGCTGCTGCATTCCCTCTTTTGCCGTATAACGCCATGAATTCCAATACTCAGCATTATTGTTTCTCTGACCGTAAATGGATGCGCTCATCAATAGCGCCATTGAAAATAAAAATAGATTTTTCATAATAGATGTGATTTGGTTAATTGTAAATGAATTTTGGGGTCGTGAAAGAGCTTTCAAGAAAAATGATTGCTCAACTCCTGGGAGAGGTAATAATTTATTTGATTTTAAAAGAGATTTCGAGTGTGGCCATGCAGCATCTCACAGCTACATTACTGATACTAGGTGTTATTCTTCTGGACAAAAAGAAAGAAAGCTTGAGGTTTTCATCTTTATCGGGAGAAGAAGGTGTATATGTAATGATTAAGATACAATAATTATCAAGCCGTTCAAATTTTCTCAAATTTTATTTGACTTATCAATGTAATACAAAGAGAAATCTTCTAAACAAATAATTTGAAGAACTGTCCGATGTCATTTGCTTTCAACTGAAGTTGCACGTCCATAAAGAGCTTCATTTTGCCTTCATGTTTCATTCGGAAAGGGCTTCTCTGGTTACTCCTTTTTCATCCAAATCGTATTCCGATTTACTGCCAGTTTCTCACCTCTTTTCAATTTATACACCACGGTCCCGATGATCACAATCGCGATAGTGGCAAATCTAAACACATTTGAATAGACGCCACCAAGTGCATTGTCACCGGCGGAAAATAGGTTCCATGAAAGATTCATCAACATGTGTAAAAAGATCGGAACCCAGAGATTGTTTTTCCACTCAACATATGTCCAGGCAAATAAAAAGGCACCTGCAAAAGTCATAAGGAAAATTCCGATCAAGGTGGACAGGTCCTGGCTTTGATATAAATGTACCGAACCAAACAGGAGTGCACAGATAAAAATGGAAGGAATGAAACCAATTTTGGTGTTCCGAAAAATTTGACCAAATAAAAAGCCACGAAAATACAACTCTTCAAAAAAGCCGGCACAAACTGCCCCGATAATGATATTTTGCCATGTAATACCTGAATTGAACTCAAAGACAATAGCGTACCCCAGGAACATCGGGATCGTACAAATAAGCGCAATGAGGAATCCTTTTGCAATTCCTCGTCGAATACCCAGCGCTTCAAATAAGTGACTTACCCCGTGCATCCAAAAAACGGCAAGAAATAACGGAATACCTACGATCAAATATGTAATGATATGACTGACAGACATATTGTGGAGAAACGTATTCAACCATGCCCTAATGTCAGCAAAGTATGTTTTATCGATAAAGAAATAGACACCAAATGCAATGGCAGTGATCAGGATAACGCCTACTGTATTCTTCACTTTTTGATTCACGTTATGAATGTAAGGAATCGAATGAGTATCTTTTCATTTATAAAAAGGAAGTTAGATGGTCCATTAAAAACATAGAATGCTCAATTCAAAACCTAAACAGTGACCCAAATTCACATACAAACGGCGATTATTGGTGCAGGTCCGGCCGGTCTTGCTGTAGCTGGTCGATTGAGAAAGTTAAATCTTCCC
>Ga0316201_10002193_pt1 | contig 13783 bp, 15 predicted proteins | sample CS6wburrow_MG_FD_204516 | JGI IMG/M metagenome (GOLD analysis project Ga0316201, IMG submission 204516) | Coastal sediment microbial communities from Delaware Bay, Delaware, United States - CS-6 worm burrow | ecosystem: Environmental > Aquatic > Marine > Coastal > Sediment | place: USA... | reverse complement strand
TGATATCCGGATAGTGGTGGCGAACATATTCCATCGCGACATCGAAATGGTGATGTGTCAGTTCATCACCGCTGTCCAGTTGTTTCCGCGATAAGCCGGTTCGGTTGGTCGCCTCCTGGAACAGGCTGGGTGACCGGTCGGTCATACACTCCTTAAGCCGACCCAGCCACGTACGAACAATCTGGCTTTCTTCTTGCTGCCGTGACCGGAGTTCAAGGTGTGGTTGATAATTTAGCGTTGTTGCCATCTGGTCTCGTGGATTGCCTGTTGCCTGGCAAAGGGTCAGAAATATCATATAGGCATGGGGACCTTTTGCCAACAGCGACCTGAGTCATGCTTCAGACCAGTTCGTTGATATGCTTGCTGTAATGGACAGTCGGCAGAACATTCAAAAGCTATTGCTGGATGTTCTGCTGCTTTCCTGATGCCAATGGGCTCCGGCCCTTTTTCAATGCGAACAAACCGGCCAACAAAGACAATACGATGCTGACTGATCCAACCACGAAGATGGCCGAAAACCCCTGCGATGCCGTTAACAGACCGCCAATGGCCGGTGCGCTCATTACACCAACGCCTATGGCGGGTACGGTCAGCACCACGTACCTGCCGTCCATGTCCAGCTCAGCAACTATCGTTATCACGTAGGTGATACCGAGGCCAATGGCCAGCGTCAACAAACAGGCGCCGATGGCATAGTCGGTCAGCGTGGTGGTTTGGGATAGCCGAGCGAGTGCGATCAGAAAAATGAGGGTTGCTGCGGCGAATGGTTTGCCTGAACCGAAACGGTCACCCAGCACCACCGCCAGCAGGGAACCCAGCACGGCAAACACGAGTGTCAGCGAAAGAATTTTACCCACCAGCACCGGCTCAAAACCGGCGGTGCTGGCCAGCCGTTCAACGAAAGCCCAGATCATGGTGGCACTGAACATAAACGCTGACGCGGCAAAAAGTCCAACCCAGACTGCCAGCCTTAATTGCACCGGCAAGGGCTTGCACGTGCCATCGAGTTTAAGTTGCGATTTGCCCGCAGACGGTAACCAACTGAGTGCCGGTGCGAGCAGTACCACCACCAGCACCATACCGGCCATCATGCCCATAAAGCCGTAACCGGCAACCAGGGTAGCCGGTAAAACAAACAAGCCAATGGCACCAAGCATGGCCTCTGCGCTGATTTTCAAACCATACCAACGTGCCCTGTTGCTGGTATCACTTAGTGCCGTTGCAGCAATGCCATAGACTGTGCTGAATGCACTGCCGGCAATAAAAACACATAACATCAACAATGCATGACTGCGGGTGTATCCCGCCATCAGGAGCGCAAGACAAGCAACGGCCAGGGCGAGCCAGCTAACCGTCCTCCAGTTGATCCGCCTGATCCAGAAAAAGGCCGTACTCGTGGTCAACGTAAAGCCTGCGAAGAACATCGAGCTGAGCAAACCGATGCTGCGGTTATCCAGTTCACGGTAATCCTGGGCGACACCCAGAAACATCGGTAGCAGGTTGTAAAAAAGGGCGCCGAGGGCGGATAAAACAACTGCGGAAAGAATGGCTAGTTTTCGGTCCATCGGGTTATTGTTAGTCAATTCGCAAGGAACCTGGTATCCATTATTTGCCCGTATCTCAAAGATCTGGTGGTGTAATCCAGTCGATATACACAACGTCATTGGTGTCCACCGGGGTCGAGGTAACCCACATCACCAGCCTGTAACCATCGGTGAAATAGGGATCTCCGGTAAAGTTACCGCGGGGTTCATCAATCGGTGCCGGAATGGCGCCTTCGACATAGGCGAACTTTGCAAGCGCCTGTGAATAGGCCAGGTCTTCGAGCAAAAACTCTCGGGTTTCATCCGTGTCCGGATCAATCTTGTGCGTGGTGATGGTCTTCTTTGTAAAGCGCACACCAATATCACGGCTGATTTGCCCCATCCACACCGGTACACCTCTATACGTGACAGGTGACATCCATAGACGCAGGTGGTTACGCTCGTGGATATTATCGCGTGCTTTCTGGAAAGCGACATCCTGTGGTCGTCCGAATACATACAAGCCACTGACCGGTGAATAGCGGTATTCGCGGCCTCCAATGAATGACTGTACGGTTTTCCATGTCGTGCCTGTGGTGATGGTTTCGGATTCATCCCAGCCGGCCCGAATAAAGGCCGCGTAAACTTCATCAGGCGCTCCAATCACCACCAGGTTGACAGGGTCTCCGTCACCCTCTGCGGTTTTATCTGTGGTGCAACAGGTCTGGGCAGCCAGGTAAGCCCTCAGCGCGTCAGCATCAAGGTCCTGAAATTCATCTTTGGCGTACAGCTTGCTCCAGTCCACGTTGTAATGATCGATATTCAGACCCGGCACCTGGATGAAAAACGTGAATGTCGAGAGCAGGCTCTCGCCAATGATGTCCACGTTAAAGCCCTTGGTCCCTTCATCCAGTGCACTGAATATAAAGCCCTTCCTTGTCTCGCCTGGATCTACCCCGGTTTCCAGACTTTGGCTGACGAAACGGATATCCATTGAAGGTGTTGATCTGTCACCCGGGATCAGTTTCAAATCCAGGTTGGCGGCTTCGGTCGGCGAAAAGTAATCCGGGTCAAGCCCGGCTGGAAGCACATTCACTTTCTGATCGCTGGAGTTGGTGATTTCCAGCCACACCGGCTGAACTCCGCGTTTATACAGGTCGGATCCGAAAATTGCCTTGGTTTCCTTCCTGTCTGGAACAGCGGCAGTTACGCTGATGCCATCCTCTACCTGGGTTTGTGACCGGGCAAGATAACCACCGGCATTATCCGGTGTAACAGGGGGAGCTGAGGCGCAAGCATTTAGCAGGAGAAGGCTTGCAACCAGCGCGATTGATTTGAAGTTCACCTGTTTCATTGACCGGGTACCTCGTCCCAATTCAAGCGGGTGGTGTCGAGCAATGAATAGGGTGCACCTGAGAACCACAATACAGCCCGAAACCCGTCTGTGAAGAACGGGTTGCCGTTGAAATCGGTGCCTGGCTGATCAAAGGGAATTGACTCACCGGCATTCGACCAGGCAAATGATTGCAAACCTTGTGCGTACCAGATGTTCTGTAGCAGGAAACTACGGGCGTCATCAATATCGGGGTCAAGGTGGGCACCCAAAAACACCTGTTCAATATAACTGCGTTGGCCAACAAAATTGGTGATCTGGCCCAGCCAGACCGCCTCACCATCCACCCGCATGGGTGTCAGCCATACCCTCAGTTCGTTGCGGTCCACGCTGTTCCTGCGTTGATATCTGAAAACAGCGTCCGGCTTGCGGCCGTATAGGTAATAGGTCTCTTGCCCGGTAACGGTCTTGTCTGAACTGGCGGCAATTGATTCATACCAGCCGGCACGGAGCAAGGCACGTAAAACATCGATACCATTTCCGACAATAACCACGTTTACCGGTAAACCATTCGGCTCACCATCTTTACTGGTGGTGAAACGCGACAATTCGCCCATGGAATCGCGAAACTCCTCCGTCGTCAGTTCGCGGATGTCATTCCGGGTGTACAACTGCTTGAAATCGACTTCTGCATGATCCGGCACAAAACCGGGGACCTGGATAAAAAAGGCAAAATTCTGCATGGTTTTCGCGCCAAACAGATCGACATTGAAACTCTTGGTGCCCGGGCTCAAATGGGTAAAAATGAACCCCGAAACGGTTTCACCGGGTTCTACAAAACGCGTGATTCCCGAATTGTGGAAGCGCTTGTCCATGGCAGCCCGGGCTTCCCTGGAAAAGCCTTTTCGCAAGGTGTATGACACTTCCAGGGGTGAGAAATAATCGGGGTCGACACTGACCATCGCAAAACGAATGTCTTCGTCACCGCCGTTGGTGATTTCCAACCATACCGGTTGAACACCATTGTCATAAAGAGGCACCCCAAACAAGACCTTCGATTCTTCGGCGCTTGGAACTGCGGCTTTCACCGTTAATGGCTCGAAGCTTTGAACTTCAGCCCTCTGGCGTAGTACATCCACATTTAACGGGGCCGGCTTGTACGGCGCCACACTGCAGGCAGTGAGTAATATAAGGATCGCAATTAAGGCAGCACCAAGCTTGTGATACTTTCCTTGCTTCATTTAACACCTCTTTTCAGGGTAACAGTATAATCCGCCTGCAGGTCAGAAGCACTTACACCCGGATCCAGGTGCAACCAGATATCACCTACTCGTAACGCAGTGCGTCAATGGGGTTAATGTGTAACTTGATTTCGTCCAGGGCTTTGCCCGGTGAAGCTACAGTATCCACCATCGCATTGAATACTGAATAAGAACTATCCGACATTTTTTCTCTCCCTCTTGAATGGCAACTGATCAGCATCGCACAAACCACGCCATCGGTTATCAACCGGGGCCAATTATCCAGTAATTCACTAGCCTGCAACAGGGTCAAAAGTACGGACTCGTCCGCGAAAATTATTAACAGGACTATTTTTTTGGGGTTGGATTTGTCAGCTGAGACAATTTCCCTTTAAACCGGGAGTCATGGGACAAAGTAAAACTCATTATTGATAGCATGGTGCCAGCGGATAGCCCGAACATCAAAACACCTGTGCTGGCTTCGACTGCACCCAGCAACCGCCATTGCTCACTCATGACTATATCGCCATAACCCAGCGATGCAAAATTAACCAGGGAGTGATAAAAAGCGGTCTGAAAATCACTAAATTCACCCAACTGCCTGAACAACACCGCCCAGATTGCTGCCTGGGCCATGTGCCCCATAAAAAGCATGGTCATAATCATGCTGATGACATAGGTTGTCCTGCCTTTGCCGACATACCCGGTTTCCGCCTCGCTCACCACTTTGAACAGGTATTGGAGCATATAAACAACAGCGGCAATCTGAACAGCCATGGTCGCGAATACCGTTGCACAACCGATTAGTAAGGGTATCAACATAAAACTCTCCTGGTCCAAATGATCCTTGATATCGATGATACCCAAAACCGCGCCATGGCGTTGCTCTGGCTTTCTTGAGGGTGTTACAATAGCCCGCTAATAGCGACAAGCTGATTACCGCTTTCTGCTACTGAATTGAACACCTATTTCCCCGGTTGGGACTTAAATTTGAGAGCGGACTGATATCCATGTCAAGCGGCACTGAAAACTTAACCACAGGCGAATACATCGGGCACCATTTGCAGAACCTGACCTTCGGGCAGCACGCAGATGGCACATGGGGCATTGCCCATTCTGCCGCCGATGCGCAAGCGATGGGTTTCTGGGCTTTTAACGTAGATACGATGTTCTGGGCCCTGATCCTCGGCATTGCGTTCTACATGATGTTCAGAAACGTAGCCAAACAAGCCAATTCCGGTGTTCCCACCCGGTTCCAGGCCTTTGTAGAGATAATTGTCGAGTTTGTCGACACCAGTGTGCGTGAGTCATTCCATGGCACAAGTAAATTTATTGCACCATTGGCACTGACCTTGTTCGTATGGATCTTTTTCATGAATTTCATGGATTTGATCCCGGTCGACTGGCTACCATGGGTAGCGACCCAGGTAGGCGTCCCCTATCAAAAGGTGGTGCCAACCACGGATATCAACGCCACCATGAGCATGGCCTTGACAGTTTTCGTTTTGATCCTCTTTTTCAGTATCAAGGTAAAGGGTGTTGGCGGCTTCATAGCTGAACTCACCGGTCAGCCCTTTGCGTCGAAAGGGCCGCTTGGAAAAGCCGTGTTCTTTATACCCAACCTGCTTTTGGAAACTGTTGCACTACTCGCCAAGCCGGTATCACTCGGTTTACGACTGTTTGGCAACATGTACGCGGGTGAGTTGATCTTTATTTTGATCGCCGTCGTCTTCACCGCCGGCTCCGGTATTATCGCAGGCGGTCTCAGTTCCGTTTTCGGTGAGCACATCCCGGCCTGGTTCTGGATTTTGGCAACGGCCAGTGTGTTTGTCACCTTGTGGATGAACATGAAAGGCATGATCGACAACAAAAAAACGTTGTGGTTGCTGGCGATAGAGATGCTCCTGGTGGGTGGCCTGGCATTCCTGGGCGGACAGTTGATGCACTTCATGTGGGCCGCGTTCCACCTGATCATCGTAACGCTGCAGGCATTCATATTTATGATGCTGACCATTGTGTACCTGAGCATGGCTCACGAGCACCATTGAGTTGTAAGTGAATTGAATTTTTAGTTTTGTTTTTGTTTTTTTAGGCAATCAATCTCTTGGAAAGGGAGTTATAGATGGAAATTGTAATTGGTATGACCGCAATCGCCGTAGCGCTGCTTATTGGTTTGGGCGCTTTAGGTGTTGGTATCGGTGTAGGTATTCTGGGCGGTCGCCTGCTGGAGGGTTCTGCACGTCAGCCTGAATTGGCTCCGATGTTGCAGGGCAAATTCTTCCTGGCTATCGGCCTGTTGGACGCGGTCGCGATGATCGGTGTGGGTATTGCGTTGTTCTTTACCTTCGCAAACCCGTTTGTGGGTCAGCTGCAAAACGCCCTGGGCGGATAATCAGCCAGATCAATGAGCCTGCCCGGTTTGCCGGGCAGATAAACTGAACCATCTGAACGAGGTAAGGCATGAATATCAATGCCACTTTAATTTTGCAGTCAATCGCGATGATGATTTTTGTGTGGTTCTGCATGAAATTCATCTGGCCGCCTCTGCTCAAAGCCATGGACGATCGACGTGCGAAAGTCGCTGATGGTCTGGCCGCGTCCGATCTCGCTGAAAAAGAGCTGGAAGCTGCAAAGCTGAGTGCTGGCGAGCAGATTCTCGAGGCTCGTAACAAAGCAGGTGAGATTGTCGATCAGGCCAACCAGCGTCATAGTCAGATTCTTGACCAGGCAAAAGAGGACGCCACCAGTGAACGTCAGAAACAGGTGACGGCGGCAGAAGCCGAAATCAACATGGCCGCCAACCAGGCACGTGAAGAACTACGTGGTTCGGTTGCCAGCCTGGCTGTTTTGGGTGCGTCCAAAATACTTGAAAAAGAAGTGGATGCGGAAACGCACCGTGAACTTCTCGACAAACTGATCGCCGAGATCTGAGCATGAGCAGCACGACGACACTGGCCCGCCCTTATGCCAAGGCAGCGTTCGAACTTGCCGTAGCTGAAAATGCTACCGGTCGTTGGAACGATATGCTTGACCTGGCACGTACGGCGGTGACAGAAAAGTCATTAGCCGGACTACTGGAAAGCCCGCACGTGAGCAACAGCCAGGTTGTACAGATTCTATCGGATACAGCAGGTGAAGCCTTCGACGCCGGGTTCAAAGATTTTTTGTCCGTTCTGGCTGAAAACAAACGCCTGTCGCTGTTACCGGAAATCGCGATTTTGTACCAGGCGCTGCGTGAAGAGGCCGACGGCTTGCTTCGTGTCAGGGTGGTTTCAGCGTTTGCACTTGATGAAGACCAGTCCACACGCATGAAAACCGCCCTGGCCAAACGCTTTGATCGTGAAATCCTGCTGGAGACCGAGGTTGACAGCAGCGTGATTGGTGGTGCCGTGATTTACGCTGGCGGTGAGGTTATTGACGGATCACTTAAAGACAGGCTGACAAAGCTGTCGAACAGCCTTTCTAACTGAATTTATAGACACAAAACGGCCACTGAAAAAGCAGCGGGCCAATAGGAAAAAGACGATGCAGACGACATTGAATCCATCTGAAATTAGCGAGTTGATTAAAAAGCGTGTTGAAGAGCTGAATATTTCAGCCGAAACACGTAACGAAGGCACGGTAGTTAGCGTTTCCGATGGTATCGCCCGTCTTCATGGGCTCGAAGACGCCATGCAGGGTGAAATGATCGAGTTCCCGAATAACACTTTCGGACTGGCGCTTAACCTCGAGCGTGACTCCGTTGGTACCGTTATCCTCGGTGACTACGAGCACATCACCGAAGGTGACACCGTCAAGTGCACCGGGCGTATTCTCGAAGTACCTCACGGTCGTGGCCTGCTGGGCCGCGTGGTCGATGCACTGGGTAACCCGATTGATGGTAAGGGAGCGATTGATAATGATGGTTTCGCACCAATCGAAAAGGTTGCGCCGGGTGTTATCTGGCGTCAATCAGTTTCCCAGCCTGTTCAAACCGGACTGAAATCAATCGATGCCATGGTGCCGATCGGTCGTGGTCAGCGTGAATTGATCATCGGTGACCGCCAGATCGGTAAAACTGCCATCGCCATCGATACCATCATCAACCAGGTCAAGTCCGGTATTAAATGTGTCTATGTTGCCATCGGTCAGAAACAATCAACCGTCGCCAACGTGGTTGCCAAGCTCGAAGAGCATGGTGCGATGGCCCATACCATCGTCGTCAACGCTTCAGCGTCCGAATCAGCCGCGATGCAGTACATTGCACCGTATTCGGGTTGCACCATGGGTGAATACTTCCGCGATCGCGGTGAAGACGCATTGATTATCTATGATGATTTAACCAAGCAGGCCTGGGCATATCGCCAGGTATCCCTGCTTCTGCGTCGTCCGCCGGGCCGAGAAGCTTACCCCGGTGACGTGTTTTACCTGCATTCCCGCCTGCTGGAACGTGCAGCGCGAGTCAATGTGGACTACGTTGAAAAATTCACCGACGGTAAAGTGACCGGGAAAACCGGTTCGTTGACCGCCCTGCCGATCATTGAAACCCAGGCCGGTGACGTATCCGCTTTCGTACCGACGAATGTTATCTCGATTACGGATGGCCAGATATTCCTGGAAACCGACATGTTTAACGCCGGTACCCGTCCGGCAGTTCACGCCGGCCTGTCCGTATCGCGTGTGGGTGGTGCAGCACAGACAAAAGTCATCAAGAAACTGGGTGGCGGTATTCGTTTAGCCCTGTCCCAGTATCGCGAATTAGCGGCTTTCGCCCAGTTCGCATCGGATCTTGATGACCAGACCCGCAAACAGCTGGATCGTGGTCAGCGTGTAACCGAATTAATGAAGCAGGCGCAGTACAGCCCGTTGTCCGTAGGCAACATGGCGGTCTCGTTGTTCTCCGCTGATCGTGGTTATCTTGATGATGTTGAACTACTCAAGATTGGCGCATTCGAAGCGGCATTACTTGAATACATGGCGAGTTCACAATCTGAATTGCTTGACACGCTGGATCACGGTGACTGGAACGACGATCTCGAAGCGCAACTGGTCGCGGCCCTGGAAGATTTCAAGGCAACCGGTTCCTGGTAAGCAGACCCGTAAAAACTTAGGAGCAAGCCAGATATGGCAGGCGGAAAGGAAATAACAGGCAAGATTCAGAGCATCGGTAACACCATGAAGGTGACCGCCGCTTTGGAAACGGTTTCTGCCAGTAAAATTAAAAAGTCACAGGCCCTGATGAGTGCCACGCGTCCCTATGTGCGGATGATGCGCCGTATCTCCGGGCATCTGTCCAAGGCCAACCCGGAAATCCGTCACCCTTTTACCGTTGAATATGAAACGGTAGAAAAGGTCGGTTTTATCATTGTTTCCACGGATCGTGGGCTTTGTGGTGGTCTCAACAATAATTTGTTCAGAAAGACCCTGAAAGACATGTCTGAATGGCAGGCTAAGGATGTAGATGTCAGCATCGTGACCCTGGGTAAGAAGGCGGCGGCATTTTTCAAGAACGTCAATGTTGAAATTATGGGTTCCGTCAGCGGTCTGGGTGAATCACCCAAGATCGAAGATTTGATCGGTGCGGTCCGGATCATGGTGGAAGCCTACCGTGATAATGGCATTCAACGTCTTTACATTGTTGCCAATGAGTTCGTCAATACGATGACTCAGAACCCGACGATTGTACAAATGCTGCCATTGCCACCGATGGATGATACCGAGATGGGTGAAATTTGGGACTACATTTACGAACCCGACGCCCAGACCTTGCTGGATGAAGTATCGGTACGTTATATCGAGGGCATGATTTACCAGGCAGTACTGGAAAACCTGGCCTCGGAACACGCGGCCCGTATGTTGGCGATGAAGAACGCCACGGACAATGCGGGCGATCTGATCGACGAGCTGAAACTGGCCTATAACAAGGCGCGCCAGGCAGCCATTACGCAGGAAATCTCGGAGATCGTTGGTGGCGCGGCGGCGGTATAAACCGGCGCATTTTTTAAACAGAATTTTTATTTATTTGTGAAAAGGGCGGGACCGGTAGTTTAAATCCCACACATTCACATCTCATCAAAAGAGTGGAGCGAGTTTTATGAGTGCTGGATCAATTGTTCAGGTAATCGGTGCCGTTGTTGACGTGGAGTTTCCACGCGATGCCATGCCCCGGATTTTCAACGCATTGACCGTCGATGACACCGATATCACGCTGGAAGTGCAGCAACAGCTGGGTGATGGCGTAGTACGCACCATTGCTCTGGGTTCCACCGATGGTTTGAAGCGGAGTATTTCGGTAACCGATACCGGTGATGCCATCAAGGTTCCGGTAGGTGAGAAAACCCTCGGTCGCGTGATGGACGTATTGGGACGCCCGATTGACGAAGCCGGACCGATTGGTGAAGAAAAGCGTATGCCAATACACCGTAAGCCTCCTTCATACGAAGACCAGGCCGGTGGTAACGATATCCTGGAAACCGGCATCAAGGTTATTGACCTGATTATGCCGATTGCCAAGGGTGGTAAGGTCGGTCTGTTCGGTGGTGCCGGTGTGGGTAAAACGGTAACGCTGATGGAACTGATCCGTAATATCGCTATCGAGCACTCGGGCTTCTCGGTGTTCGCCGGTGTAGGTGAGCGTACCCGTGAAGGTAATGACTTCTATCACGAGATGAAGGACGCCGATGTACTCGGCAAGGTATCACTGGTATATGGCCAGATGAACGAGCCACCGGGTAACCGTCTGCGTGTTGCGCTGACCGGTCTGACCATGGCTGAAGAATTCCGTGACCAGGGTAACGATGTATTGATGTTTATCGACAACATCTACCGTTACACACTGGCAGGTACAGAAGTATCCGCATTGCTGGGCCGTATGCCTTCAGCGGTGGGCTACCAGCCAACACTGGCACTGGAAATGGGTCTGTTGCAGGAACGCATCACTACCACCAAGACCGGCTCGATCACATCGTTCCAGGCGGTATACGTACCGGCCGATGATTTGACCGATCCGTCCCCGGCCACAACCTTTGCGCATCTTGACGCAACCCTGGTACTGAGCCGCTCTATTGCAGAACAGGGTATTTACCCGGCTGTAGATCCGCTGGACTCAACCTCGCGTCTGCTGGATCCAAACCTGATCGGTCATGAACACTATGATGTGGCTCGCTCTGTGCAGGGTGTGTTGCAGCGTTACAAAGAGCTCAAGGATATCATCGCGATTTTGGGTATGGACGAGCTTTCTGAAGAAGATAAAGCCATCGTGTCACGGGCACGTAAAGTTCAGCGTTTCCTGTCACAGCCTTTCTTCGTTGCTGAAACCTTCACTGGCTCTCCGGGCAAGTACGTACACCTTAAAGATACCATCCGTGCTTTCAAGGGTATCGTTGCCGGTGAGTATGACCACCTGCCCGAGCAGGCGTTCTACATGGTTGGTGGTATCGAAGAAGCCGTTGCCAAGGGTGCTGAAATGGCTAAGAAAGAGGCGGCCTAAGCAGCCTCTTTCCAGGCATTCTCTTTTTATGGGGCCGGAATTATGACCAAGACAATACAATGTGACATCGTAAGTGCCCACGAGGAAATTTTCTCAGGTGAGGCAACGATGATATTTGCGTCCGGTATTGCCGGTGAACTGGGTATTGCACCACGCCATGCACCGCTGATTACCCAGCTAAAAGCAGGGCCGGTACGTGTTCAGCAATCCGATGGTAAGGAACACTTCTTCTTTGTAAGCGGTGGTGTTCTTGAAGTGCAGCCTCATATGGTTACCGTTTTGACAGATACTGCCATGCGTGGCAAGGATCTTGATGAAGCGGCTGCCAAAACTGCAAAGGCGGAAGCTGAGCGGGCATTGGCTGACCGCAGTGGTGAAATGGATATAGCGGAAGCCCAGGCCCAGCTTATGCAGGCCGTTGCGCAACTGGCAGCATTAGAGCACTTGCGTAAAAACCTGAAGCGTTAGGTTTATCCAAAATGCCGGAATGCCGGGGTCAGAGTAAAGTGCCAGAGCAGGAATGCCGGGGTCAGAGTAAAGTGCCAGAGTAAATACTCTGGCACTTTACTCTGACCCCATCACTTGTGCTCTGACCCCATCACTTGGTGGGGTCTATGAGCCGATCCGTTTCGCCAGGTCGATAATATCCCTTTCACAATAAGTGCAGACATAGCGGTGGCCCTCTTCAGGCCCGAGTTTGAACTCGGTTGTAATGGGCTCGTTTTGATTCGATATACAATTCGGATTCGAGCAGGTCAGGATACCCCTGACAACCTTGGGTGCCTCAGCATTGAATTTCTTCACCACTTTTCCATCAACGATGATGTTGATCGTCGCATGGGGGGAGACCAGCGCGACAAGGTTCGCTTCCTTGGCCGAGAGTTCGACACCTTCAAACTTGAGAATGTCCTTCTTACCACCCTTCTTCGAATGGCTATTGACCAGTATGCTCATGGTCTTGTCGCTTGACAGGCCAAGTACTCTGAGCACATCAAAGGCCATGGAGGGCAGTATGTGATCGATCACCGTGCCGTGTTCGATCCTTTCGACTTTCATGTACTTGGCAGACATATCAAGCTCCTCCTATGACCATCGAGAGCAATGCCATTCTCACCGGCACACCATTAAAAGCCTGGACGAAGTACTTGGCCTGCGGCATGGCGTCCACTTCCGGGGTGATCTCGTTGATCCGCGGCAACGGATGCATGACGATCATCTGCTCAGGCCCCTTGGATACCAATTCCGGATCGATGAGGTACTTACCCGCGACCTTCTTGTACTCAACCGGATCCGGAAAACGCTCTTTCTGGATTCGGGTGACATACAGAATATCCGTTTCGCCAATCACCTGTTCGGGTGAATGGCAGGCAGTTCCAAACTGTCCACTTTCCTCGAGGTGTTCAACGACCTCACCCGGCATTTCCAAACCCTCGGGTGATACCAGGTTGATGGTGTTGCCGAACTTGGATAAAGCGAATGCCAGGGAATGAACGGTCCTGCCGTAGCGCAGATCACCAACCAGGCTGATGGTCAGACCCTCCAGCCGGCCCATCTCCTGCCTGATCGTGAATAAATCCAGCAAGGTTTGTGTAGGGTGCTGGCCGGCACCGTCCCCTGCATTGATAATCGGCACATCAGAAAATTCCGTGGCCAGCTTGGCCGCCCCCTCGTGCGGGTGCCGCAGCACGATAGCATCGGCATAACCACTAACCATTCTTATCGTATCGGCCAGGGTCTCACCCTTTACGACGGAGGTTGCCTCGGTTCCTGCGAAACCAACAACCCCGCCTCCCAGGCGGTTCATTGCTGTTTCGAAAGAAAGCCTGGTTCGTGTCGATGGTTCAAAAAAGATACTACCCAGGACCTTACCCCTGAGACCGTCGTTAACCGCCTCGCCCCTGGCAGTCGCCAACATACCTTCGGCCCGGTCAAGCACGTCAATAATTGCCTCAACCGAGAGGTCGTGAACCGAGATCACATGTCGCATGATGTTTCCCTGAAAAAAGTGGTTACGAGTGTCCGCATTTTAACCCTTTGCCATCAGCAAATGTACCGGTAAATTCATCCGTAAGAGGGGGTCAGTCTCATTGCCGTCCCACTCAATTTACCGGGTGGGGAGCAGGGGTGGGTATTGACTGCCAGGACTCGCTGTGAACACGTCCTTGTGCGCTCGGTCGCGACCTCCATGTCGCTCACGGTCCTTGCAGTCAATACCCAC
>Ga0316201_10002192_pt1 | contig 13790 bp, 12 predicted proteins | sample CS6wburrow_MG_FD_204516 | JGI IMG/M metagenome (GOLD analysis project Ga0316201, IMG submission 204516) | Coastal sediment microbial communities from Delaware Bay, Delaware, United States - CS-6 worm burrow | ecosystem: Environmental > Aquatic > Marine > Coastal > Sediment | place: USA... | reverse complement strand
GGACGTATTCCGACCGAGCAGGGGTTTCGCCTGTTTGTCGACAGCCTGCTGGAAGTGATGCCGCTGCAGCGGCAGATGATCAACCAGCTGAAAAAACAGCTGAACCCGGACAAGGACACCGAGAGCCTGCTCAGCAGTGCCAGCCAGATGGTGTCAGAGCTGACGCACATGGCGGGCATTATTACCATACCGCGGCCGAACCAGTCGGCCTTGCGCCATATCGAATTTTTACCCTTGCCGGATCGGCGCGTACTCGCCATCATGGTGATCAACGAAAAAGAAGTGCAAAACCGGGTGATCCACCTGGAACGCGAATACAGCGCAGATGAGTTGCATACAGCGGCAAATTTCATCAATCACAATTTTGCCGGCAAGGATATTTTCGAAATTCGAAACAGCCTGCTGGCCGAACTGGATAGCGCGCGCGAACGCATGGACAGTATTATGCAAAGCGCGGTGGAAGTAGCCTCAAAGGCACTCAGCAGTGATGACAAAGAAGCTAAAAAATCATACGTCGTCAAAGGCGAGTCGAACCTGGTGCGTTACAGTGAAAACACCGATACCCAGCAACTCCAGCAGTTGCTCGGGCTGTTCGATCACAAGCGCGAAATGCTCGGCCTGCTCGATCGCTGTATCCAGTCTGAGGGCGTTAAAATATTTATCGGCCACGAAGTCGGCTTCGAAGGCCTCGGTGACTGCAGCGTGATCACCGCGCCGTATAGCGTCGATGGCCAGATACTCGGCGTCCTGGGTGTTATCGGCCCGACGCGCATCAAGTACGACAAGGTCGTGCCGGTGGTGGATATCACCGCGCGACTGCTCAGCGACGCGCTACAGCAATAAGGCTTGAACGCGGCACAATTGGCCTTATATAGAGACATTACAAGAATTTAGATATCCGGAGTGAATATGTCAGCAGAAGAAGTGAAACAGGAAGCCGGGGCGGAGGCGCTCGAAAATACCGAGGCTGAGATGCTGCGCGAAGAAGCCTCGCTGATCGCCGATGAAGCCGCACTGGTCGCGCAGCTGGAAGAGGCGCAGAAAAAAGCAGAAGAGAACTGGGACCTGCTGCTGCGCACCCGCGCCGAAATGGACAACCTGCGTCGCCGCACCCAGAAAGACCTGGAAAGCGCGCATAAATTTGCGCTGGAAAAATTCATGCTCGAACTACTGCCGATCAAGGACAGCATGGAGCTGGGGCTGGCCGTCGAAGGCGCCAGTGCCGAGGTGTTGCACGAGGGCATGGTACTGACGCTGAACATGCTGCAAAACGCCTTTGAAAAATTCAACGTGGTCGAGATCGATCCGCTGCATGATAAATTTAACCCCGAGTTGCACCAGGCGATGTCGATGCAGCCCAACGCCGAGGTCGAGCCCAACACCGTGATCGCGGTAATGCAGAAGGGTTATACCCTGAATGACCGCCTCGTCAGGCCCGCGATGGTGATGGTGTCGAAAGCACCCGAATGAAGCCGAGGCTGAACAGCAAAATTAATCATTAAAAACAACACTAAACCCATTGAAATGCAGGGCAGGATCCCCACTTAACAGGCATTCAGATTTAGCAAAGAATTTACTGGAGAAAACTCATGTCAAAAATTATCGGTATCGACCTCGGCACCACCAACTCCTGCGTCGCAGTGATGGACGGTGACAAGCCCAAAGTCATCGAAAACAGCGAAGGTGATCGCACCACACCGTCGATTATCGCGTACGCCGAAGGCGACGAAGTCATCGTCGGCCAGCCGGCGAAACGCCAGGCTGTCACCAACCCCAACAATACCCTGTATGCCATCAAGCGCCTGATCGGCCGCCGCTTCGACGAAGAAGTGGTGCAGCGAGACATCAAGCTGGTGCCGTACAAGATTATCAAGGCTGACAACGGCGATGCCTGGGTAGAAGTCAAGGGCAAGAAAATGGCGCCGCCGGAAATATCCGCGCGCGTGCTGCAGAAGATGAAGAAAACTGCGGAAGATTTTCTCGGCCACGAAGTCACCGAAGCGGTGATTACCGTACCGGCGTATTTCAATGATTCACAACGCCAGGCGACCAAGGACGCCGGTCGTATTGCCGGTCTCACGGTCAAACGTATTATCAACGAGCCCACCGCGGCCGCACTGGCCTACGGCATGGACAAGAGCCGTGGCGATTCCAAGATCGTGGTGTATGACCTCGGCGGCGGTACCTTTGACGTATCGATTATCGAAATTGCAGAAATCGACGGCGAGCACCAGTTCGAAGTACTGGCCACCAACGGTGATACCTTCCTCGGCGGCGAAGATTTTGACATGCGCCTGATCGATTACCTGGCGGACGAATTTCAGAAAGACAGCGGCATTAACCTGCACAACGATCCGCTGGCACTGCAGCGCCTGAAAGAAGCTGCAGAAAAAGCCAAGATCGAACTGTCTTCGACCCAGCAGACAGATGTCAACCTGCCGTACATTACTGCAGATGCATCGGGTCCCAAGCACATGAACATCAAGCTGACCCGCGCCAAGCTCGAAAGCCTGGTCGACGACCTGATCAGCAAAACCATCGGTCCGTGCAAGACTGCGCTGAAAGACGCCGGCATGTCAGCCAGTGACATCAATGATGTCATCCTGGTGGGTGGCCAGACACGCATGCCCAAAGTGCAGCAGGTGGTCAAAGATTTCTTCGGCAAGGAACCGCGTAAAGACGTGAATCCGGACGAAGCCGTGGCTGTGGGTGCTGCAATCCAGGGCGGCGTGCTCGGTGGTGATGTCACTGACATCCTGCTGCTCGACGTCACCCCGCTGTCACTCGGTATCGAAACCATGGGTGGCGTGATGACCAAGCTGGTCGAAAAGAACACCACGATTCCGACCAAGGCACAGCAGGTATTCTCGACAGCTGACGACAACCAGACCGCGGTCACCGTGCACGTATTACAGGGTGAACGCGAAATGGCCTCGGGAAATAAATCACTCGGTCGTTTCGACCTTAGCGATCTTCCGACGGCACCACGTGGTATCCCGCAGATTGAAGTGTCATTTGACATCGATGCCAACGGTATCCTCAATGTTTCGGCCAAAGACAAGGCCACCGGCAAGGAACAGTCGATTGTGATCAAGGCCTCCAGCGGTCTGTCCGACGATGAAGTCGATAAAATGATCAAGGATGCCGAAGCCCATGCAGATGAAGACAAGAAGCTGCGTGAACTGGTCGACGTGCGTAATTCCGCCGACGGCATGATCCACTCGGTTCAGAAATCAATGCAAGAGCTGGGCGACAAGGTTGAAGCTGATGAGCGTAGCAAGGTCGATGAAGCGATAGCCAACCTGAAAGAAGCTATCAAGACTGAAGACAAGGCTGACATCGAGGCCAAGACACAGGCACTGACCGAAGCTGCCGGCAAGATCGCAGAAAAAGCCTATGCCCAGGAAGCCGAGGCCGCCAATGCCGATGAAACGTCAGCTACCGGCAAGGCTTCTGCGGAATCCGCTGAAGAAGTGGTCGATGCCGAGTTCGAGGAAGTTAAGGAAGACAAATAAATAACGGCTGTTAGTTAGCAGCTTTTAGCAGGCAACAAACGCACAGCCACTTTTGGTGTATGTGCGTTTTGTTTGTCTGCGGCTGATTGATAATACTGGCTGCAAGCTGATGATTGACGATAGATAACCGATAACAAAATAACATGTCAAAACGCGATTATTACGAAGTACTGGGTGTTTCCAAAGACGTCAACGAGGCTGAGCTCAAAAAAGCCTACCGTCGTCATGCGATGAAACATCACCCTGACCGTAATGTAGATAACCCGGAGTCGGAAGATAAATTCAAGGAAGCCAAGGAAGCCTATGACGTGCTCTCCAATGCGCAAAAGCGCGCGGCCTATGACCAGTATGGTCATGCCGGGGTAGACCCATCGATGGGTGGCGGTGCCGGGGCAGGTGGTTTCCAGGGTGACTTCGGTGATATTTTCGGCGACGTGTTCGGTGATATCTTTGGCGGTGGCCGTCGCGGTGGCGGCGCCGGTGCCAGTCGCGCCTATCGCGGTGCCGACCTCAAATACAATCTTGAACTATCGCTCGAAGACGCGGTGTTTGGTACCGAGGTAAAAATTCGCGTCCCCACGCTGGAAGCGTGCACCACCTGTGGCGGCTCGGGTGCTAAAAAAGGCACTTCGCCCACCACCTGTACCACCTGTGGCGGTGTCGGCCAGGTCAGGATGCAGCAGGGTTTCTTTGCCGTGCAGCAGACCTGTCCCAACTGTCGCGGCCAGGGCAAAATTATCAGCGATCCGTGTACTGACTGTCATGGCCAGGGACGCGTGCAGAAACAGAAATCGCTCTCGGTGAAAGTCCCCGGTGGGGTCGACAACGGTGATCGCATTCGTCTCGGCGGCGAAGGTGAAGCCGGGCAGAACGGCGGCCCGGGCGGTGATCTGTATGTACAGATCCAGGTGAAGCCGCACCCGATATTCAAACGCGATGACAGCGACCTGATGTGCGATATGCCGATCAGTATCGGTACAGCAGCACTCGGCGGTGAACTCGAAGTGCCTACGCTGAAAGGCCGGCTGAAACTGAAAATCCCGGCTGAAACCCAGTCCGGTAAAATTTTCCGCATGCGAGGCAAGGGTGTTAAACCGGTGCGCAGTGGTGTTACCGGGGATTTATTGTGTCGCGTTGTAGTGGAAACTCCGGTTAAACTCAACGCCAGGCAAAAAGAACTGCTGCGCGAATTTGATGATTCACTGCAAAAGGACAGCAAGCAGCATAACCCGCAGAATGCGAGCTGGGTGGATAGAGTGAAAAATTTCTTTGATGAACTTTAGCCAGCAATAGATGATGGCTGAATAGTTCCGCGAGTGTTTCAGGAATTATTCCAGGTTTGTTCGCGATGAGATTTACGCTTTGCGACGCAATTTAAAACTAATAAAAAAACCTACCACTGACCCGGGGGCAACATGTTAAACATTGCGGTAACTGGCGCGGCCGGTCGCATGGGGCGATCACTGATAACGGCCTGTACCCAGACCGACAACTGTCAACTGGCTGCGGCGATCGAGCACAGTGGCAACTCGCTTGTCGGTAGTGATGCGGGTCAGCTTGCAGGTGTTGGTAAACTCGATGTTAGCGTGTGCGATGACATAAATAGCACAGCAGCCAGTTTCGATACCCTGATCGATTTCACCCGGCCAGACGTTACCCTGGAAAACCTCCAGGTCTGTGTTGCCCATCGTAAAAGTATCATTATCGGTACCACCGGTTTTTCGGACGAACAAAAAACCCACATTCAGCAGGCAGCCAGAACCATTCCCGTGGTATTCGCGCCCAATATGAGTGTGGGCGTTAACCTGTGTTTCAAACTGCTCGATCTGGCCGCACGTGTGCTTGGCGATGACGTTGATATTGAAGTCATCGAAGCCCATCATCGTCACAAGGTAGATGCACCGTCCGGTACCGCGATTCGCATGGGAGAAGTGGTGGCTGATGCGCTGGGCAGAAAGCTCGAGGACTGCGCAGTCTATGGGCGTGAGGGCATCACCGGTGCACGCGACAGAAATACCATTGGCTTTGAAACCATTCGTGCCGGCGATATCGTGGGTGACCACACCGTGCTGTTCGCCGCAGAAGGCGAACGTGTTGAAATCACCCACAAGGCTTCGAGTCGCATGACGTTTGCCAATGGCGCAATACGCGCGGCGCTGTGGCTCAAAAACCAGCCCGCGGGCTTATATGACATGCAGGATGTACTGGACCTGCGTTAATAATTGACCTTGTCTGAGTCATGTTCATCACACGATTATGTGTTTACAATACGCAGCCTGAAGCCTTACGTACTGTTAGCCGCTAACAGTAGACTTATAACAATGACCGTCAAGGGCGCACACTTATGAATATCGCCGTGGTTTTTCCGGGACAGGGCTCGCAGTCTGTGGGCATGCTCGATGCGTATGCTGTCGACTGGCCGATCGTGACAGAGACATTCGCGCAGGCGTCTGACGTGCTCGGTTACGATTTGTGGGCGGTGGTAAGCAAGGGACCCGCAGACAAGCTCAACCAGACCGCGATTACCCAGCCTGCAATGCTGGCGGCAGATATCGCCATCATGCGCGTGATGCAGGAACAATGCATGATGAAACCGTTTGTATTAGCTGGCCACAGCCTCGGCGAATACGCAGCCCTGGTCGGCGCACAATCCATCGAATTTACCGATGCTATCAAGCTTGTGGCTGAGCGCGGTCGCCTGATGCAAAACGCCGTGCCTGAAGGCCAGGGCGCAATGGCAGCGATTATTGGTATGCAGGATGAACTGATTCGTAAAGTATGCGCCGCCGCCGCTGCAGAAGCGGGCGAAGTAGTCGAAGCCGTCAATTATAATTCGCCAGGCCAGGTGGTGATTGCAGGAACAGTAGCCGCGGTCGACCTGGCCATTGTAAAAGCCAGCGAAGAGGGCGCTAAAAAGGCCATCAAGCTGCCGGTAAGCGTGCCATCACACAGTTCGCTGATGAAGCCGGCGGCGGATGAGCTGGCTAAAGTGCTGGAAACTATCGAGATCAAAACCCCGGACATCCAGGTGATACACAATGTCGATGCCAAAAGCCATGATGATCCCAAAGCGATACGTGAAGCCCTGGCGAAGCAGATGTACAACCCGGTGAAGTGGTCACAGACCATGGAGATACTGGGCTCGGCAGCAGACGATGCCATTATCGAGTGTGGTCCGGGCAGGGTGCTCACCGGGCTGACGCGGCGCATTCTCAAAGACATTCCGGCCTATGCGCTGGACAAACCCGAGAGTATGCAGAAGTTTCTTGATTCTGTTTAAACCTTAGCTGGCAGTCGGCAGCTGACAGCAAACTGCAGCTGATAACCAGATTTACAATAATGGGTAAAAAATGAGTAAACAATTAGAAGGTGAAATTGCATTAGTTACCGGCGCCAGCCGCGGTATTGGTAAGGCGATTGCCGAAACCCTGGCGGCACAGGGCGCAAAAGTGATTGGCACAGCGACCAGCGATGCTGGCGCTGCAAAAATTAATGACTATCTATCTCCGCTGGGTGGCGCAGGCAAATGCCTGAATGTTACCGAACCAGATTCCGTGGCGGCCGTGCTCAAACAGATCAATGACGAATTCGGCGCCGTCAGCATCCTGGTCAACAACGCCGGCATTACCCGTGACAACCTGTTGATGATGATGAAAGACGAACAATGGAATGACATTATCGACACCAACCTGACCTCGATCTACCGTTTGTCCAAGGCATGTTTGCGACCGATGATGAAAGCACGCAAGGGCCGTATTATTAACATCGCCTCGATTGTCGGTATTACCGGCAATCCCGGGCAGACGAATTATTCGGCGGCCAAGGCCGGCATGCTGGGATTCACCAAGTCGCTGGCGCGTGAGATCGGTTCGCGCAATGTCACTGTCAATGCCGTGGCACCGGGCTTTATTGATACCGATATGACGCGCGAACTGGCCGAGGAGCAACGCAAGCTTCTGATCAACCAGATTCCGCTGAATCGACTCGGCAGCCCCGATGATATTGCCCAGGCAGTGGCGTTCCTGGCCGGCCCGCAGGCGGCCTATATCACCGGTGAAACCCTGAATGTGAACGGTGGCATGTACATGCCCTGAAAAATAGCGTGCTGCTAGCACCCGTCATGACGTAGAATTAACTTAAAGAAACAATTATAACTAACTGATATTAATATAATTAAAATTAAACATCCCGCCCCAAAACAGGGCTCAGGATTTTTGCTGGCATGCTGTGCACTAATTCACTACAATACCGCGCAGCTCACAATGACCAAAACATAGAGGAAAATTAAATGAGCAGTGCTGAAGAACGCGTCCGCAAGATTGTAATGGAACAGCTTGGTGCCACCGAAGAACAGGCCACCAACGAAGCTTCCTTTGTTGATGATCTGGGGGCAGATTCACTCGACACCGTTGAACTGGTGATGGCTCTGGAAGAAGAATTCGAATGCGAAATTCCAGATGAAGAAGCCGAAAAAATCACAACAATTCAACAGGCCATCGATTACGTAAATGCCCACGCTGGCTAAGCGTCGTCACAATTCGAATAAATATGCAGCCACACACCGTGTGGCTGTACTTTTTAGTCAAAGGTGAGCCTTGTCAAAACGTCGAGTTGTAGTCACCGGCCTGGGAATAGTTTCTCCTGTCGGTCTGAATCTAAAACAAAGCTGGGATAATATCGTCGCCGGTGTTACCGGCGTTGGCCTGATCGACGAGTTCGACGCCAGCGAGTACCCGGTCAGGATTGCTGCCACTGTTAAAAACTTTAACGCTGACAGCGTCATCCCGCCCAAAGACCAGAAAAAAATGGATGTTTTTATCCATTACGGGCTGGTGGCGGCCGAAGAAGCCCTGATCGATTCCGGTCTTGAAATAACCGAAGCCAATGCCGAGCGTATTGGTACAACGATTGGGTCCGGTATTGGCGGCCTGCCAATGATCGAGGCCAATCATTACAAATTGATTGACGGCGGTGCGCGCAAAATATCGCCGTTTTTCGTACCCGGCTCGATTATCAACATGATCTCGGGCAATTTCTCCATCAAGCATGGTATCAAGGGCCCCAATATTGCCCTGGTGACAGCGTGCTCGACCGGCACCCACAGTATTGGTGAAGCAGCACGTATCATTGCCTATGGCGATGCCGACGTGATGTTCGCGGGCGGCGCGGAGAAAGCCTCGTCACCGCTGGGCATTGCCGGTTTTGCCGCGGCGCGTGCATTGTCGACGCGCAATGATGATCCTGCTGCGGCAAGTCGTCCCTGGGACAAGGATCGCGACGGCTTTGTACTGGGTGACGGTGCCGGCGTACTGGTGGTCGAAGAATACGAACACGCCAAAGCCCGCGGTGCGAAAATTTATGCTGAAATTGCCGGCTTTGGTTACAACTCAGATGCCTATCATATGACCATGCCGGTCGCTGATGGCAGCGGCGCCGCACGTTGCATGCAGCTGGCGATGAAAGACGCGGGCCTGAATCCAGACCAGATCGGTTATGTTAACGCGCATGGAACCTCGACGCCTGCAGGTGATATCGCCGAAACCAATGCGATCAAGCGTGCGTTTGACGGGCATGCTGCAAAACTCGCGGTGAGTTCGACCAAGTCCATGACCGGGCATTTGCTTGGCGCCGCAGGCGGTATCGAAGCGGTGTTCGCGGTGATGGCATTGCACGACCAGGTGGTGCCACCGACAGTCAATCTCGACAACCCGGGCGAGGGCTGCGACCTGGATTACGTACCCAACACTGCACGCCAGGTGAAACTGGATGCGGTATTGTCAAATTCATTTGGATTCGGCGGCACCAATGGCACGCTGGTGTTCAGCAAACCGGGCGCCTGACGGTATCTTTCACGGCATAGTTATCGCCGCGCCAGTGTCTGCCTGCTGCTAGCGGGCAGGCAGATCCCGGTTATGCATTATCAGCTTCACCCACTGCCAGCCAGTCTCGACCTGGTGGCCCTGAGCCAGTTAAATTCAGCGCGTTATCCCTGCCTGTTGGCAAGTACTGCGTCCAGTGTTGTTAATGGTCGCTACGATATTCTTGCTGCATTTCCGCAATATGAAATTCGTCTGGATGCAACTTTTAAACTGCACAGCACGGCTGATTTCGAAATCGACCAGGCGAGCAGTTTTTTGCACGCACTGGACCAGTGCTGGCAGCGTGAACGTGTTGACGAAATCGATAATTCTGCACCGCCCTTCAGCGGCGGCTGGTTTGTTTACCTTTCTTACGAGCTGGCTGCCGAAGTAGAACCGCGACTGAAACTTCCGGCGTTGCCGCACACTATTCCTGTCGCAATTGCCCGGCGTTGCCCGCTGGCGGTGATATACGACCGCGATGAAAACAGCTGTTTTGCCGTAGTCGAAAACAAATATACCCATTTGCTGGATGCGCTTGATGCAGATGTCGAATGTCTTGCAGATTTCTCACCTGCAGCCACAGCTTCGATATCCATGCATGATCTCATGGAAGATGATGAAGCTTCCTACCTGCAACAGGTCGCGCGCATAAAGCGCTATATTGTTGAAGGTGATATTTTTCAGGCCAACCTGTCGAGGCGCTGGCGACTTGAAATTGATGCTGCTGTCAAAGATGCTGATCTGTTCGCGCAATTATCAAAATCAAATCCCGGGTGTTTCGCTGCCATGTGTCAGCTGGGCGAAGTGAGCGTGCTTAGTTCATCGCCTGAAAGGCTGGTCAGTGTACGCAATGGCATTGCGCAAACACGCCCGATTGCTGGTACCCGGCCACGTTCGGATAACAGCGCGCTCGATAATGCGCTCGCCGATGAATTACTAAAACACCCGAAAGAGCAGGCCGAACATATTATGCTGATCGATCTGGAGCGTAATGACCTTGGCCGTATTTGTGTGCCTGGCAGTATCGAAGTCAATGAAATGATGTCACTCGAAAGTTACCAGCATGTGCATCATATTGTGTCAAACGTTCGCGGACAGTTACGCCGGGAAATCACACCGGCCGAGGTAATACGCGCAGTCTTTCCCGGCGGTACGATTACCGGATGCCCCAAGGTGCGTTGCATGGAAATACTTGCAGAAATGGAACAGCAACCGCGGGCAGCGTATACCGGCTCGCTGGGTTATCTCAATCGTGACGGCAGCATGGATCTGAATATCCTGATTCGCACCATGATACGCCAGGGCAAGGATATTACGCTACGTGCCGGCGGCGGGATTGTTGCTGATTCAGATGCACGCGCCGAACTGGCGGAAACCCGCGCCAAGGCCAAAGGCTTGCTGGGCGCATTCGATCCAGTTGATGCTGTATGCAGCGTATAGTTATTAACGGTGTTCGCGCAGAGTATGTGCCCGCAATGGATCGCGGTCTGCACTACGGTGACGGGGTGTTTGAAACCATTGCCTGTGCAAATAATCGCCTGCAGTTCTGGCAGCAGCACATCACGCGCATGCGCACGTCTGCACAAAAACTCAAACTTGATTTTCCCGGTGAGGATGTATATTTGCATGATATTCGTCGCCTGCTCGAAAATGATGACGCTCAAACAGCGTGTGTTATCAAGCTGATGCTGACACGGGGTGTTGGCGAACGCGGTTACCGGGTGCCGGTTCAGCCCTTGCCATGCCGCATGGTCTTCAAAAGTCCGATGCCAGCGCATGTTGAACGCGTTGCGCAACAGGGCGCGCGGCTGACGCTATGTGCTATGCCGATCTCGGTGAACCCCGCACTCGCAGGAATTAAACATCTCAATCGCCTTGATAACGTACTAGCACGACACGAGTGGCAGGATCAGTTCGATGAAGGCCTGATGTGCGATCAGCAGGGAAACATCATTGAAGGTACCATGAGTAACCTGTTTGCAGTGCGTCGGGGGCGGCTTTATACACCCAACCTCGAACACTGCGGTGTTCATGGCATTATCCGCCAGCAGCTGCTGGACATTGCACAGCAACAAAATATTCCCGTACAGATAACTACAATCACACATAATGAACTTATCAAGATGGATGAGATATTGTTATGCAACAGTATTATTGGCTGCTGGCCGGTCACGGCTTTCTCGGGAAACGAATTTCAGTCCGGCCCGATCACGGCCTCACTGGCAGACAAACTGAAACAACGGGTCGAGGATGATGCGCTCTTTATTGGCTAATATGTTTACGCTGTTTGTCCTGGGTGTCGGTGTCGCTGGCTGGTTTGGTTTGCAGATGCACCAGACCATGTACCACGAAAATAGCTTGTCTGAGCCATTTGTACTGCAACTCGAGCGCGGAGACAGTCTACGTACGATCAGCAATAAACTTGCGCAGCATGATTTACTCGATACACCCGCGCATTTTGTCTGGTGGGCACGCTTACGTGGTGATGACAAACGTTTACAGGCCGGTGACTACGAAGTCATGCCGGGGCAAAACCTGGTCAATTTGCTGGATAACATGGTGGCCGGCAGGGTGCAGCAATTTGCCGTGACCCTGGTTGAAGGCTGGAACTTCAGGCAAATGATGCAGGCCATTAATCAGCACGTGCATCTCGAGCATACCCTGAATACACTCGATGCTGACGCGGTCATGGCTGCACTCGGGCATGCAGGCGAACACCCGGAAGGCCGCTTCATGCCGGACACCTATTATGTGCGTAACCAGGAAAAAGACAGCGCGTTATTACAGCGTGCTTATCGCAGCATGGTGCAAACCCTGGACACCTTATGGCAGCAACGGGCGCCGGATCTGCCTTACGAAAATGCCTACGAAGCCCTGATCATGGCGTCGATCATTGAAAAAGAAAGCGCAGTCCCCGAAGAGCGCCCAGTGATAGCAGGTGTTTTTATAAACCGTTTACGCAAGGGCATGCGCCTGCAAACCGATCCGACCGTGATCTATGGAATCGGCGAGAGCTACGACGGTGACATCCGCTTCCGCGATTTGCGCAAGGACACGCCCTACAACACGTATACCCGCAAGGGCCTGCCACCGACACCGATTGCCATGCCCGGTGAAGCGGCGATACACGCAGCGCTGCACCCGGCGCAAACCGACTACCTGTTTTTTGTGGCACACAGCGATGCCTCGGGTCGCCATCTATTTACCAGTACGCTGGCAGAGCACGAAAAAATGGTTGACCTGCACCAGCGCAAGCGTTGATAGTGCCTGCCATCTAAAATTGAAAATATCGACATGCGAAAATTTATTACCCTCGAAGGCATCGAAGGTGTCGGCAAAACCAGTAACCTGCACTTTATCCAGGCCCTGCTCGAAAAGGCCGGTCGTGGCTGCGTATTGACGCGCGAACCCGGTGGCACCCCGCTGGGTGAATCATTGCGTGCACTGTTGTTGCAGCACTCCGGCGAACAGATGAGTGCCGATGCCGAGCTGTTGCTGATGTTTGCCGCGCGTGCCGAGCATATCAACAAGGTCATTCGGCCGGCGCTGGAGCAGGGCAAGGATGTGCTGTGTGACCGTTTTACCGAGGCCACCTATGCCTACCAGGGCGGCGGCAGAGGACTCGACATACGCAAAATAGAGCAGCTTGAGAACTGGGTGCAGGGCGACCTGCGCCCTGACCTGACACTGGTGCTGGATGCCCCGGTGGCAATTGGCCGGGCGCGTGCCGGCAAACGCAGTGCGCCGGATAGAATCGAACAGGAGCACGATGCTTTTTTTGACCGGGTGCGCGCGGCTTATCGTGAAATGGCGCAGCATTATCCACAGCGGATTTGCCTGGTCGATGCAACGCAGGCCTTGCCCGCGGTGCAGGCCGAGATCGAACTGCGCCTGCATGAATATAATATATTTGATTAAGTACATAGTGTAACTAACTGTTATTAAATGATATACCCCTGGCAAACTCAGCAATGGAAACAATTTGTGCAGCAGCGCGAACAGAACCGTCTGCCGCATGCATTGTTGCTGTTTGGTGATGCCGGCATTGGCAAAGCACAATTTGCGCGTGACATGGCTGCCAGCCTGTTGTGCCAGTCGCCGAATGACACCGGCATGGCCTGCGGACATTGCAGTGCCTGTAAGTTGCTTGTGGCCCAGACCCACCCCGATCTGCGTATTTTGCGACCCGAGCCACCGAAAGACAGCACCAGTAAGAAGCCGCTGCTGCTGATCCGGATTAAAGCAATACGCGAGCTGTGCACCCGCATGGCGATGACCAGCCAGTTCGAACAGGGGTATCGCATTGCAATACTCGAAAATGCCGATGGCATGAATATCGAAGCGGCCAATGCGCTGCTGAAAACACTCGAAGAGCCGGGGCAAAACGTGCTGTTGATCCTGACCAGTTCGCATC
>Ga0316201_10002191_pt1 | contig 13791 bp, 18 predicted proteins | sample CS6wburrow_MG_FD_204516 | JGI IMG/M metagenome (GOLD analysis project Ga0316201, IMG submission 204516) | Coastal sediment microbial communities from Delaware Bay, Delaware, United States - CS-6 worm burrow | ecosystem: Environmental > Aquatic > Marine > Coastal > Sediment | place: USA... | reverse complement strand
CTTCCAAACCCGACACGCAGTGCTTCCCCTCCCGCCGCGTCCAGACGACGCGCACGCGCTTGTGCATCGTTCGGCCCGCATGAGTCGTGATGCGCAGATCGCACACCGTACCCGCGGAGAGCCAGTGCTCGAGTGAGAGTTGCATGCCCGTTCGGCTTACATTGAGGGCCCACGCGACCTGCTGGATGGGCGACAAGATCTCCACCTCGGCATCGGAATGCCACCGGTCCGCGCGACGTCGTTCCTGTTCTCCAGCAGCGGGGCGAACCTCGGAGCTCTTGGGAATCGGAGGCGGCCGATTCGAACGTCTGCGGTTCTTGGAATTCATACTGTCCGTGCCGTCGCACGGTGCGGACGGCCACCTAGAGTTGCATCATGGCGACTCCAAGGGCCGAAGTCGATGATTCACCTATGAGTCAGTGGTGCTGAGTTCGTTCCATTGCAAGTCTCAGTCTTCAATCGGGAGCTTCGCTTCACCGAAGACCCGCTCCACACCCGATCCCGAGACACTTCAACGTTTGATGGTGAAGACCGAGGTCGATGGGGGAGGGGTCCTTAGCCCGACCACCGACTCCGAGGTTGTGGCTAAGCCGCCGACGGCGATCCACTCGGTCGCACGCGAGGCAGAACCCAAGCTCGAGGCCGTCGCAAGTACGCCTTCGATCAGGAAGTCACGCTCTCCGCCGTGATGGTCGATGCGATCGAAGCATGGCTCGACCAAAGGGAAGGGTAGGGGGCCTAGCTCACTTCTGAAAGTGCGGCGTCGCGTTCCGTAGGCTCGTTGCGGCGTCTCAAAGACAGCGCGGACGAGGTACCCGGAGCCGGTTTGTTTGCCGGTCTCCTGCCCGGTGGGATCAAGCTGAGAGCCGATGTCAAAACCAGGCGTGTCGCGGGTTTTGGGTCAGGATTGAGGACGCAGAGTCCGTTCGATCAATCTCCGACGCCCTCAGCCAGCTTCTTTTTCGCGCAGCTTCTCGATCTCGTCGTGGACCTCGTGCGCGATGCCACGGTTCTCAGCACCGCCTATCCGCTCCAGGTCCTCACGGCTTATCCCGCCATGGGCGGCGTAGTGCGCTCGCTTTAGGTCTTCTTCGCGGCGGGCCGTGGCGACCAAGTCCTCGAATGTTCGGACTGGGATGACGTCGAGATCGGGCCGTTGCACGAGAATGGCTGCGACTCGTTTTGAGTGCACCATGGCGACGTTTCGGACGCTCGAGTCCGGAGCTATGTGGAGGCGTCGTAGCGGCTCTGGGACTGAAAGGAGCGCACTCTCTGGGGCCGTTGTGGTGATTTCGATGCTTCCATCGCTGAACGATGTGGTGGCCTCGACGACGTATTGATCCTTGACTCCCAGCAGCCGCATCATCAGGCCGCGTAATCCGGGGAATTTGGCATGATAGAATCCGATGCATTCATGACCGTCCGAGCTCACGGAGGCTCGGACGTAGGAGTGTACGCTCTCCATTCCTAAGTTCCCGATGAGTCGATACCCGAGGTTCCGGAGCTCTCCCTCGCGCTCGTCGTACCAGGCGTCGTCGAGATGCGGATAGTCCTTCGGATCGGCTCGAAACAGCGCTTTTTCCTTCTGCAAGTCGTCGCTTATCTTCTTGATCTTTCGGGCCGCCGTCTTGTTCTGCCAAACCGACCAAAGGAAGAACCCGCCAATCGCCGAGAGGACAACTATTTCGAACGTACTCATACGCACTCCTTGTCTCGTGCTTGCCCATCCGCGCCCCAGCGGGCGAGAAGGGAGACCACCGCCAGAACGGTGTCGTTTTCGATGTCAAAGACGTGGCCTTGGAGGTTGGGGCAGGGTGTTTCCGTCGAAGCGATGTAGGCAAGCACTTGCGACGGCTCCAACTGTCGGCGTATCAAGAGCGCTGCGAGGGGTGGCCGCAAATTGCGCTCGTAGTCGGAGCGGGAAAAAAAGTTCATGAGCACGACCGCAAGCGCTAGGCCCAAGGCTGAGTAAACGACCCCCGACCAACCGAGCCGCGTCAAGAGCAGCACGGTTGCCATGAGCCATACGCAAAGCACCAGATTGAGACGGTTGTCACCGCGCAACGAAGTCGCGGGGATCTCGAGTGCATCCACGGCGCGCTCGTCGGCGGCGCTGAGGCCGCTAGGCGCGCCGATGTCGCCTGATTCGCTGACGGCACGGCTGAGATTGGCCACGAGCCTTTCGAATGACCGTGGGTTCGATTCCTGCATCGACCCGAGCGTCGAGAGGTAGGCCTGCCCGTCCGAGCGCAGCTCTGTCGCGAGCTGGGCAATGTGCGAAAGCAACTGCTCACGGCTCTCGGTGGGATGCAGGTCGGCTACAGCCTGCAGCGTGGCTGCCGCGGAACACCCGTCTGCGGTCCCCTCTGCTTCCACACCCCTCCCGCTTCACGATAGCGAATCGTGAGGTCCATCGCCTGAGAAAGACGTCGTTGCCCATGCTTCCGTGAGTCCCCGTCTAGCGTGGTTTACGTGCGATGCCATACACGGTTTTGAAACGCCCCCTGGTACCCCCTACCTTGAAGAGAGGCCGCACAATGCAGCGGCATAGTCGGGGGGAATCAACATGCAGGACATATTTTGGGGTGGGGCGATCATCGGCATCGGGCTTCTGATGGGCGGCTCGGTCTTCCAGGGCGACTTCAGTATCTTGAGCGTTCTCTTCGACGGCCTCGGAGTATTCTTTGTTGGTCGCGGCGTGCTGACACTAGTCAGGCAGCGGTCGAGTTGAAGGCACGTTGAGTCTCCGACTTCAGCTGACGGCACACCGCTACGATTGCTTCGTAGGTCCGGACGAGAACCCGTGACGATCCGTCGCGCGCTCGGCACGCTCTTTTGCCTAAGCCCCGTACTACTTCTGGTCGTGTCGGGCCTCTTCGTCGACCGAGTTCATTCGCCAGTGGCGTTTTGGTTGCTCATCCCAGCCGGACTAGTGGCTCTGCTCAACTGCTATCTCTCGTTTGCGCGTCCAATCCTATGCCGATGGCGATATGGATCGACCGATGACTATCGCCATGTCTCAGGTATACCGGCGGTTGGAAGCGTCTTGGTCTTGGCAGGTGGCATCGTTGGCTTTGGTGCGCTGTCCGCGGTGGCGCTCGGACTTGCCGCGACGCTGGTCGATACTGGCGGCTCCCCTTGGTTTCTCGTCGCGACTTGGCGAGACCAGTCCCTCTGGGATAAATAGCCCGCGCCACCTAGGGAAACCCCACGTGGCACAAACGGGGTGAGATGCGGGGAGGCGCAGGTGCTTGTATCATCGATTGGTGTTCGCAGATCGATTTGATGGCGCTCGCTACGTGAACGACGTGTCGTACCTGATCCGGCTGCAACCCAATTCACTGGATGAAAAGGGCCTCAAGCGAGAAGTCTGCGTTCCAGAGAGGCTAATGCATCGACTTGTCTATCTGGCCGTTGCTTACGAGTTGCCGCTGCTATCTCGCCTTCCCGTGGCTGAGGACTATGAGGAGTGGACGTATCCCGAGGCGCAAGCCGTCTCGCTGGAACGCGAGCTTGCATTCCTGCTGCAGCGCGTCTCCGATCCGCTGTTGACCACCGTGCTACGACCTTTCACGACTCTAGTTACGGTGGCGATACGACACCCGCATGGGCGCTCGATCGTTGTCGAGACGCCTTATTGAGAGCCCGAAAAGCCAGTTCTCTCCCCGGACTGGAGACGGACTAGGTCCTCACGTTGCGCCAACCGCCCTGCTACAGTGAGCAAGTGCGCGAGATCGGGAAGTACCTAGTCGCCGCCGCGACCGCCGTGGGCTTCGTCGTGTCTTTCTCGGTCTTCGTTGCGACATTCACCTCTCGACCCGTGCTGGAGGACGCAATGAGCGGCTTCGTTCGGTCGCGCGTTCAGCAGGAGGTGCGAGACCGGCTTGATTCGGCGACGGGCGCGGACGCGGGGGCGCTGGCCGAGTGGTTCGAAACCCATGCGGACGCGACCGCCGATTTCCTGGAGAACGACCTGGATGCCTTCGTCGACTACGTAGTGGACTCGCTCTGCGATATCGATTGTGAAGAGTCGAGGAAGGCTGACCTCACCGACTGGGTGAGGGGCGCTAGTGAAGCGTTTGCGAAGAGGAGGATCGAGGAGTTCGCAGGGATTTCGACTCAGCTGAAACGCTTTGTTCGGGGGAAGTATCTAGACCTGGTTCGCGCCCTCATGTCCGAAATCCGCGTCTTCAGTGGCCTCAACGCGGCCCTCTTCGCGCTCATCCTGGCGCTCCTACTGGGTAGGTGGCGTGAGCCGCGGGTCGTGTTTCTTCCAGCCTCGCTGCTGTTGATTGCCACGGTCGCGTGCGCCGCGCTCTACGTCTTCAATCAGAATTGGTTCTTCTCCATCTTCCTGGAGCGGTACTGGGGATATTGGTACTTGGCTTACGTCGGAATCGTCTTCGGGTTGCTGCTCGACATCGCTATTAACCGAGCTCGCATCACGCGTGCAATACTTGACGCGATTGGTGTTGCGCTATCCCCAGTCTGATAGGGAGCTTTTCGGGCTTCTTGATGAGAAGCCGGCTTGCCGTAGCCAGGACCCTCACCCGATCAGCGCCGCTGAAACCGCTTGAGCAGAAACAACACCCCCACGTAGACGCCCACACCTACGAAGAATTCATTTGCGCTGATCGCTCCGGCAACCTTGGCCCCGATCAGCGCTCCGAGAACGAGCACGAGCACCAGGCGTGGGACGAGATGTTTCCAGGGAAGGTCCTCCATCTCCGGCGGCTTCGGTTTTCTCGTCGGCCGGAAGAGGAGCTGAAACGCCGGAGCCCAGAAGACCCAGGCGAGGAACAACCATCCGAGGCTCAGCTCCCCGACGAACGTCCAAGCGAAGAAGAAGCCGCCACACATCGCGAGCAGCGCGCCTGCAATCGCGACTTTGATGGGAACGTCAGTGAGGTTGGAGTTCTGGCCATCAAACAGCACATCGGGGTCGTGCTCGGCGATCAGCGGCAGCGCGAGGAGGGCCACGAAGCCTGCGAAGAGCAATGGCGCTACCAACAGAGCAAGCATCAGTAGCAAGCCGCCGGCAACTCCGTCACTCACGGGTCAAGCCTACCACGGCCGTGCCACCAATGGTCGGCTCACGATCGCGCCGTCGGCTCCGGATTTGCCAAGAAAGGGACCAAGCGCTTTGCTCGACGCCAACCCGGGTGCGGTCGCATCATCCGCTCTCTGAGCCCATCGGGCCCAAGCTGAGCGCCGAAGTTCGCGGTACTGAATGTTATGTCGCGTGGCTCGCCGCGCATACAAGGCCTTGAAACTGGGCATGCTCAGGTGCGTCCTCTGAACGAACCACATTGGAGATTGACGTAGCATCGACGAGGCCGCGGAGCCGGGAACATGCACCTCGGCGCTGCCCTCCGGTGGCAACGATCCAGGTTGCCGACGATCCGTTCTCGGCGACCCAGACAGCATCACCCAGCGTGGTCAGGCCCGTGACATTCGTCCGGGCCAGGTCGTCGGACGTCGCCAGAATCGATCATCGCGCCCACCGTAGTAGTCGTCGAGCACGGCGTCCATCACGGCGGCGGTGCGCGCGCCGCTCTCTCCCGTGCTCGGACACTGGCCGCGTCCGAGCAATTCGTCGACGATCGTCTGGATCAACGGCTGCTGGATGGGCTGGCGATTGGGCAGGTCGAAGGTCTCGCTGCCGCTGCTCGTGTGCAATTCCACCGGCTCGTTGCCGAAGGTCGACAAGCCCACGCGTCCCCCGGTGCCGATGATGTTCATCCAGTCCTCGCGCGATTGCGATGCGAAATGCCACGTCGCCGCGCCAATCGCGCCGCCTGGCGTGGCGAAACACATAGCGACACTGTCTTCCACCTCATGCGCACTGGCGACGTTTGCCGCTGTACCGCGCACGTCGCCAAGCGGCCCGAGGATGAAGTCGAGGATGTCCAGCGTGTGTGGACCGAGGTCCATGAAGAGCCCGCCTCCGGCCTGTTCGGCGATCAGCCGCCACGGCAGGTCGGCCGCATCTACCCCCTCGTGGGACGGCGAGGCGTAGTGATAGGTCACACCAGTCACGCGCCCGATGCGACTCTCGTCGATCAGCTCCTTCGCCTTCAAGAAGCGGGGCAGGGCGCGGCGATAGTGCGCCACGAAGAGCGGCACCCCGCACGAAGCGAAGGCCTCTACCATCTTCCGGCACTCCGGGTGGTTTCGCGCCATGGGCTTTTCGACGTAACACGGCTTGCCCGCCGCCGCGACGCGCAGGGCATGAGCCAGGTGCGCGCCGGGGGGTGTGGCGATGTACACAGCATCCACTTCTTCATCGTGGATCAGCGCATCGGCATCGTCGTACCAGCGCGGCACAGCGTGGCGCGCGGCGTAGTCGCGCGCGGCATCGGCGCTGCGGCGCATCACGGCGACCAGTTCGCTGCCGTCCGCACCCCGAAACGCCGGACCGCTCTTGACCTCCGTCACGTCCCCGCACCCGATGATGCCCCAGCGTATGGTCATGTTCGCGTACCGATCCAGGAATTGAAACCGTGGGCTGAGACCATGTCAGACTTCTGTTCTTCCGCCACGCAGGAATGAATCGCCCCAGAGCCTTCATTAATCCCGGGGTGATTGAAATGCACTTCCTGGGCGGCGAAGCGGAAACTCAAGCTGAGGACCTGCTGACGCGAATCGTCTCCGAGGGCAGCTCTCTTAGCCCTTGGGGAGCACTTTGAGAGCCCATTTGCGCAGAACTTCTATGGAAGGAGGGTTCAAGCGGAGATTCATCCATCCACCACGTTCGGTTGGACCGAACGGCGTCTGGTTTGCGGTCGTCGCGACGTGACCTCGAGGCAATGCAAGAAGAGCAGCACGTCAGGCAGATGCCCCAGTCGTCTTCGGTACGCGATCGTGCTTCACGATGAGGTGAGCACCAGCCTTCTATCAGGGCCTCGGGCGGCCATTGTATCGGTCGGTACTTCGAGGGGGCATAACCTATGCGTGGAGGCTTGGACCGTGGGTCGTGGTCTACCAAAACAATGGATGCTCTCCCTCGAAACTCGGTGAACGCTGGGTCGATGCGGCCTGCTCTATGGGCGGAGGCTGTCTCTCTCTTAGCCTATCGGGATCAAGAAGCGCCCAGAATTTCGCGGTACTGAATGCTACGTCGCGTGGGGCGCGGAGCTCAAAGGGCATGTGTTTCGGCTATGCTCTTTCAGCGCGTCGAACGGCAAGTACACCTTCAGCGGCGGCCTGCGGCTTACGTTCGAGTAGCGCTTCTCGACTTGCCGAACGCTAGCCGGCAGCCGCCGGACCCTGGTAGCGGTCACCCCCGAATGCGAGAATCGGATAGAAGATGAAACCGAGGAAGAATAGGCCAAAGGCAAACGCCAGATCGTGGCCGAACGACCTCGATAGATCGAGCGCAACGAGGAATCCGATGACGAGGTTCACGACTGGAATGAGACCGAGGAGGATCCACCACCAGGGGCGCCCGACGATCTCCAGCAGGACGATCACGTTGTAAATCGGAATGATCGCCGCCCAACCCGGCTTGCCCGCCTTCTCGAAGATCTTCCAAAGCACCCAGATGAAGAACGCGATGACTGCGAGCTGAATGATCAACCCAAAGAAGCTTCCGTCTCCTCGGTCCATGTCTTACTCTCCTCCCGCGGCCGGCCAACCGTCCGGGCCATCGTATCACGATCCGCTTCGGCTCAGCGATGGCCGATGGACGCCGGCTGGGCGTTGCTGTCAAACCCGTCGGGGGCCTTCCCATCTCGCATGTAGAGATAGAGGGCCGCTTGGAAGATGCCTTGGAGAGCCGACTGCGCCAGCGCGATGATCGTGAAATAAACGACCGCAACGACGACGAGCCCTGAGTCCATGGGGTGCGGGTAGACCCGACATTTGAATCTGGCACAAACCCGACATTTCTATGATGCGCCTACAGCCGAATTGCGCGGTACTGAATGTTGTCTCGCGTCGAGAACCGCGCGGAGTGGGGCTTTGCTTTTGCTAGGCTCTGGCTCGCCCACCCGGCACTGACCGAAGTCCCCGAGCCCGAGCAAATGCGTCAGATGATTGACCAAATCGGAGAGGAAGACGAAGGTGGCTGAAGTGCCTCCGGAGCGTCATCTTTTGGGTCCCTCAGCAAAATCACTCGGTCCTCCGTTTCCCATCTCGATGTTCACCCGCCTTGCCGATCCCGTGCGAGGCCAACTCATCCGCGTCGATACGGACCGCGTTATGAGGATGGCAGAGCGACTCAACGGGCTCGACGACTACGGCGACGATCACATCCGGGAGCGCCTCGAAGAGACGATCGAGTGCGTCCTGCAGACCGACTGGAGCGCGCTCGGCCGCTTTGGCCTTCGATACGTGCTCAACTGGAATCTCGGCAACCGACTCCGGGCGGTCGAGCTCCTCAAGCAGCGACCCGACATCCTCGACATCCCCATCGAGCGGCCGATCGTGATCACCGGCCTGTTCCGGACCGGAACGACGTTCCTGCACAACGTCCTCGCAGCCGATCCCGCGAACCGGGCGGCACGCATGTGGGAGCTGGCCCGTCCCATCGGGCGCAAGCGAGACCTATTGGGCGACGCGAAGTGGCGAGGATGGCGGACCAGCCACGAAGTCGCCATGGATGACATGATCGTCCCGGAGCAGCGCGAGGCACACAAGATCGTCGTGGACGCTTACGAGGAAGACTTCTTCCTTCTCGAGAGCGCCATGGCGGTCATGATCTTCTTCGTTGGACTCGGCAGCTACGGCTACGGAATGCGCATGCTCGAATGGGACATGACCGAGCCCTATCGCTGGCACCGGCGCCAGCTGCAAATCCTGTGGGCTCAGCGTTCCGCATCGCGCTGGCTCCTGAAGTGCCCGTGGCACCTTTGGAACCTCCGGGCGCTCTTTGCGGTGTACCCCGATGCTTTGGTCATCCAGACCCACCGCGGGCTCGTCGACACAATCGGCTCGCAGTGCAGCCTCAGCGCCCGAATCGCATCGAAGTTTCAACGGGACCTCGACCTACACCAGGTCGGCCGCTTCTGGCTCGATTACTCGCGCATCGGCGTCCAGCGTGGACTCGAAGCGAGAGCCGGTGTGCCGGAGACGCAGATTCACGACGTCCGGCTGCATGATCTGGAAGAGCGGCCGCTCGAGGCCATCTCAGAGATCTACGAGCGCTTTGGACTGCCGTTCGACGACGAGCTCGCAGCCAGACTGAACGCCCGCATCGAAGAAAACCCCACCGCGCAGTTCGGAGAGCACGACTACGACATCGCCGACTACGGGTTGAGCGAAGCCGAGATTCAAGACGCCTTCTCCGACTATCGCGCGCAGTTCGGGGTCTAAGGTCCAAATCGCCCGCACTTGGTGTACGCACGGCGCCTCTTAGCCCATCGGGCCCACGTGAAGCGCCGAATTTCGCGGTACCAATCGTTCTGTCGCGGGTGAGGCCGCGCGGAGAGGGCCTTTGTTCTGCCGATGCGCTCGGCTGGGCTGCACCCGCTTTGCTCGGCTAGTCGCCTTCGTCTCTTTCTGATACCCATCGCCCATCGTGCAAAGCGTCGCGCGCGGCCTGGTCCTACTCACTCTTGCCTGCGTCACCGGCTGTGGAACGTTGATGTTGGATGCCAAGACGCGCGGCTGGGTGGTCGTGGAAACCGCCAATCTACGGGTACGCTCCAACGTCGGGACCGACAACGCTGTTGACTTGGCCGGGAGCTACCAGCGGATGCGTGATGCGATCGCGGAGTATGAGCTCCCCTGCGCGTTCGATCGACTGACCGCGCCCTTGGAAGTCACTGTTTTCGAGCGCGCGGAGAAGCCGGGCTTCTTTCGGTCGTCGCAGGCACCTCTGCTCGGGCTGCGACCGCAGCTCGTGTTGACGTCAGAGGACGAGCGCGATTCGGTTCGCTTGTTCACGCACGAAATGGCGCATCAGCTCGTCGCCATCTGTTTTCCGGGGGTGCCGGTCTGGTTCAACGAGGGCATGGCTGGCTTCTACGAGACGACGCGTCTCGAGGACGACGAGCTGACTCTCGGTTATCCTCCCTATGTCTTCATGCACAGCGAAGACTGGAGAGTCGCGCCCATCTACGAACGCGAGCTCGACGGTCAGAAGGTGTGGGTGCTCGCAAACGCGATGGCGCCGACGGTGGGGGCGCTGCGTGCGATGAGCCGGTCGGAGTTCTACTCGACGAAACCCGAACAAGAGCTTGCCCACTACGCCGGCTCATGGGCACTGATTCATCTGTTGCGCTACGGCGAGCCTTCGTTCTACGCCCCTTTCAATCGCTACCAGCGTGCGCTGAACGCAGGTCAGGACGAAGCCTCCGCGTGGGAGGCGAACTTTGCGGAGCTCGATGTCGCGGCGCGATATCAACGCTATTTGACCGAGGACTACTTCGGGCGCGTTCGAAGCGTGCAGACGCCGAGGCCCAAGAATCTGCAGGCACGCGCGTTGTCCCAAGGAGAGGCCGCGCTGCTGCTTGCGGAGCTCGAGTCCTGGGACGACAAGCGAGGCATCCGGCGCGCGGAGAGCTACATCGTGCTGGCCGAGAAACAAGAATCTACGCGCAGCGATTCGAGGCTGCTGCGCGCGGCCTTGCTGTTGAGGCGCGGGGACCGCCCCAGCTCCTTGGCGGTGCTCGAGACGGCGCTTGCGGAAGATCCGAGAAACCCGGACCTGTTGGCTGCGCTTCTCGGGATGTATCTAGGTCCGGACGAGCCAACGGAGGCAACGAGGCAGCGCGTCATCGCTTGGCTGCAAACCCTCTTTGAAACCGCTACCAGCTCTCAGCACTTTGCCGTCGCAGCCGCGTGGGAAATGGAGGCGCATCGGGATCCCCAAGCTGCCCTTGCCGCGGTGCAGCACTCGATCGAGCTCGACGGCACCAACCTGTTCGCCTACTGGGTCGCCGGCGATGCTTACGTTTCGCTTGGCGAAGTGCGCGAGGCACTCGGCGCATACAAGGCCGCCCTGGCGCTGTCGGCTCACCTCGGCGACGAAAACCGTCAGCTGCTCGAGGAGCAAATCGCCGCAGTTGTGGCGCAGCTCGCTGATTGAGAGGGGATCCGCCGCAACGAGCGTTTGGCGCTCAGTCTGGCAACGGAGAGCGACCCACCGACCCCACCCTCGATTGAGAAGAGTCGCTCTATCGAGGTGGGGTCGCCGCAAAACGATTGTAGTCGCCCATCCGAGCACACCAGCTTCTCGCAGTTGGTCTGCCAGCTTCCAGCGACTGTGCAACCTAGGAGGTCCGCTCGTCAACGATGGCCGTGGGCGACTTGGCGATGCGCATGTTACCTATCTCCGCAAGACATGCCCGAGCTTCCGGACGTCGAGAACTACAAGCGCTACCTGAGCGCTACGGCTCTTCACAAGAGGATCGAGAATGTCAACATTGGAAGCACCAAGGTCCTGCGTGGCATGTCCAGCCGAGGCCTGAGAAGCGCATTGCGGGGTCGCTCGATGGAGCGAACGCGACGCCACGGCAAGCATCTGTTCGCAGCCTTGGATGACGGCATGTGGCTTGCGCTCCACTTCGGGATGACGGGCCGCCTCGTCTACTTCAAGAGCCTCGATGGGGATCCTGAGCACGATCGGCTGCGCCTCGACTTCGACAACGGCTACCACCTCGCCTTCGTCAACCAGCGACTCTTCGGAAGCGTAGGGGTCATCGCCAATCCGGAGGCTTTCATCAGGTCTGAGAAACTTGGCCCGGACGCCCTCGACGCCTCCCTCGACCAAGTTGCATTCAAGCGGCTGATGAGAGGACGAACGGGCGGGATCAAGTCGGCGCTAACCGACCAAACTCTGCTGGCAGGGATTGGCAACATCTATTCAGACGAGATTTTGTTCCAGGCTGGGTTGCATCCTGGTGCGCTAGCGCAGAGTCTGACCGAAAAAGAGCTTGGCGCGCTTTTCAGGACGATGCGCCGAGTCCTGAAAGCCGCGATCGAGCGCGGCGCCGGATCGGAAGAGCTCGTGGACCGATTGCCGGCCAACTACCTTCTGCCGCACCGTCAAAAGGGCGAGACATGCCCTCGTTGCAAGACCAGGATCAATACGCTGAAAGCCGCCGGCCGCACTGCCTATTTCTGTCCAGGCTGCCAGCCCAAGCGTTGAGTCGACGGCCTGATCCGCTAAGCGCATGTCCACGGCCGCCGAAGGATGTCCCTATCCATGGCGACACGACCGTCAACTCGTGGGGGTTTCTCCAGCTCGCTTGAGCGACACACGCGCTACGATGGGACCCGCCACTTCGAAAAGAAAGGTCGTGCCGACCAGCAGCGACAAGATGGCACCACCGCGCTCCGGGAAACGCTCCGCGGCGAGAAGCCCAAGGCCTAACGCCACACCGGCTTGAGGCAATAGGCACCAACCCACGTAGTTGGACACACTCGATGGCGCACCGGCTAGTTTCGCGCCTGCATACGCGCCAACGATCTTTCCCACGGAGCGAAAGATCACGTAGGCCGCGCCGGTCAACCCTACGGCGGCAAACATCGACGGGTCGAACTGAAATCCGGCAAGCAAAAAGAACATCACGAGGAACGGTTCGCTCACGCCTTCAATGGCATGGAAAGGCCGCGTGTGATGATGTGCGCGATTCGCCACGGCTGCGCCGAGGACCATGCATGCGAACAAGTACGAGACTCCAAGCAGCGATGCTAAGCCACCACACAGAAAGACGAAGCCGAGGGCTTCGAGGGTTGCCGCCGGGGCGCTTGCCGCTGAAATGCCTGCAAGCAGGACGGCTGCTACCGGCGGCGTTCCCACAGCGACAAGGCCGACCAGCACGGCGACAACCGCACCCACTGACTCTGCGATGGAGACAGACAGGACGAGCCTACCCGTTTCCCGTAGCTTCTTTCCCAAGAAGCGCTCGCCGAGCATGAACCCGACGACGCTCAGCGCAAACTGTGCTGCCACCGGGAACCAATCACGGATCGCTTCTGGAACCAGCTGAAGTCCGTGCAGACCAACAACGACGCCAAGGAGCAGCAATAGCGTCACGCGTGGGACATGCGCCCGGCGGCCTACTACGTGAGCCAGGTAACCGGCAAGCAGAGCCACGCCGATCGCAACGAGAGGCCATCCGCTCGTGATACCCGTTCATACTTGTTCGGTCATGTCAGCGCAGTGTCATTAGGCTTGTTTGCCGTCAGTGCCGCAATGTCAATCGCCTTGGTGGCGCGGGATTCTCTCGCTGATTTGCTGGAGGCTGAGACCCGGCAGGTCAGCGCTCACGCTCTGGAGCGATTTGCAGACCTCGGTCGGCCGCGATTCTCGCCAAGCGCCGTTGGACATCTCTGCTTCCGAGCAATTTGATATGTCGAGACTCGAAGCGCTGCTTGGCGGCATGCACCAGCTGCTCAAGGGCCTCATCGCTGGCATCGCCTAGCAACTCGATCGAGCCTGGGAATTTTCGGAGCCTGACCCCATTGGGCAGGTTGTGCACGATGGCCCCACGGCTCGTGTGCGAACCGCGCAACTGCGTGCCTTGAAGCTGCCTTTCGCCGTTCGTGATCACCAATCCCCGGGACTTGTGCGCGAGTCGTCGGATAGCCCGCGAGTCTTCGCTCGGCCGTCTTCCTCTAGAATGAGAGCGCCCTGTAGTGCTTGCGCTTCTCCCGAGCCGACACGGGCTGCCGATGGCCACCACGTGGTCCTTGATGCGGTCAGCGATTTCGCTAACCACAAGCGATCACTTGTCTTAATTGGTGGAGGCGGTGGGAATCGAACCCTATTGTCGGCGATACGCTAACCCTGCGCGGACACTCGGTTTTCCTGCGTATCGCTTTCGAAAGCATGCACTCCGG
>Ga0316201_10002190_pt1 | contig 13793 bp, 15 predicted proteins | sample CS6wburrow_MG_FD_204516 | JGI IMG/M metagenome (GOLD analysis project Ga0316201, IMG submission 204516) | Coastal sediment microbial communities from Delaware Bay, Delaware, United States - CS-6 worm burrow | ecosystem: Environmental > Aquatic > Marine > Coastal > Sediment | place: USA... | reverse complement strand
AAATTGGCGATCGAAGTATTGAACTGTTTACGAATGGTGGCGTACGCACCTGCGGCATAACTGGCAGCCTGACCGCCACCACACGATGCGGCCGGTAGCGAAATCGCACGACCAACCGACAGCAACTCGACCAGCATCTTCCAGCCTTTGCCCGCCATCTCGGGACCGCCAATGATGCAGTCGAGCGGCACGAAGACGTCCTTGCCCGACGTCGGGCCATTCTGGAACGCAATCGTCAGAGGGTAGTGCCGACGGCCGACCTCGACACCCTTGGTATCGGTCGGAATTAACGCGGCGGTAATCCCGTGCTCTTCCTTATCACCGATGAGGCGATCCGGGTCATACAGTTTGAATGCGAGCCCGAGTACGGTGGCTACCGGCGCAAGCGTAATGTAACGCTTGTTCCAGTTGAGCTTGATGCCGGTGATCGTCTTGCCGTTCCACTTCCCTTTGCAGACGACACCGCTGTCGATCAGCGATGCGGCGTCCGAGCCGGCCTCTGTCGAAGTCAGGGCAAAGCAGGGTATTTCCTTGCCGGAGGCGAGGCCCGGGAGGTATCGATCCTTTTGCTCCTGGGTGCCGTAGTGCAGCAGAAGTTCCGCGGGGCCGAGTGAGTTCGGCACACCGACCGTCGAGCCGACCGTTGCGCTGCGACCGCCGATCTTGCTCAGGACCATGGCCGTGGCATAAGCCGAGAACTCCAGGCCACCGTATTGCTTGGGAATGATCATCGCGAAGAAGCGGTGCTCGATGATGTAGTCCCACACTGAGCGAGGCATGTCGGCCAGTTCGTGGCAGATTTCCCAGTCGTCGATTATGCGGCACAGTTCTTCGCACGGACCATCGATGAAAGCCCGCTCCTCGTCCGACAACTTCGGCGGTGGGAATGACATCAACTTGTCCCAATCCGGCATGCCAGAGAACAGCTCGCCGTCCCACCCGACATTGCCCGCCTCAAGCGCCTCGCGCTCCGTATCGGACATCGACGGCAGCATCTTGCGGTAAACCGCCAGCAGCGGTTTGGTTATTTTTTCGCGGCGTACCTCGATGAGGTTGGGCACGACCATGAGGCCGAATGCCACCCAGAGGATAATAAGCCACCACCACGCGCCGTCACCGAATACAGTGTAGGCAGCAACCCCAAGACCTGTCGCAATCGTCGATGTACGAAGATCTATACGCTGGTAGGCAAGAAAAATACCGCCGCCAATAAACAGCAGCGCCCAAAGCAAGCTAACGGTAAAACCGGACACGACGAAGATTCCTTGTGCTGAGTAGAAGGCAGCATAGCTGCTGCCTCATACTTTATAGGAGTTCTTCAATCGCAGCACGTTCCTCACGCAGTTCAGCTTCGGTCCTGGTCATGCGCTCGCGACTGAAGTCGTCAATATCCAGGCCCTGCACGATTTCGTAGTCGCCACCGCTGCAACGCACCGGGTAGGAATAGATGATTCCGGGCTCGATGCCGTAGCTGCCATCGGCAGGGATACCCATGCTGACCCAGTCGCCATCGGGGGTGCCGAGGATCCAGTCGTGCATGTGATCAATCGCGGCCGAAGCGGCCGAAGCGGCGGATGATGCGCCACGTGCCTTGATGATGGCCGCGCCACGCTGCTGAACAACCGGAATGAATTCATCGGCGAGCCAGCCCTGGTCGACGAGCTTGGTGGCGCTCTTACCACCGACGGTCGCATGATTCACGTCCGGGTACTGCGTCGCCGAGTGGTTGCCCCAAATGCTCATGCACTTGATGTCATTGACATGGCTGTCCGTCTTCGCGGCGAGCTGTGCCTTCGCGCGGTTATGGTCGAGGCGCGTCATGGCCGTGAAGTTGCGTGGCTTCAGATCTGGTGCATTTGCCTGCGCGATGAGCGAATTCGTGTTAGCCGGGTTGCCGACAACAAGCACCTTGATATCGCGGCTGGCGTGATTATTCATGGCCTTGCCCTGCACCGAGAAAATCGCGGCGTTGGCTTCGAGCAGGTCATTGCGCTCCATGCCCGGACCCCGGGGACGTGCGCCAACGAGCAACGCATAGTCAGCGTCCTTGAACGCGGCGTCCGGATCGTCCGTCGCGACTATGCCGGCGAGGGTGCCAAAGGCGCAGTCATTGAGTTCCATGACAACACCTTGCAGCGCGGGCAAGGCGGGAGGAATCTCAAGCAGCTGAAGAATGACCGGCTGGTCGTTGCCCAGCATCTGGCCGGAGGCGATACGGAAGGCGAGCTGGTAGCCGATCTGGCCGGCAGCGCCGGTGATCGTGACACGAACGGGTGCTTTCATTGTGATTATCCTGGCAAGGTAAGCAGTGGAGTACCGGGCCGCGATTTTAGCACCGGCTGGCCCGTCAGGCACTTTCGGGAACTACCTGCTCTGCTTCGATTCCTCGAAACCGGGAAATTCGGTCAGGAGCAATAAAAGCTCGCTGTCGGCCGCATCGGACTGGCCCTGGGCACGCAGATCCTCGATACACGTGTACCAGGTTTCGGCAGACGCCCGCATTTCCGGAGCGCAATGTCTCACCTGCTCTTTCTTCTCAGGAATTGTCGCTGCGTCAAGACTGAGGGCTCCCAACGAGGCAGCGGCAGCCGGTTCCGACCCAGACCGCGAGCGTGCCTGCTCCTCCGCCTCTCGCAGCATACTCATGTCATCGGTCACAAAGTCGTCAGACACGGATTCGCTGTCGGTAGCGAGTTCTACATCCCTGGCCGGCGCTGCCTCGTCCGCGGCCGGTGGCGAGCTTGCCTGTTTCGCGGCCGGCATGCTGAGCCGCGCCGGTGCCGGCGCATCCGTTCGCTCTGCGGGTTCGCGTTGCAGGCGGATCTCGTCGTTTTCCCGTGCAGGAGCTTCCTCCAGAATCGAGACCTCTTCCAGAGCTTCGACACTATCGGCATCGAATTGCGGCGTTGTCCCGTTCGTGAGCTGCGATATCTCGAGCACGATCGCGAGGCTCAGGCCAATGGTTGCCGCCCATGCAACCGGCCTGATCCATGCCCTGGCCAGCCCGTAGCGCGATTTGCCTGCCGCCATGGCCAGGATCTTACGGTCCAGCTCTGGCGGGGTCGTTTCTGTCGCCAGGCCCCGGTAGGCCTCGGAAACGCGCAGGTCGTTGTGGTTCGATTCTGTAGTCATGTTCGTTCTGCCGGTTCGTCGATCGCGTTCCGCAGCTTGGCCACGGCGTAGCGAAGCCGACTTTTTGCCGTTTCCCGGTTACAGCCGGTTACCGTTGCGATCTGGTCAACACTGAGTCCCCCCTCTTCGTGCAGCAGGAACGCATCGCGCTGTTCGTCGGGCAACGTCTGCAAAGCAATTTCAAGGCGCTCCCTGGCCAGGCAGCGCTCGGTTGCCATCTCGAGTGATTCGCCCGGATCGCTGTGTAGTTCCGGCTCGAGCACCGTGTTCATCGAGTGACGCTTGTTGCGGCGCACGTAGTCGATAAAACAGTTATGGGCCACACGATAAAGAAACGTTGTGAATTTCGCGGTTGGTCGATACGACTCGCGCGCCTTGACTATCTTCCCCCAGACGTCCTGGAAGATGTCGTCAGCACTGTCGCGATGGCCGCTAAGCCGGAGGAGGTAGCGGTAGATGGCGTCGTTGTGGCGCCGGTACAGGACCTCGAAAGCCTGCGTATCGCCATCCCCGTATCGCAACATCAGGGCGCTGTCATCCGGTGTATGGGCCATGGCCTGAGCATAGGCGAGCGTCGGCTGGCTGCAAAGGGCGGCGTTGCCCGGGCTCGGGGCTGAGGCCAGGGATTGTGCGTTGGCGGCCATTGGCGTTCCCATCAACATTTCTATTACAAACGGGTACTGCGGGTAACGGGGGTTAAAAATAGTGACCGGAAGGCTTGCAAATTGAATTCATAGTGTTATAGTCAACTATAACACTAATTCACCCAGCCCCTGATACTAGGGTGCCCGGAAGGTCCGGGAGATGAGATATGAGCAAGCTATCACCGTATATCAATGAAATCATTAGCTTTATCGTTATGTTGCTGATGCTGGTCGCACTGGTTGCTGGCCAGGCAAATGCCCAGGCTTACCAGCTCGCGGCGCTTGATGCAGCGAGCGATGAGGTTGTAAGGACCAGTCATTTCCGTCTCGAAGACGAGTAAGGTAGCGACGGAACGTTGCGCCGGTCCTTGAGACCGGCGCCTTTTTGAGCGCCAAGGCGCGAGACACGAGCAGGAACCGAAGTATTTATGGATCCTAAATGGAATGAAGACCAGCCGATCTATCGCCAGCTGCGCGACCGCGTCGTAGCAATGATCCTGGAAGGCGTCCTCGGAGATGGCGATGCGCTGCCGTCGGTCAGGAACGTGGCCGCGGAATACCGGCTTAACCCGCTGACTGTGCTCAAGGGGTACCAGGAGCTTGTCGATGAGGGGCTGGTCGAGAAGAAACGCGGCCGCGGTATGTTCATCAATGAAGGTGCCCACAAAGAGCTGCTGAAAGCAGAGCGAGGACGTTTCCTGGACAAGGAGTGGCCGAAAGTCCTGGCCACCATTGAGCGCCTCGGGCTCGAGGCGACCGATCTGCTACAACAACAAATAGAAAAAGACTCAGGAGTGGACAATGACTAGCCTGGTCAAGGCCCGTAGCGTTTCCAAGAATTTTGGCGCGGTACGCGCCGTTGACAACGTCAGTTTTGAGATCGAAAAGGGCAAGATTCTCGGGCTGATCGGGCCGAACGGCGCGGGCAAAACCACGCTGCTCAAAGCCGTGCTGGGATTGACTGATTGTGAGGGCGATTTGTCCGTTCTCGGATTAGACCCTTTTAAACAGCGCAAGAAGCTGATGCAGAACATTTGCTTCATCGCGGACGTGGCTGTACTGCCTCGCTGGATCAAGGTGTCGCAGCTTCTCGACTATGTCGAAGCCATACACCCCAATTTCTCGCGCTCCCGGGCCGAAGAGCTGCTGCTCCAGACAAGCGTGCGGTCCGGCGCCAAAGTTAAGGAACTGTCCAAGGGCATGGTCACGCAGCTGCACCTGTCGATCATTATGGCGATCGACGCGAAACTGCTTGTTCTTGACGAACCGACCCTGGGTCTCGACATCCTTTTCCGCAAGGAGTTTTACGCCAATCTTCTTAATGATTATTTTGACGAAGAGCGCACTATCCTGATCACGACGCATCAGGTCGAAGAAATCGAAAACCTCCTCACCGACATCATGTTCATTAACGATGGCAGGATCCTTCTCGATTCATCGATGGACGCATTGAGCGACACCTACGTCGAGGTCCTGGCTTCGGGTGAGGGAGCGCAAAAGGCCCGTGGCCTTGGGCCGATCGCCGAAAGCGAGATGTTTGGGAAATCAATCATGTTGTTTGAAGGCGTGAGTCGCGAACACCTGGACGGGCTCGGTGAGCTACGTATTCCCTCGGTAGCTGACCTGTTCGTGGCGAAGATCAAGGAGGCGCGCAGATGATTGCTCACCAACCGGCACTGATTAAAAGAGAGCTGTGGGAACATCGGTCAATTTACGTTACGCCGGCTGCTATCGCTGTCATCGTGACCCTCGGTGTCCTGGCAATGCTCATGCTGGCGTCCGGATTTGCGAAAGAGCTCGACGTGGCTATCTTTGGCGCACAAAACGTTGCGGGTGAAGCTGAGCGCCGGGCCGTATTGACAGGCTTTTTCGTCGGAACCTCCTGGGTCTTCCTGGTTGCATTGATGTTCCTTACCGTGTTTTACAGTCTTGACTCCCTTTACGCCGAGCGCAAAGACAAGAGCATCCTGTTCTGGCGTTCAATGCCGGCGACCGACGCGGAAACGGTCATATCCAAGCTGTTGACGGCCGCCATCGTGATTCCAGTGATCACGGCTGTGGGCATATGGGCGACGCATCTCGTCAACCTGATCGTGACCAGTCTCTGGGTCTCCGCGAAAGGCGGCGATGCGGGTGTGCTGATCTGGGGCTCGGTGTCAATTCTGGATAACTGGATCGCCGCGTTGATCGTGGTCGTCGCGTCGGGTATCTGGATGTCGCCGTTCATTGCCTGGTTCCTGTTCGTTTCGACCTGGGCCAAGCGCATGCCGATACTGATGGCATTCATGCCACCCATCGTTCTGGGTCTGCTTGAGTGGATCGTATTTCGTACGCAGTATTTCCTGACCACGATCGGTGAGCGGGGCGACATGACGCCGTTGTTCCATAGCATGAGTCTCGAGCGGTTCTTCGAGGAGGAACAGTGGCGAGACGGTGTGGAGAACATCAGTCTCCTGCAGCACATGGACCTTGTCGGATTCGTCACCGACCCGGGTTTCTGGAGTGGTCTGCTCGTCTGCGGCATTCTGACCACGGCCGCTATTTACGTTCGCCGCTATCGCGACGACAGTTAGTCACACGGTTCCGGGTCGGCTGCTGACGTTCAGTTTTCGCAGCCGGCCACGGAACTGGTGGTAACTCAGTCCCAGCAGGTCTGCTGCCAGGCGCTGGTTGAAGCGCGCTTTCTCGAGGGCAGCCTCAAGCAAATCTATTTCCGTATCAATCAGTCGCTGCTTCAAGTCGGCTGGCAAAAGCGGCGCTCTGCGACGCACGGTGACCGGTCTCTCCCCGGCGCGCGTTTCGGCAATCTTGAACGGTGAATCAAACGGGTCGAGCGAGATATCGCTAATGGGCTTCTCAGGATCGGCGGAGCGATACACTGAGCGCTCAATCGCAAACTTGAGTTCCCGCACATTACCGGGCCACTTGTTCCTCAGCATGGCGGACGTCGCCCTCGCGCTGAAGCCTGGAAAAAAACTCCACTTCAGTTCGCTCGCCATGTTGATCGCGAACGCATTTGCAAGCGGCAGGATGTCTTCCACACGGTCGCGCAGCGGAGGCAGCGTAATCACATCGAACGCAAGTCGATCAAGCAGGTCCTTGCGAAATCGGCCTTCTGCGGCCAGTGATTGCAGGTCGGCGTTCGACGAGCCGACAATCCTGACATCGACCCGCAGTGTCTCGTTACCGCCAACACGTTGAATCTCGCCATACTCGATCGTCCGCAGGATCTTCTCCTGCATGCGCAGCGAGATCGTCGCCAACTCATCGAGAATAAGGGTGCCACCGTCAGCGCGTTCAAAATGACCGATGTGTGTTTTGGCGGCTCCCGTGAATGCGCCGGCTTCGTGCCCGAACAATTCCGACTCCAGGATTGACTCCGTCAGGGCGGCACAGTTGACTTTGACGACAGGCTGCTCCCAACGGTTTGAGAGAAAGTGCAGCCTGGATGCGACGAGTTCTTTGCCGGTACCGCGTTCGCCGACCACGAGTACCGGTTTGGAAAGAGGGGCCGCGCGCGATACGTGCTCCAGCATTTCGAGGAACGCCGGGGCTTCGCCAATAATCGGCTGGGATTCAGGGGAGACCGCCATTGGTGAATTAGGCCATAAGTTAGCAAAAAACACTAATAACTAGCAAAAGTCGCCATTCCGACGATTCGTGAAGCCACGCTGAAAGCGCCGTTAATATCTTTTTTATCAACAACTTAGCTGCGTACGTCCAAGTTGGCACGATTGCTGCAATATTACAGACACAGTCACGCGAAGAGAGGAAAAATCATGGGTATTTTCACGAGATTCAGCGACATCGTGAACTCGAACATCAACGCGATTCTCGACAAAGCCGAGGATCCCGAGAAGATCGTCCGCCTGATGATTCAGGAAATGGAAGACACGCTCGTCGAGGTTCGCTCCGCGGCCGCACGTTCAATTGCCGACAAGAAGGATCTGAATCGAAAGATCGAGGCGCTTGACCGTGAGAGAAGTGATTGGGACGACAAAGCCGAACTCGCGATGCGCAAGGGTCGCGAAGACCTGGCCAAGGCCGCGTTGGTTGAGAAATCTCGCGCCGCGTCCGCAGTCGAGGTTCTGAAAGAAGACTATGCGACCGTCGACGAGGGGCTGGCTAAACTCAACGACGATATCGCACGCCTTGAGAGCAAGCTTAATGACGCCAAGACGCGGCAGAAGGCCTTGTTGGCGCGCCACAAAACGGCGAGCAGTCGGCTGGCGGCGCGCAAGAAGATCCATGACTACAAGATCGATGATGCCATGGTGCGCTTCGAGGCCTACACGCGGCGAATTGATGATGTCGAGGGCCGGGTTGAAGCCTATGACCTCGGACTGCCGAAGGATCTGAACCATGAGTTTGCGAGCCTGGAAGCCGAAGAATCGGTGAACAAGGAGCTGGATGCGCTGAAGGCGCGTGTTGCAGCAGAGCGAACCGCGGCTGCCGAATAAGGGCAGGGCTTCCGTCAGAAAAAGATACACAAATACGGAGGATAGAATGAGTCGAGACACGTGGAATATTGACTACGGCCCTTTGCGAGGCCTCTACCGTGATCGTGAAAGCGGCTGGATATTCGGCGTCTGTGCGGGCGTGGCGGAACGGTTCAATTTCAAACTCGGCACGGTTCGGGTGATTGCGGTCATCAGCCTGTTGCTGTTTTTTTGGATGACCGCAGCAATCTATATTGGCCTGACATTGCTGATCAAGGAGAAACCGCTGGTGTATTCCGGGCGACGGAGCGAATATGAATTCTGGAGGCGTGTATGAGCACCTACGCAGGAACAACGGGACGAAGACTCTACCGTGACAAGGACAAAGCTGTCCTCGGCGGGGTGTGCGCGGGTCTCGCCGAATACCTTGGGTTTAACCTGAAGGTAACGCGCTTCCTGGCATTCATCACGTTTCTTTGCGCGATGCCGTTTGCAATTATCGGCTATCTTGCGGCTGTCTTCCTGATTCCGTCATCGTCGTCCAAAGCACACGTCAAGACCGACAATGACGAACTGCGCAAGGAGCAACTGCGCGAGGAAATCAGACGGGCGAAACCGGATGTTGAGGAGGTGCGCAGGCGCTACAAGTCAATGGACGAGCGTCTCGCAAAAATAGAACAATACGTCACGTCGTCGCGATATGAGCTCGACGAGAAATTACGCAGACTTTGATAACAGCATAGGGGCTGTCAATGAATACGATGTTTTGGGTTGTCTGTATCGTGGCGATCGTTTTTACGGCGGACACCGTTCAGAGGTATCTGAAATTGAAAGGCGACAAAAAGACCATGGAACCCGATCCTGAGCTTGAGGAGACTCTTGCGCACATCGAACGGCTTGAAGAACGTATTCGCGTTCTTGAGCGCATCGTAACCGAGAACAAGTTTGATCTGGGTCGTGAAATCGACAAGCTGTAGTAGCAGCAGTAACTACCGGTTGCGGTCCTTATAAGCACGGACCTGCACATTGAATTCTTCCGCGACAAGGTTCATTTCTTCAACAGCCGCATTGTACTTCTTGTTGAACAGGTCCTCACGCTGGCGCTTTGTGTCCTCATTGACGTTGCCAAGCTCCAAAACTGCCTTTGCTTCGTCGGCCTCAATGCAAGCCAGGTACTCTTCCATAGACGCCATGTAGGTCTTTACGCCCTTTTGCCCGGCGATCATGTCGTCCTTGGTTGCCGTTGCGCCATCAGGCACATCGATGCGTTGTGGGTAGTCACAGGCAATGGCGCCTTGGGCGGCAAAAATCATGGCTATCGATATGGCCGTTTTGATCAGTTTGTTCATGCGTCCTACTTTGTCGAGCCTGCAGCATCAGCGATCGCGGCCAGGCAGGTTGTCTTGGATCGGTAATTTAAGCATGTTGCCGGGTTCGAGTGAAGCTGGGAAAAAAGCACTCTTTAAATCAGTTGCTTACAGGGAATGATAACGATTATCGCCGGGTCTACCTGAACCAATAGTGAACGTCGGGATTACGCGAACAGCGCGCGATAGCTGTCGGTGCCTTCGGCCTGGGCAAGCAACAGTTCAAGGTAGTTATCGGCGCTCATCGGGTCGCCAAACAGAAGCCCCTGCACGTAGGAGCAACCGAGTTTTTGAAGGAAACTCAGCTGATCCTCATCTTCGACGCCTTCCGCGACGACGTCCATGTTCAGATTGCGGCCCATCTGAATAATGGTATCTACGATCGTGGCGTCGTCGGGGTTGGTGGCTATATTCCGGACGAAGGACTGGTCGATTTTCAGCGTGCTGATAGGGAACTGTTGTAGCGCACTCAATGAGGAATAGCCGGTGCCGAAATCATCAATCGCCAGATGCAGCCCCAAGCCGTAAAGCTCATCGAGCAGGCGAATCGTGCGCTCGGGATTTTCCATGAGCGTGGTCTCAGTAATCTCCAGCTCAAGTGAGGTCGGCGAAATTTCGTGGCCGCGCATTATCGATCCGATACGGTTGATAAAATTCAGCTGCCGTAGCTGCTTGAGAGACAGGTTGACCGAGACGCGACCAGGAGACCCGACGCTACGTTGCCACACACGAAAATCCTCGCAGACTTTGTCGAGCACCCATTCGCCAATCTCGATGATGAGGCTGGTCTCTTCTGCGATTGGTATAAAGTCAGAGGGAAGGATGAGGCCACGTTCCGGAAGTTCCCAGCGTACCAGCGCCTCTGCGCCAAAGACCTCGCCGGTTTCCAGGTTGTACTTGGGCTGGTAATGGACCAGCAGTTCGTCTCGCTCAAACGCTCGCTTCAGCTTACTCTTCGTAATTAGCCGCTCAACAGAGGCTTCGTTCATTTCCGGCACGTAGAACGAGAAGACGTTCCCGCCGGATTTCTTGGCGCTGTACAGCGCGGCGTCTGCGTTACGAATCAGGTCGATAACGTTGGGCGCATCCTTGGGGTAGTAGGCAATCCCCATGCTGGCAGTCATGAAAACTTCGTGCCCCTGCACGAAGAACGGGTCGGCAAGTCGGTTCAGTAGCTTCTGGGCCAGTTCGGACGTCTCTCGTAGCCCCGTTCTGTCGGGCCCCAGGTCGTCCAGGATTACGGCGAACTCATCGCCTGCCAGCCGACCGATGACTGATCGCTTGGGCAGGGCCGCTGACAACCGCTCCGCAACCGTCTCGAGTGTTGTGTCACCGGCAAGGTGGCCGAATGTGTCGTTGATTTCCTTGAAGTGGTCGATATCGATATAGAACAGGCAGAGAGGTTTGCCGGCGCGGCGAGCACGCGCAATGCCACGCTGCAGCAGGTGCTGGAACTGCATGCGGTTCGGAATCTTGGTCAGGGCATCTATACGTGCCAGGTAGCGAATTCGTTTCTCGGCACGGCGTCGTTCAGTGATGTTCTGCGCCGCATAGATTCGACAGGTCTTGCCCCCATCTCCCTGGATAACCGAGCAGGTGTAGGACACCGGAATCGATTCACCGAACTTACTTTCGAAAATTGCCTCACGCGGTAGCCCGGACGGTGCATCATCAGCCAATGAGCGGCTCTTCTTCGAGTTAATCACGAAGTCGATCGACGTTCCCTTGAGTTCGCTCTCTTCGTAGCCGAGCAGGTGCGTCGTCGCCATATTGATGCGCTCGATCTGACCGCCATCGGTCGTTACGATGATCGCCTCGTTCATCCCGGAGAGGATGCTGTCGACGTAGTCGCGCGAATGGGTCGTGGTTCGTAGCTTGTCCCGCATGTCGTTGAAAACGGCCGCAAGCGCACCGAGTTCATCACCACGCGATTCGGGTAGACGCTCACCGAAGTCGGCGTCCCGAAATCGCTCGGCCTGTGCCTTCAATTGCCTGATCCGTTTCGTTTGACCCCGGACCAGCAACCAGACGACCGCCCCGCACAAAAGCAGGACCGCAATGGTACCGCCGCCGATCCACAGGTAGCTGGCCCGGCGGTTTTCACTTTCCTTGGTGTTGACTACCTCGGTGAAACTCGTCAGGTCGGCGTGGAACGAATCAAGTGCAAAGGCACCGGTAATACGCCCAACCTCCCGCTGATTGCGAACTATCGGGCTGGACTGCAGCAGGTGGTCATTCAGCCATACGGTATCCGCGCCGCCGTCGACCTGCGGATAGGCACCGATGGTAAAGGTCGCGCCAGTCGACAACGTTACCTGCAGGCCGGTCAACTTCGGATTTGCAATGAGCGCACGATCAAGTGCGAGGACGATGGAGTTCTCGTCTGCCGCGGCCAGGTCGGCTGGCAGCGCATCGGAGATGGCGCGCAGTTCTGCCCGCGTGTGCCTGTCGAAATTCGCCTCAAGGAGAATGCGGTGCTCTTCGTAGCCTGTCGACATTAGCTGCCCGGCGAGCCAGCGATACTGGCCATAAAACATGGACAACATGAGAGCCGCGACTGCGGTGCCAAGCACCGTCGCGTACAGAAGATGTCGGGGAATCCTGGTGCCGATCATGTCATCGTTATTATTCGGCTAAATTACGTCCTCAAGTGTAGCACTCCGGCCGTGCCGGAAACGCATTGTTTCCACAGTGGAAAATTAAAAAGATAAATAGCCCGCCGCCGTTCAAACCCCCGTCAGGCGTCGTCTTTATTGCGTTTTTCCACAAAGCCGACCGGCTCCGTCTGCACGGTGGTTTTCATGACGCCTTCAACCACGGCGCCCTCTGCGACGGCGATTGCCTCGCCAGTCACAGTACCCGTGATCTTTGCGGAGTCCGCGATCTCTACTTTGCCCGCGGCAATAATATCGCCTTCGACATGCCCGGAAATCACGACATTGTCGGCCTTGATGGTACCGGCCCAGAAGCCGTTGCGTGCGAGGATGATGTTGCCGTCAATATCGCAGTCGCCATCGATTTCGCCGCTGATCTGAAAGTCGCCGCTGCCAGAAATTACACCAGTGACCTTGCAGCCTTCGTTGATCAGTGTGGGTGCACCCGCGGTGCGGTCGCGAAAGCGCCTGCGCTTCGAATCATTCATGCCTTGTCGGCTCCGGATAGGATTAGAGGAATAGCAAGAACGCATAGTACCCGCTGAGACACGCCCTGTTAATATGGTAAAACTGCATGTCAGCTCGGAACGTGCGAGCAAATCCAAAGGAAGTGATTTGAAGCAGGGGTTTGAACAGCGCCTGGAGGCTCTTGCTGCTGCCGGCAGCGATGTCCTCAATGGCGGATTGAAGGGTGTGGAGAAGGAGTCGCTGCGCATCAGCCCGGACGGGTTTCTGTCGCAGACGCCACACCCAAAAGGTCTTGGCTCAGCCCTGACCAATCGTTTCATCACCACCGACTTCTCCGAGGCATTGCTGGAGTTCGTCACGCCTGCTTTTCCCACCACGTGGGAAGCACTGCGTTGTATTTGTGATATTCACCAGTTCACTTACGCGCATCTCGGCGAAGAAATGCTGTGGACGGCCAGCATGCCTTGCCGCATTCCGGGTGATCGCGAGATACCGCTTGCACGATACGGCGATTCAAATGTGGGTCGCATGAAAACCATTTACCGGCGTGGCCTCGGGCATCGATATGGGCGGCAAATGCAGGTTATCGCTGGAGTTCACTTCAATTACTCGGTACCCAAGGCATTCTGGCCCGCCTATCGCGCCGTCCTTGATGACGAACGGGACGACAAGACGTTTCGGTCCGACCACTATCTCGGCCTGATCCGAAATTTCCGCCGCATGGGCTGGATCGTCCTGTATCTTTTTGGCGCCTCGCCGGCAGTCTGTAAATCCTTCGCCGGTGCAGCGGCAAAACTGCCTTCGCTCAATGCCGATACGTGGTTTGAGCCATTTGCGACCTCGTTGCGCATGAGTGACCTGGGCTATAGCAACCAGAACCAGTCGCGAATCAACATCTCGTTGAACAGTCTCGACGAGTATGTGCGCGACCTGAGCAGGGCAATCTGTACGCCGGAACCGGCCTATGAGGCAATCGGCGTAAAAGTTGGCAATCGCTACGAGCAGCTGAACGCCAACCTGTTGCAAATTGAAAATGAATACTATTCGTCGGTTCGTCCAAAACGCGTCGCCCGTTCGGGCGAGCAACCG
>Ga0316201_10002189_pt1 | contig 13796 bp, 10 predicted proteins | sample CS6wburrow_MG_FD_204516 | JGI IMG/M metagenome (GOLD analysis project Ga0316201, IMG submission 204516) | Coastal sediment microbial communities from Delaware Bay, Delaware, United States - CS-6 worm burrow | ecosystem: Environmental > Aquatic > Marine > Coastal > Sediment | place: USA... | reverse complement strand
TTCTCGATCCGCGGCCAGGGTATTAACAGCTCGATCCCTTCCGTTGATCCGACGGTTGGCGTTTTTGTCGACGGCATCTTCATGGGTACGACTTACGGCGTCGTGATCGACACCTTCGATCTCGAATCCGTCGAAGTACTCCGCGGTCCTCAAGGTCTGCTTTTTGGCCGCAACGTGACCGGAGGTGCCGTTGTTCTCAGGAATGCCAGGCCGACCGGCGAGTTCGCCTCCAGGATTCGTGTCAGGGGGACAGACGAGAGCCAGTACGGTGTCGCCGCCTCGATCGAAGGCTCACTGGTCGAGAACAGGCTGGCCGCCAAGATGGTCGTCTACTACGACGATGATGACGGTTACTACAAGAACACCAATCCATCGGCGAGTCTGCCGGCACCCCATCCGTTGCAGCCTTTCTATGCGAACCCGGCAAATGGCTCCAATGTCGGCGCCATGACAACAAAGCTGTTCCGCCCCACGCTGGTGTATTCGCACTCGGATACCGTGGATTGGACGCTTATCGTCGAGCATGGCGACTCGAATGGCGACGGCGCCCCATGGACTAACGTTACGGCCCAACGCGCCGGAACACAGCCGGATTTTTCGACATTTTCCGATGAGACCGGGTATACCGATCTCAAGTGGACGCAGGCGGTCATCGAAACCAACGTAGCCGAGGTTGGCAACGGAACGCTGACCAATGTTCTCGGCTGGCGTCGGGTAGCAGCATCGTCCGCGGCGGACATCGACGGCACGGATCTGCCAATTTTCGCCGCACCCGGTGATACGGCACAGCACCAGCTGAGCAATGAGATTCGATGGTCTGGTTCGTTTACCGACAACTGGGAGTCAACGCTCGGCCTCTACTATTTCGACCAGGACGTCGTTTACCGCGAGGCTCGCTACATATGGTTGCCGCCACCGTTGGGTCCGGCGCCACTGGGCGTCAACCTTCAGAGGGCGTTGGGTGGAGACATGGACTCCAGCAATTTTGGCGCATTCTGGAGTAACGATTTCCACGTTGGCGATGCCTGGACCATTACCGCCGGTGTTCGCTACACCGACGAATCGAAAACAGCGAACATCATTACCGGCGTCTGCAGCGACAACGAGACATTCAACTGTACGTTCGACAATCTGGAAGGTGACTGGGACAACATCACGCCGAAGTTGGGTGCACAGTTCCGCGTGAATGACGAGACGCAGATCTACGCTTACTGGTCCAAAGGCTATCGCTCGGGCGGGTTCAACTTCCGCAACGCCAAGCCGGCGATCATTCCGCCGGGCCCGACCCGGGAAGAGGAAAACAGCTCTTTCGAGATCGGCTTGAAGTCGGACTTCTTCGATAACCGCATGCGCCTGAACATCGCCGCATTCCAGAACGATATTACCGACATGCAGCGCGAGCTCAACATCGGCGATCCGGATGTCATCGTCTTGCAGGGAACGATCAATGCGGGCGACGTGACGATCAAGGGCATTGAAGCGGACTTCGTTGCGTTGATTACTGATAATTTCTCGGTGAACGCGTCGTACGGCTACCAGGAGGGCGAATACGATCGCGTCGACCCGACGTTCGCGTCATTCCTCGGACCAGAGTTGCCGCGCCTCGCGCCAAACAACTACACGCTCGGTGTTTCGTTCGACCTGCCGCTGGTGGGCGGTGGCCTTGTTAACTTCATGGCTAATCACAGTTTTCGCGAAGCGCATCCGTACAACGATTCGAATACTGAACTCTTTGACGACCAGCGTCGTACAAACGCGAGCGCCAACTGGTACTCTGCGGGCGAAAAATGGAAGGTCTCATTGTATGGACGCAACCTGGAAGATGAGGCTAACTGGGGCAACCTGACGTCTATAGCAGGCTTGTGGACAGCCGGACCGATGAAGAAAGGTCGCGTGCTGGGACTGGAGCTTAACTACCAGTACTAGCATTCAGGAGCAAACGTAAAAAGGCCGCCTTCGGGCGGCCTTTTTCTTTCCGACGCCAGGGCGCCAGGCGACGAACGCGGAGCCTGGTGTCGCCCGCATTGATACTAGGTGATCTCACTATTTGCAGGCAAATGCCAGGGCCAGGCCAGCGCGATTCAAAGAGTAATTTGCATCGTTAAGCGAAACGCTCTTTGCACGAATGCCTCGAACTAGACGAAACGGATGGGGCTGGTCTTCTCCGGCCAGCGTCCCTGTATATCGCCGTAGAAGTCGTGCAATCGACGAAGGTCGGCTTCCTGGTCGCCGCTCAGATCGAATCTCGGCCCGATGCCGACGCGCTTGTTCTTGTAGTCAAGGTAACCCAGGTAGACGGGAACGCCGGCACCCTCGGCAATGCGGTAGAAGCCGCTCTTCCAGCCTCGCTTGACCGTGCGCGTGCCTTCGGGGGCCAGGCCGAAATAGAAACTGTCCTTTTCCTTGAACATGTCGATGGCCTGTTGCACCGCCGACTGCGCCCGCGTTCTATCGAGTTCGACGCCGCCGAGGGCTCGTAACAAGGTGCTGAGCGGGAACCAGAACAAGGAGTGCTTTGCGAAGAAGTGGATTTCCGCACCGATCGCAACTTTATAGACCAGCGCCCAGAAGCCGTCCCAGTTCGAGGTATGAGGCGCTGCAATAACCACCGCTTTCGGCGCATCGGGTATACCGCCGATGGCGGTCCACCCGCCTGTCCGCAATATCAACCGGGCAAGGGCTCGAAGCATAAGGTTCACTGATCCATTATCAATGGGCCGCCGTGACGGTCCCCTGTGGCATAGTAGCGTCCAGCGGGCCTTTTGTAATTCGTTTGGCATCTATTTTGGGGGAATCTTGAGAACATCAGGGTGGATGAAGCGCCAGCCATGGTTCTGGCCGGTCAAACTCTTCTTCAAGCGCATCAGCGGGCGCGAGCTGTGGCTGAGTGCAGATACGGAACGCGAGGTACTGGAGAGCGACGGCTGGAAGTACATTCCGGAGTTGCTTGGGCCGCAATCGATCGTCTATTCGCTCGGCGTTGGTGACTCCATCGATCTCGATATGGACCTGATACATCACTACAGCCTGACCGTACACGCATTCGATCCGACGCCTTACTCTCTGGAATGGGTGTCGACACTCGAGCTGCCGGAGAATTTCCGGTTTCACCCGTGGGCGGCCGCCGGCGAAGACGGCAGCCTGCGCCTGTATCGACGCATCAACAAGCGCGGCAAAACGTCACAAGTCATGTGGACTGCCGACAGCAAGGCTGCTGACGAAACCGATTTTGTTGACGCGCCTGCTTACACGATTCGCACAATGATGGACAAGCTCAGCCATCAACGGGTGGACCTGTTGAAGATCGACGTTGAAGGTGCCGAATACGACATCCTGGACGGGCTGGCCGAGGCAGAACATCTGCCTGTACAGCTGCTGGTCGAGTATCACCATCGTTTCCCAGGCATAGGAAAACAGCGCACCGCGGCCAGCATCGAAGCTTTGAGGAAACTCGGCTACCGCATCTTCGCGATCTCGAAGACCGGGCGCGAGATCGGTTTCGTGCTGGAAGACAACACCTGATGCGCGAGACCCTGACCCGTCAACAGTAGCAAAAAAAAGGGCGCCCTTGCGGGCGCCCAGAGTACTTCATTGATCTGAGAGGTGAGGCAGGCTGGAGGGCCTGCCTCGGCTACCTCGATTACTCAAACATGCTCATGATCTTGTCGATGATGCCGTAGGTGATGGTGTCATCGTCGTCTTCATTCTCAACGTAGGTACCAAACGCTTCGACATGCGCGTTGAACGACGCAAGTTCACCCGGTGCATCGTCGTTGATCAGGCGTCCACGGTGGCAGCCGCCGCAGGCCCGAGAGGCCGGACCCGTAACAGTCTCGTTAATAATTCCGATCTTCCTGCCAGCCGTGTCTTCAACCGCAGCACTGCCGTCGAGCCTGTACCAGGTATCCGGAATCCAAGACTCTGACTGTATGCCCGGTATCGACTCGGACTGATCCGGCACATTGTAGGTGACCGCCACGGTGCCATCTTTGTGGCAGGCCTCACAGTTCCTGATCGTGAAGTTCGGGAACACGTGATTGATGTGCAGGTCATAGCGCTTCGCCTTCACAGGATCGAAGGGCTCCGTGGACGTATCGAACGTATCGTCCACATCGAAGTCCTGGAACGTGTGAATCGCGTGCACGTAAGAGTCGATCGAGCGCGACGCCATCTCGATGTGGCCGCCATCAAAGGTCGGGTTGTGGCAGTTCTTGCAGACCTCGATGCCATCCCCTGCCCGACCGCTACCGTCATGGAAGCTCGAGGCGAGCGCGTCGTGGCAGGCGTTGCACTTCTCGATATCTACTACCGACTTTTCGGCCTTGAAGTAGTCAGAAACAACCACACCGGCATTCAGATCGAAGGTCGCATCCACTGCTTGCAGAACAGCGCTGATACCGGCGATCGTCAGCGTCGGCGTTATCGTGACCTCCGCTTTCTTGACTTTACCGCGCGCGATCAGGGTCGGAATGTCAAGGGCCAGAATGTCATCAGGGTCAGTGCCGACCGGCTGGAATGCCGCGAGGTTAGCGGTTACCGTCCAGACGCCGGGCGCCGTTTCCGCGAAGCCCGAGAACAGCGGATTGGTGTCAAGGTCGGCTGGCTCGTATTCAAGCCTGTCGCTATTTGCGTCTCTCGCATGTGACGGGACGATGAAGTTCTTGCTGTCCCAGCCGTACAAGGACACCAGCACCTCCGGCATAATGCCAATGGCCGGGTCGTTCGCGCTGAAATCGATCTTCAGCGTGCTGTTGACGTCATCCCAGGTCAACAGATCGATCGATACCTTGTAGAGATCGGCATACTTCGTGCCGGTGGCGTCGTAGATCGTCGGGTCATAGCCTGTATGAATCGCAGCCAATCCACGGGCAATCCCGGCAACGCCGTGACAGGTCGTGCATGCATCCGGAGCCGCAGAATCTATCACTCCGTCGTGGAAGGAGAGATCCCCGCTATTATAGCCACCCTCCGGCGTCCAGAGGTACGCGAGCGCAGGCGCCCGCTTCGGTTGCCCGTATTTTTCTGGGACGGAGTTGCCTCTTCTGTCCACTATTTCGCTGCCGTCCGGATTAAACGTCTTCGGATATGCATCGATACCTTGTACCGCATGACAGCTCTTGCAGGTCTCAGCCGTGAAGTTGCTGTCGTCCAGTATCAGGGCCAGCTTGTCTGTGCCAGGAATCGCAAGCCCTGCATCATCCAGGAGGGTGCCATGGCAGGTCGAACAGTTGGCCATCGACTGCGGGTAGGGGAACTCCATCGCATGCGCCATGTGGGTGTCGTTCATGATGGAGCCTTCGTACGTGTAGAGGCCCGCTGGGGCTGCTACGCCGGTTGCCCAGCTGAACGGATCATCGACCATGTACTGCAAGGACGAAAGGAAGCCATTGCGGCCGGAATAGTGGCAGGACTTGCACGCCGCAAAATCCGGAAGAACTCCGGCTACCTCGGCCGCCCGGAAGCCGTGCTTCAGGTACGGTTGGCCGTGGCACTTGACGCAGCCGCCTACGTTGGCAACGGAGGCATAGGCGTCCGGATCTGCTGCAGAGGCGTCGCCAAAGGCCAGCGCGGCGTTCGCGACGTCATCGAACAGCTCGACGTGACTACCGGTGGGAATCTCGGCGCCGATTTCACCGACCTTTGTGAACAGAGGTGTCTGCGCGATATAGCCATAGACCTGGCCGTTCACGGTCGGGTCGAAGGACAGGCCGGTCCCCGTTAATACGTAGTCACCGGGTGCGACCATCACGACGCTGTCGTCCAGATACTGCCGCCCGCTCAGGTACTGATTATTCACGCTGTCATAGTCGACGACGATGAACGTCTTCTCGTTCAGCAAGTCGTAATCGGTGAACGGCACACCGTTCTTGAGAATCGTCAATTCAAGCGTGCCATCGAAGGTCCCGGCGACCGCGCCCGGTGCCGTGGTGAAGTTGGTGAAGGTCATCTCGAATGCGCTGGTATCGACGTACTTATCGTATAGCGCCTGGTGTCCTTCACCAATGCCGTCATGGCAGGTGCCGCAGGATTCAACCTTGGCCTTTTCGACGGCCGCAGCAACCGGGTCAGCCCCCGGCTGGCAGTCGAGAACGTCAACGACTCCGTTGCCGTCGATATCCTCCGTACCGACATCTCCGACTCCATTGCCGTTCAGATCCCAACAAGCCTGTCCATCAGATCCGGGTGTTCCGGCTGCGCCGGTTGAGCCTGCGGCACCATCGTCGCCGTCACAGCCAGCCAGGCCAAGCGTCAGGGTAACGGCCAGCAGAAACGTCCAACTCCACTTGAACAATTGGTTGAACCTAGTCATAGCCCTACTCCTAGTTATTCTTGGTTGTCTCAATAGCCCGGTGGTAGTTAAGGTTGTGCAGACGGACCACCGGCATTGAAATGAAGCTTACTTTTGCTGGCGTTTTACAACACTGACATTTGTCAGTTTCAGCCTTCCGGAGGGCGGTGGATTACACTTATCGGCGAGGGCTGTTGCTTCGGTTTCTACGTACCCGTTGCGGCTGGGTGTGTCGCAAGGGCCGACGGCATTTAGCGACCTGGCGGCCGCCGCTATGCTTCGCACCCCGAGGGCACGTAGCGCCCAATGGGGCGCTACTGCCGGTACGAAATGAAGCTGTGGTGCTCTTGTAGGAGCGCGCCCCCCCAGTCGGGGACAATGCCAGCGCGCGAGCCGACGTCGCCGCGCTCAGGGGCGAGCGACGATTCCTGCTACAGCGCCACCGGCCAGTAATGACCAGCCCAGTACCGGGATCGAACCGAGGGTCAGAACCAGCGTGCCGGCGATGATGCCGGTGGCCGCGGTTGTCAGCCAGTAGCGCTGGCGTTGCTGTTCGCTGAGTTGCTTTTGTATCTTGCCGAGTTCCGGCGACTGCATGTCGAAGCGGATTTTTCCATCCGTGGCCTGCTCGCCAAGCTGGCGCAGGATCGCAGGCAGTTCACGCATCGCGTCCCTGAGCTGCGGCAGGTTTTCGCGAACGTCTTTTAATAGGGCACGGCCACCAACCTGTTCGTCCATCCAGCGCTTAAGCACCGGGTGTGCGGTTTTCCAGAGGTCGAGCTGAGGGTAAAGCTGCCGCCCAAGTCCCTCGATATTGAACAGCGTCTTGTGCAGCAGAATCAGCTGCGGCTGTACCTCGACATCAAATCGCTGCGCGACCTTGAACAGGCGCATCAGCACCTGCGCGAAAGAAATTTCCGCCAGCGGCTTGTTGAAAATCGGTTCGCAAACCGTTCTGACAGCCGCTTCCAGTTGATCGACACGCGTATCCGGTGGTACCCAGCCGGAGTCGAGATGCAGTTTGGCGATTCGATAGTAATTGCGGTCAAAGAAGGCCAGGAAATTTTCTGCGAGGTAACGCTGGTCATCGGGACTCAATGTCCCAACGATGCCGAAGTCTACAGCGGCATACTTCGGATGATCGGGATCTGTCGTGATTACGAAAATATTGCCGGGGTGCATATCAGCGTGGAAAAAATTGTGGCGAAACACCTGCGTGAAGAAGATCTCAACACCATTCTCGGCCAGCAGCTGGATATTGGTCCCTGCCGCGCGCAGTGTTTCCATGTCGCTGATCGGTGTGCCGTAGATGCGTTCCTGGACCATCGCTTCGGGGCGGCAATAGTCCCAGTAGATCTCCGGCACGTACAGCATCTCCGAATCCTCGAAGTTGCGTTTCAGCTGTGCCGAGTTCGCGGCTTCACGCATCAGGTCGAGTTCATCGAGAATCGTATGCTCGTATTCGTCGATAATCTCCAGCGGCCGGAGCCGCTTGCCATGCTCCCAGTATTTGTCGGCGAGGCCGGCGATCATGCGCAGCACGGCGAGATCGTTTTCAATCTGTTCGTCTACGCCAGGCCGCAAGATTTTTACGATGACCTCGGTGCCGTCGTGGAGTTGCGCCGTGTGAACCTGCGCTATTGATGCAGCGGCCAGCGGTTCCGCATCGAAGCGTTTGAAGACTTTGTCAACATTCTGTTCATACGCCGCATCCAGTATTTCCCGGGCCTGCGATGCAGGGAAAGGTGGGACAGCGTCCTGCAACTTTGCGAGCTCGTCCGCGATGTCTCGAGGCAACAGGTCGCGCCGAGTGGAAATGGCCTGGCCGAATTTGACGAATATCGGACCAAGCTCTTCCAGCGCGAGCCGAATGCGTTCTCCAACAGGAGCGGAGCTGTCCCGTCGACGCGGCGCCAGGTAAAAAAGAAACCTCAGGGGTCGGAGCAGGTGCGTTTCCTTGATGATGTCATCAAGGCTGTACTTCACCAGCACGCGCTGGATCGTAAGGAGTCGGAGCAAAGTACGCGAACGAGACATCAAACGAGCTCAAGCCGTTTGATTCGGGCTTCGAGGCGATCAACGTCGTCCCTAAGCGTGCCCACGCGTTTCGTGAATCGATCGACCTCGTAGCGACTCGGCAGGTCGCGGCTTTCTTCCTGCAGGTATTCGCGCAAGTTTTCACCCATGGTGGAGCGGGCCTCACGACCCCACTTGTTTACGCCACGCGCGAACTCGCCGATACGGTGGGCGGCGACATCGCCAACAATACCTGACAGTTCTTCTTCGATGTCTGGCTTGGCATAGCCGAGTAGTCGCTGAAAGTCGTCCGCGAGCACCGGGTCGCCGGTAAGTTCGAGCGAGCCGGCGCGGATCGAGCTGACGCCTGACTCGCCGGCCATACTGGCGAGCGTGAGAAGCGATCCACTTATCGATACGTCGGGTTCCCGATCAGAATCGGTCGTCAGCTCCAGTGAGTCTTCGTGCACGATGAACCATGCTGTCAGCGCGGTGTTGCGAACGCCGATGGCGACCACCGTTCCGGCAAGTTGCTGGCACAGTTCACGTGCCGGTGTTGTCGCCTGAATGTTGCGATTCAGTACCTTGGCGACCGGGCGCAGCGCTGCTTCGAGCGGATTCACGGCGATTCAGATCCGGTAGCCGATATGCAGTGCAACAATGCCGGCGGCGAGATTGTGGTAGCGGCAACGCTCGAAACCGGCCGCTTCCATCATCGACTTCAGCGTTTCCTGGTCGGGATGCATGCGTATCGACTCTGCGAGGTACTGGTAGCTGTCGGCATCCTGCGCGACAAGCTTGCCGAGTATTGGCAGCACTTTGAAGGAATACAGGTCGTAAGCCGGTTTAATAGCCTTGCTCGGTTGCGAAAATTCCAGAATCATGACTTTTCCACCGGGCTTCAGCGTGCGGTACATCGAGCGCAGTGCGGCATCCTTGTCAGTAACATTTCTCAAGCCGAATGCGATGCTTGTGCAGTCGAAGGTGCCGTCGGCAAACGGCAGATCCTGTGCATCTACCTGGGCGATCGAGAGATTGCCGGAAACGCCAGCATCAATCAGCCGGCTGCGGCCCTGGCGCAGCATGGCGGCATTAATGTCGGCAAGAACGACGTGACCCTCCTTGCCAACCTTCTTGGAGAACTCGCGGGCCAGGTCGCCGGTGCCGCCGGCCAGGTCGAGCACCACGTTGCCGGGTCTCAGCGCCGCCTGATTAATCGTAAAGCGCTTCCAAATACGGTGCAGGCCACCGGACATCAGGTCGTTCATGAGGTCGTAGCGGCTGGCAACGGAATCGAACACGTCCCGCACCATTCCGGCCTTCTCATCCGCTGAGACGGAGCGGTAGCCGAAGTGGGTTGTGTCGTCAGGCTGCTGCGGCTTTGCCATGGCTTGTCGCTATTGTTGGATGTTGTCGGGCCGATCCGCGAGGATACCCTTCAATCCCATAAAGACCAATGGGGACATTCCTGATATATCGCTGTCCCGATTCGCTGCCAGCAGTGCTGGTATATCAGGAATGTCCCCATCCATTGCCTTTGCTGGCGTATCAGGAATGTCCCCAATCACTACAAAATGTAACGGCTCAGGTCTTCGTCCTTGGAGAGTTCGGCCAGGTGGTTGTCGACATACGAAGCATCGATCGTTAGTGCCGTTCCGCTTTTGTCCGAGGCCTCGAACGAGACCGTTTCCAGCAGCCTCTCCATCACCGTGTGCAGGCGTCGTGCGCCAATGTTCTCGGTGTTCTCGTTGACGTGAAAGGCCACCTCCGCGAGGCGTCGGACGCCGTTGACGTCAAATTCGAGCGTGACTTCTTCGGTGTTCAGCAGCGCCTTGTACTGAGCGGTCAGCGATGCGTTGGGCTCCGTCAGGATGCGTACGAAGTCGTCCGTCGTTAGTGACTTGAGCTCTACCCGAATGGGGAAACGGCCCTGTAACTCGGGGATCAGGTCGGAGGGCTTGGAGACGTTAAAAGCACCCGACGCGATGAAGAGAATATGGTCCGTCTTCACCATGCCGTACTTGGTATTCACGGTCGAGCCCTCAACCAACGGCAGCAGGTCTCTTTGCACGCCTTCTCGCGACACGTCTGCACCCTGCGTTCCAGAGCGACGCGCTACCTTATCAATCTCGTCGAGGAACACGATGCCCTGCTGCTCGACGGCTTCCAGCGCCTGCGTTTTGAGTTCTTCCTCGTCGAGCATCTTCGCTGCTTCCTCGTCCGTCAGCAGGCGAAAGGCCTCTTTGACTTTGAGTTTTCGCGTTTTCTGGCGATTGCCGCCGAGGTTCTGGAACATGCCCTGCAACTGGCTGGTCATTTCTTCCATCCCGGGCGGTGCCATAATCTCGACGCCAACAGGAATCGCCTGGATCTCGATCTCGATTTCCTTGTCGTCGAGCTTTCCTTCGCGCAGCATCTTGCGAAATTTCTGCCGAGTATCGCTGTCCGGTTTTACGGCGCCCGGCTCCTCAGTGAAGCCGATGCTGCTTTTGGCCGGCGGCAGCAGAGCGTCGAGCACGCGCTCTTCGGCCGAATCTTCGGCGCGGTGACGGACTTTCGCCATTGCATCTTCGCGAGTCATTTTTATCGACACATCGACAAGATCCCGAACGATACTGTCGACTTCGCGGCCGACGTAACCCACTTCGGTGAACTTCGTCGCCTCGACCTTGACGAACGGCGCCTTGGCGAGACGCGCGAGGCGCCGCGAAATTTCGGTCTTGCCAACACCGGTCGGACCGATCATCAGGATGTTCTTCGGTGTGATCTCGCTGCGTAGAGGCTCGCTTACCTGAACGCGTCGCCAGCGATTGCGCAATGCAATCGCGACAGCGCGCTTGGCCTCGTCCTGGCCGATGATGTGCTTGTCCAGTTCCTGGACGATTTCTCGGGGTGTCATTTGTGACATGAATTCTTCCTGGTTATTGGCACCCTGCAGGAGCGCCCCCTTGGCCGCGACCATTTGAAGCGGCCTGACGGCCGCCGCTGCGCTTCGCGCCCAATGGGGCGCTCCTACAGGTAAGCTCCTACAATTCTTCGATGATGATGTTCTGGTTTGTGAACACGCAGATACTGGCAGCAACGTTCAGGGCCTTTTCGGCGATCTCGCGGGCCTCGAGGTCCGTGTTTTGCAGCAGCGCCATGGCGGCCGCCTGCGCGAAAGGACCGCCGGAGCCGATAGCCATCAGGTCGTCTTCGGGCTCGATCACGTCGCCGTTTCCAGAGACGACGAAAGAGCTTTCGGTGTCAGCGACGCAAAGCAGTGCCTCCAGCCGCCTGAGACGTCGATCGGTGCGCCAGTCCTTGGCCAATTCAATCGCGGCTCGTGTCAGGTTGCCGTACTGCTCGAGCTTGGATTCGAATAACTCGAACAGGGTGAACGCGTCGGCTGTGCCGCCGGCAAAACCGGCGATGACGCGCCCGTCGGCGAGCCGCCGTACCTTGCGGGCGTTGCCCTTCATGATGGTGTTACCCATGCTGACCTGGCCATCGCCAGCTATCGCGACTTTGCCATTGCGGCGAACCGAGACAATAGTCGTCCCTCGAAATTGTTCCATGGTGTGGTTCCTGCTGAGGTGCGCTTGATCAGTCTTTCTTGCGCGCCCGTGGATGGGTTTGGTCGTATATCTGTGCCAAATGCTGAAAATCAAGGTGGGTATAGACCTGCGTGGTCGAGATATTCGCGTGTCCGAGCAGCTCCTGTACACCCCTCAGATCGTGGCTGGATTCGAGGAGGTGTGTTGCGAACGAGTGTCGAAACAGGTGCGGGTAGACGTTGCTGTCGATCCCCTGGCGCCTGGCCCAGTGCGAGACCCGAGCCTGGACCGAGCGAGTGCTGATGCGGTTGCCGCGATTACTGACGAACAATGCGGGCTCATCGGCGGCCGCAAACTCAGCGCGGGACTTATGCCACGCCGCGAGTGCGCTGAGCGCCTGTCGTCCTACCGGGACGATCCGATCCTTATTGCCCTTGCCCGTAACCCGGACAGTTCGGTCGTGCCTGTCAACATCGTCGCAGTCGAGACCGGTCAGCTCGGACAGGCGCAGGCCCGACGAGTAGAGTAATTCGAGCATGGCCCTGTCGCGGTCAACAATGGCGCCGTCGCCCTGGATATCCAGCAGTCGGGCCATGCGATCGGCATCAAGGTTACCCGGCAAGCGTTTCTTGGCTTTAGGTGCCGATACCGACGTTACGGGATTCTTGCTGACATGCTTTTCGCGCATCAGGTAGCGAAAGAAAGTGCGAGCAGCGGAGAGCCGCCGTTGCAGGCTGCGCGCGCTCAGGCCTTTGCGAAAGCAGGCCGCGGCGTAGGCGCGAATGTGACCTTCGTCGAGGGCGCCCCAGCCATCAATTCCGGACTGCCTGTAAAACTCGCGCAATGTGACGAGGTCGCGCCGATAGTTCTTGCAGGTAAGCGCCGAGAGCCGGCGCTCAAATTCCAGGTGCCGGATGAAGCGATCGATCCAGCTCGAATCACTCACCGTGGTGTACTCAGTATCGCTTCAGGGCGCCCGCGATGAGATCACCCAGCCGCGTCAGGAAGTCGATACTCATGCCGGGATGAAATCGATCGGAATCGGTGCTTCCAACCGCCAGGAAACCGATCTCTGCCCCTTTGCCGATCGGTACCAGCGCAGCCGAACCGATTTCCTCGGCATCCTTGTGGAATAGAAACTCACGCTGGGAATCGCGAATCTTGCCGCACCTCGGGCCGCTTCCATTCAGGAAGGTATTGAACGGCTTGAGTAGTGCGTCCTTGCGACCCAGGACCCGGAAGAAACGTCCGGCATCGATGTCCGTGAACGCGTCGGGGTCGCCGAAAACGATCAGTACGGACTGGTCTGCGCCAAAGCCGCTGCGCATCGCTTCCTCGAGCGCCAGAATGGATGCCGAAAGGTCACTGGCGGCCATTAGTTGCAAGGTCAGCTCATGAATCTTTGCGGCGAGGACATCGTTCGCTCGCGCTACGGAAATCAGCTCCTTTAGCTGCCGCTCGAGTTTGAGGTCCTTTTGCCGAAGCACTGAAACCTGCCGTTCCACCAGCGAAACGGCGCCACCGCTCGAGTGCGGCAGATCGAGAACGCTCAAAAGCCTCGGATTGTCCTCGAAAAACTCCGGGTGGGTGGCCAGGTAATCGTGTACAGCCTGTTCTGATGGCTCTTCGTCTTCGTAATCCGGTTTGGCTTGGGTGCTCATAAATCCAGGGTTCCTTCAGAGATCAACTCGGCGTTTCCGGTGAGCCAGACAGGTTCTGTGCCTCCTGCCCAGCTTACCACGACTTGGCCGCCCGGCAGGCGGACGCGAACCCGTTCGCCAAGTCGGCCGAGCCGTTGTCCGCAGACGACGGCGGCACACGCGCCAGTTCCGCAAGCGAGCGTTTCGCCTACGCCACGCTCATGAACACGAAGCTCAATGTTTTCTTCGTCCAGAATTCTCATGAAGCCGACGTTGGCTTTCTCCGGAAAGCGTTCGTGACGCTCAATGCTCGGC
>Ga0316201_10002188_pt1 | contig 13798 bp, 14 predicted proteins | sample CS6wburrow_MG_FD_204516 | JGI IMG/M metagenome (GOLD analysis project Ga0316201, IMG submission 204516) | Coastal sediment microbial communities from Delaware Bay, Delaware, United States - CS-6 worm burrow | ecosystem: Environmental > Aquatic > Marine > Coastal > Sediment | place: USA... | reverse complement strand
TGAAATCATCATATCTTTTTTCGCCATACTGGTCGAAAAATGAAAATCACAATAATGACATGCCTGTTTGCAAAATGGGATGTGAATATATATTCCGGACATTTCAATGATTAATTAACAATAAGCAATTAACAATTCTTAGCCTTTGCTTATTCTTGTGGTTTTGAGAATTGAAAATAAAATTCTTGATAACTCATCAGCATCTGAAATTAAAGCCATAGCCTTTTCAGTATCTATGTATTCAGAATCCTTTAATATATTGAGCCAATACTTGGTTTCAAGGCTCTCTTTGTATGCTATAGATATTTTAGCAGAAAAATCCGCCTTGGAAATCGCTCCATTTGCTTCAGCAACATTTGCACCTATTGAAGTACCTGAACGTAAGAGCTGTTTTGAAAGCACATATTCTTTGTTATTTGAGACGATAATTTTGTGTAATTGAACAATTTTCAATGCAAAATCATAGGACTTTTCTGCAAGAGGATTGTTATTGATATTCATTGTTAATTGCTTAATGCTAATTGATTACTGCTCACTTCTTAATTCTCCCTTCGTTCTGCTTCACAAAAGCATCCCAGCCTGAATAACTCTTACCAACCTCAATCCTGCCATCATTATAAAAATGACAAACAGCGGCAGCCAAACCATCAGTGCTATCCAAATTTTTTGGAAGTGATTTTAATCCTAAGGTGCTTTGCAACATTTTTGCCACTTGCTCCTTACTGGCATTTCCATTACCAGTAATCGACATTTTAATTTTTTTTGGAAGATACTCGGTTATTGGTATTTGCCTTGAAAGACCAGCTGCCATTGCTACTCCCTGCGCTCGGCCCAATTTTAACATGGACTGTACGTTCTTGCCAAAGAACGGAGCCTCAATTGCAATTTCATCAGGGTGATAGGTGTCTATCAATTCGATTGTACGTTCAAAAATGAGCTTTAATTTGGTATAAGGGTCTTTATATTTTTGAAGTAATAATTCATTCATTTGTATGAATTTCATTTGCTTATTCACCACCTTAATGATACCGAAACCCATAATTGTAGTTCCAGGATCAATACCTAATATGATTTTTTCGTTGGACAAGATTGAATCTTAGTTGTTAGTTGTTAGTTGTTGGAAAAATACGTTTATTGAACTAGCATTATAATCATAATTGAACTTATTTGCCAACATCTATGGTATACTAGCTAATTACTGTTTAAAACAATGGGAATCCTAAACTTAGCATTTACCGGAATTCCCCTTTTCAATGCTGGAGCCAATGGTGGCAAATTTCTTAAACTTTGTGAAATAATACCATTGAATTCAGGCATTAAAGTATCAATTGCTCTATCTTTTTCAATGTGAATGACCGTTATTTTACCTTCTTGATCAATTAAAAAGTCAACAAAAACGGTATTATTAACTTCAGGGTCTATAACAAATTCAAATTCTTGTAAAGTGGCTGAAAAGTGAGTTAATAATTCCGATTCAAAACATTCCCTTTGGCTTGTTTTTGAAGTAGACTCGTCGCAATTCTCGAACAAGGGATAGTTGTCAACATCATTCCAATCAATGCCCATTATTTCCTGATTCACCAATTTTTGCGTCTTTTTTTCCTTGGAGACAAACAAATCACAGGAAAAACAGCTATATAAAACCAGTATTGCTAAAAACTTACGCATGAACCCCGTTTCTGAGGCTGAAATTACGATTTTTTAGGGATTCCAGATTCAAAGGAAATGAGTATTAATTAAATAAAAGCATGTAACAATAACATCTTATCTTCGTCAAACCATAAATTGTTCCCATAAAGGGATATAATAAATTTGTATGGATATTGTTTTACTCGTTTTCGGGTTTATTTTTATGCTGGTAGGCATCTTAGGTAGTTTTTTGCCCGTATTACCCGGACCAACTATTAGTTGGATTGGGCTTTTACTATTATACCTGACCAAAGTGGTGCCTGATGACTGGCTGTTTTTGGGGATTACCTTAGTGATAGCCTTAACCGTTTTTGCGTTGGATTATATTATTCCCGCTGTGGGGACCAGAAAATTCGGGGGGACCCGGGCTGGTATGTTAGGAACCATGATCGGTTTATTAGTGGCCCTTTTTTTTCCAATATTGGGGCCCCTTGGAATCATAATCTGGCCTTTTGTAGGTGCTTTGGTGGGCGAACTCCTAAACAAGGCTGATAAAAAAACGGCCACAAAGGCCGCATTTGGTTCTTTTATAGGATTCTTGACAGGCACTTTTCTAAAGTTTATGGTCACTATCGTATATCTCGGACTATTTATAATGACGGCTTGGGAATACAAAGGAGCTTTATTTCCTTATTTTAATTAATCCAACCAAACCACTTTATCTTCAATAGGTGTTCTCATTCCTTCCGGAGAATTTCCATCGAAATGGCCCATATAAAGAAAGCCGAGACATTTTTCGCCATCGGCTAAATCAAAGAACTCATCCATATATTTGATCAATCCCGGAGAACTCCAATAGCACCCTATTTCCAATTCGGTACAGCACAACCACATATTCTGTACGGCCATGGCAACTGCTGCTACCTCTTCCCATTCAGGGATACTCTCCTTGGGATCCCGTTGCATACAAATGGCAATAACGGCAGCTGATTTAGATGGATTGTACATCAACTTCTTGATCTTAACCTGCTTTGGTTTATCCTCTACTTCCTGATATTTAGTCGATAGAAAGATTCCCAAATCTTCCTTTGATTTCCCTAGCAGAACTTTAAAGCGCCATGGTTCCGTTTTTTTGTGGGTAGGTGCCCAATTGGCCGCTTCCAATAGTCTCTCAATATCACCTTTGACAATTGGTTTATCATTGTATTGGACCGGGAAAATGGAACGTCTATTTTTAATGAGGTTGAAAATCATGAATTTTTCAATTTAGAGATCAAAGTTAATATTTTGGTCAACATATTGTTTAAACCAATCCCTTGTGTAATCTCAAACATTATCAATACTTTTAGACTACCTAAATAAAGATTAAAATGAATGTTGAATTCGAGGTTTTTTTATATGGGGAGGACCGATTATCGGCTGGAATAGCCTTGAATCTATGCAGCGGGAAAACTCAGGGCAAAATATCTGAAATTTCCCGACAAAAAATTATTGCCAGTAGAAAGGTCGTAGAAAAAATAGTGGACAAAGGTGAACCTGTTTATGGCATTAATACTGGTTTTGGACCTCTATGTACAACGAAAATATCGAAAGAAGAAACACAAATTCTTCAAACCAATATATTACAAAGCCATAGTGTTGGTGTTGGCAAACCAATTGCCAAGAAAATTGCCAAGTTGATGCTTATTCTAAAAATGCATTCCCTCGCAAAAGGATTTTCCGGTATTTCTGAAACGACCTTAGACCGTATCTTATGGCATATAGATAATGATGCCATACCCGTTGTGCCTTCGCAAGGCTCAGTGGGAGCATCAGGGGATTTGGCACCCCTGTCCCATTTGTTTCTTCCTCTTATTGGTTTAGGAAAAGTGGAATATAAAGGCGAAACCATGGCAACTTCCCAACTCTTTGAAAAAACAGGTTTAAAGTCCCTTAAACTTGGTCCCAAGGAAGGTCTTGCGCTCATTAACGGAACGCAGTTTATTACAGCCCACGCTATAAAAGTGGTTGAAAAATTACATAGTTGTCTTTCCCAAGCAGATATTATCGGAGCTATGATGATTGAAGGTTTGCAAGGATCCATAAAACCGTTTTATAATGAACTACATGCCTTGCGGCCTTATAAAGGCAATATGCATGTGGCGAAGAGGGTTAAGCGTTTATTGAAAGGCTCTCAAATCATGGAAGCCCATGCGGATTGTGAACGTGTTCAGGACCCCTATTCCCTTCGTTGTATTCCACAGGTTCATGGTGCATCTCGAAATACTTGGTTGCATTTGAAAGAATTGTTGGAAGTTGAACTGAATTCAGTAACGGACAACCCTATAATCATTGATGAGGAACTAACCATAAGTGGCGGGAGTTTTCACGGCCAACCTTTGGCCATGGCCTTGGATTATGCTTGCTTGGCTGCTTCCGAAATCGGGAACATCTCCGACCGAAGAATCTATCTGGCATTGGAAGGCAATAGTCCCGGAGTTCCCAAACTCTTAATGGACGATACTGGAATAAACTCAGGTTATATGATATTGCAGTATACAACTGCTGCTTTGGCAAGTGAGAACAAAGGCTTGTGTTTTCCCTCCAGTGCCGATAGTATTCCCACTTCCTTGGGTCAGGAAGACCATGTGAGCATGGGTTCAATTAGCGGTCGGAAGGCCTTACAGGTTATTGGGAATGTGGAAAAAATATTGGCGATTGAATTATTGACAGCTGCACAGGCCTTTGAATATCGGAAACCCATGAAATCAGGTATTTTATTGGACAAAGTCCATAAAGAAGTTCGTAAAAGAGTTTCTTTTGCCAAAAAAGACCGGGTATTTGCCGATGACATCGAAATCGGAATTGCAATGATAAAGGACCAAACCATTATGAAGGTTATTAATAAAACCAAGAAGGAAAAAAAGATTTCTTTTAAGACACCCTTTTCCAAGGATTTTGAAGTATTTTAAGGCTAAGTTTTATTGTCATTCCCACGCAGATGTGGAATCCATTCTACAATTAAAAAACACAGATGAAACTTATAGGTCCATTTAAACAAATAATACCCATGACGGGGCTATCCCTAAAGGGTGCTATTTCCGATAATCAATTGGAAATAATCAATGATGGTGGGATTCTCATTGAAGGTGAAAAAATACATGCTATTGGCGAATTCGCTAAAATGATAGCGAATGCAAAATCCAATGCTATTGAAATCCATCAACTTTCAGGGGACCATACTTGTCTTCCAGGATTTGTGGATGCGCATACCCATATTTGTTTCGGAGGTTCAAGGGCCAATGATTATGCCATGCGCAATGCTGGTAAAACCTATCTGGAAATAGCCAAAACTGGAGGTGGGATTTGGGATACAGTAACCCAAACTAGAAAAGCCACGAAAGGTGAATTGGTTAAAGGCATTGTCAAAAGGGCAAAAAGACATCTTGCCAATGGTGTAACGACTATTGAAGTTAAAAGTGGTTACGGACTTTCCAAATCAGAAGAACTTAAAATGCTTTATGCCATTAAGGAAGCTAACGAAACCCTTGCAACCGATTTGGTAGCTACTTGCTTGGCCGCACATATGTTTCCAAAAGATTATAAAGGAAATCCAGAGGAATATTTGAAAGAAATAGCGACTAATCTTCTTCCCATTTTAAAAGAAGAAAAGCTTACCAATCGTATCGATGCCTTTATTGAAGAAGGGGCTTTTACTCCTAAAATAATCGAACCCTATTTTAACAAAGCCCAGGAATTAGGTTTTGATATCACCGTCCATGCCGACCAATTTTCTACAGGTGGTAGCGAAGTTGCTATAAAGCATAATGCCATAAGTGCCGATCATCTAGAAGCAAGTACAGAAAAGGAAATTTCACTCTTGGCAAAAAGTAATGTGATAGCAGTAGCATTACCGGGAGCGTCCTTAGGCTTGGGCTGCGCCTTTACTCCAGCTCGTAAAATACTTGATGCTGGCGGGGCATTGGCCATAGCCAGTGACCATAATCCAGGTTCAGCACCAATGGGTGATTTACTGACCCAAGCGGCTATTTTGGGAACTTTCCAAAAATTGAGCAACACAGAAGTTCTTGCGGGGATTACTTTCCGTGCTGCAGCGGCACTAAAATTATCGGATAGAGGACAATTGGGAGAGGGATTCTTGGCAGACATGAGTATTTTCCATACAAATGATTACAAAGAGATATTATATAACCAAGGAAATTTTAAACCTTGTATGGTTTGGAAAAAAGGAGAACTGGTTTATGACAAACATAAGCACTGAAAAAGATGCAAACAAATAGTGTACAAGTAGATTTCAAATCTCAGATAATTCAAGGTATTCCAAATGAGATGCCGCGAAAAAAAGAGCGGTCCCTTTCGCTTAGCCACGCCCCCAAGCGTAAGGAAATCCTTTCCATGGATGAGAAAAAGTTGGCCATTCGCAATGCACTGCGGTATTTTCCCAAAACTTGGCATTCAGAATTATCCAAGGAATTTGCGCTGGAATTGAATGATTATGGTAGGATATACATGTATAGATTCAAGCCGGATTATGATATTTATGCTCGGCCCATTGTTGCTTATCCTGCCAAAACATTACAAGCCGCAAGTATTATACTCATGATCCAGAATAATCTAGATCCGGCTGTTGCACAGCATCCTGAAGAATTGATAACCTATGGAGGCAATGGAGCTGTTTTCCAGAATTGGGCGCAATATCTTTTGACTTTAAAGTATTTGGCCACAATGACTGACGAACAGACATTGCATATTTATTCGGGTCACCCAATGGGACTGTTCCCTTCATCCAAGGAAGCACCAAGAGTTGTCGTTACTAACGGAATGATGATCCCTAATTACTCTAAACCAGACGATTGGGAAAAATACAACGCCTTAGGCGTTACACAGTACGGGCAAATGACTGCTGGCTCTTACATGTATATTGGCCCACAAGGCATTGTTCATGGCACGGCAATTACAGTGATGAATGCCTTTCGGAATGTTTTGAATAAAGATGAATCCTCGAATTGGAAAATATTTTTAACCGCTGGATTAGGAGGAATGAGTGGCGCTCAGCCCAAAGCAGGAAATATAGCAGGTTGCATCACTATTTGTGCCGAAGTAAACCCAACAGCAGCACATAAAAGACACGCTCAGGGTTGGGTTGATGAATTGATTGAAGATATCAATGTGCTCGTATCCAGGACGCAAAAAGCCATTGCTGATAAAGAAGTAGTGTCTTTGGCATTTGTAGGTAATGTTGTTGATGTCTGGGAGAAATTTGATGAGGAAGGTTTATTTATTCATCTAGGTTCAGACCAAACATCGCTTCACAATCCTTGGGCAGGGGGTTATTATCCTGTTGGATTGAGTTTTGAAGAAGCAAATGATATGATGAGTGGTAATCCAGAAGCCTTTAAAGAAAAAGTACAGGAATCATTACGAAGACAGGTTACTGCCATCAACAAACATACAGCAAGAGGTACTTATTTTTTCGATTACGGTAATGCCTTCTTGTTGGAAGCTTCTAGAGCAGGAGCTGATGTAATGGCTGAAAATAATATAGATTTTAGATATCCTTCCTATGTTCAGGATATTTTGGGACCCATGTGTTTTGATTATGGTTTCGGCCCTTTCCGCTGGGTTTGTACTTCTGGAAAAACAGAAGATCTGCAAATAACCGATGGCATTGCCTTAAAAGTCATGGAGCAAATAAAGACGGAAGCTCCTGAAGAAATCCAGCAACAAATGCAGGATAATATCACATGGATAAGGGAAGCCGAACAAAATAAATTGGTTGTAGGTTCGAAGGCGCGTATTCTTTATGCCGATGCCGAAGGCCGTGCTAAAATCGCCGAAGCCTTTAACCATGCAATTCATTCTGGTGAAATCTCCGCCCCTGTAGTTTTAGGTCGTGACCATCATGATGTAAGCGGAACCGACTCTCCTTTTCGAGAAACCAGCAATATTTATGACGGCAGTAAATTCACCGCAGACATGGCCATACATAATGTAATTGGCGATAGTTTTCGAGGTGCCACCTGGGTCTCTATTCACAATGGTGGTGGTGTAGGCTGGGGAGAGGTCATCAATGGTGGTTTCGGTATAGTACTGGACGGCTCTGAAGATGCAACAAGGCGACTTAAAAGCATGCTTTTTTATGATGTCAACAACGGGATTTCCCGTAGAAGCTGGGCAAGAAATGAAGAGGCGTTGTTCGCCATTAAACGGGAAATGGAACGTACTCCTGAATTGAAAGTGACACTACCCAATTTGGTAGACGATGAACTATTGAACAACTTATTCTATTGATTATGGCAGCAATTAAAAAACCAAATCCCCAAAACTGGATAGGTCGAAAATCAGACCAACAACTTTTTCTTCATGAAAAGATCGAATTTGATGCTATTGAAACTATTGCTGAAAACACGATTGCGATTTTAGGTTATGCCTGTGATGAAGGCGTAAAACGCAATCAAGGAAGAGTAGGCACCGCAGCCGGACCAGATGCCATCCGAAGACAACTTGGGAAAATGCCCAATCACTTGGATGCAGAGGTGAAGTTTGTGGATTGTGGGAACGTGGAATGCGGGAATGGCGATATGGAAGCAGCGCAAAGTATGTTGGAACAAAAGGTTTTACAACTTTTGGGCCAAAAGGTTTTTCCAATATTAATAGGGGGCGGACATGATATCGCTTATGGCCATTACAATGGCATAAGTAAATATATTGGCACGAACGAAACTATCGGAATAATTAATTTTGATGCCCATTTTGATTTGCGGTCAAACGAAAATGGAAATAATTCAGGTACCCCATTTTTCCAAATTGCGGAGGATTGTAAAGAAAATGGTAGTGTTTTTAAATACTTCAGTTTGGGTATTCGTAAAGATGCCAATGATAAGACATTGTTTAAAACAGCTAACGATTTAGGTGTGGACTATATAGAAAACAAAGGATTTTCAAAGGAGTATGCCAAAGCAATCGTCATGAAACTACTTGACTTTATTCAGAAAGTCGATTATATATACTTAACCATTGATATGGATGGATTCTCGTCAGCTTATGCTCCAGGGGTAAGTGCCCCTTCACCTCTAGGTTTTAGGCCTAAAATTGTATTGGAAACTCTTGAAATCGTTATACAATCCAAGAAATTGATAAGTATGGATATTGCTGAAATGAATCCCACTTATGATTTTGACAATCAAACGGCAAAATTAGCAGCTTCATTGATTCATTATGTGATACATAATATCTAGTTAAGTACAATGGAAACAATTATCCTTAGAAAAGAACCAGTACTGGTAATAGAATTATTTGATGATTCATTTAAAATAATCAATGATGATAATGAGAGTGAAGCATTCATTTTTAATGCAGTAGACTCCTTAAAGATTTCAAAACGAATTAATCAGTTTATTTTAAAAAGTCAATAGAATTGTCATTCCGTACTTGATACGGAAACTATCATTGCTTTTGGATTCCTGCCTTCGCAGGAAAGTCAAAAAAAGTAATTAATACTTATTCCAGCCAAGATTGGTAATATTTGCCATCATCAATATCCAAGGCAGCCTGTGTAAGTTGTAATGGTTTAAAAGTATCAATCATTACGGCCAGTTCCTCCGTTTTGGATTTGCCAATACTAGCTTCATAGGTACCTGGATGTGGCCCATGGGGAATACCAGCAGGATGTAATGAAATATACCCCTTGTCAATATTAGTGCGACTCATAAAATCGCCATCAACATAATACAAAACCTCATCAGAGTCTATATTTGAATGGTTGTATGGCGCCGGAATGGCTTCTGGATGGTAATCATACATACGAGGTACAAATGAACAAACCACAAAAGTATTTGTCTCAAAAGTCTGATGTACTGGTGGGGGTTGATGCACCCTCCCTGTAATGGGTTCAAAGTTGTGTATTGAAAATCCGTATGGGAAGTTATAGCCGTCCCAACCCACAACATCAAAAGGATGTGAAGCGTAGACCAAATGATGTAATTGTCCCTGCTTCTTGACCTTTATAACGAACTCCCCTTTCTCATCATGGGTCTGTAAATTCTGGGGCAATTTAAAATCGCGCTCACAGAAAGGTGAATGTTCCAAATGCTGCCCAAACCAATTGCGATATCTTTTGGGTGTGTAGATGGGACTATAAGATTCGGTTATCAATAGACGATTATCCTCAGTATCAAATTCAATTTGATAAATCATTCCACGGGGAATCAAGAGATAATCACCATATTCAAAGGTAATTTCGCCCAAAAGTGTTTTCAGCGTACCAGTTCCTTTATGGATGAACAACAATTCATCGGCATCGGCATTTTTATAAAAGTAATCAGTCATTGATTTCTTTGGTGCTGCCAAGGCCACATTCACATCAGAATTAAAAAGTACTATTTTTCTACTTTCCAAAAAATCATTCCCTGGCTGTACTTGAAATCCTATTAACAATCTCGATTTTATATTATGGAGTACCGAAGCTTTAGGAGACACGTCCTTGGTTTCTCCTACTTCTTTCACCATAGTCGGCCTTTGCATATGGTACATTAATGATGACATACCGTCAAAACCAATCGTACCGAACAATTGTTCATAGTACAAGGAACCATCAGGCTTTTTGAAAACAGTGTGTCTCTTTTGAGGTATTTTACCCAATTTATGATATATCGGCATAATTGTATTATTAACTTATCTTCAATAAAAATACGATAAACCATTATTTCAATAAAACTTATTCAGCTATAAAAGGCTGTTAATGACAATATCATAAATATCCATCCTTAAAGAGTAGGCATAAAAAAAAGCCTCCCATTATTGGAAAGCCTTTCATTGGTTCATGTCTTAAAGACATTTTCACCACAGCTTCAATCGAAATTGAAGCCCAACACAACACCACAAATATACGAAGGATTTTTATATCGAGTATCTAATTTCCCACTATTTGACAATCTATTTCTTAGACTTATATGGGCGAACAATCAAACGGGCAGCCTTATCAAAATTTATATAGTTGTAAGCCCAATTAAAAAAAACAATGACCCTATTTCGGAAACCGACCAAAGCCATTAGATGAACGAACATCCAGATAAACCAAGCAAAAAACCCACCAAACTTTGCATTCCTAAGATCTACCACTGCTTTGTTACGGCCCACAGTAGCCATAGTACCCTTATCATTATATTTAAAAGCCTTCATCTGCTTACCGCTAAGTAGATTTTTTAGATTTTTTGCTAGATGCTCACCCTGTTGAATTGCTGGTTGGGCAACTTGAGGGTGCCCTTTTGGATATTCTGTGGTCTGCATATAAGCAATATCGCCTATAGCGAAGATGTTCCCGTAACCATCTACTTGGTTAAAACCATTGACTTTAAACCTATTAAGTCGCTCTACCAACTTATCGTTTTCAAAGCCTTTTATCGCAGCACCAGTAACACCAGCAGTCCAAATAAAGTTTTTGGTTCGCATGGTTTCTTTGCTTTTTAAGACCACTGTGTCCCCATCATAATCTTCGACGATAGTGCTTAAATGCACAATCACCCCTAATTTATTTAAAAACTGCATCGCCTTTTTTGATGCTTTTTGACTCATAGGTGGCAATACGCGTGAAGCTCCCTCGAACAAATGAATCTGCATTTCGGATACATTTAGATGCCTATAATCCGTAGGGAACACATGGTTTTTAAGCTCAGCAAATGCCCCGGCCAGTTCAACCCCAGTTGGCCCAGCACCAATAATGCAAAAATTTAAAAGGGCACGGCGCTCTTCTATATCTTCACAATCGTCGGCTTTTTCAAAATTCTGCAGCATTAAACTACGAATATTCAATGCCTGGGGAACATTCTTCATAGGCATTGCATTTTTCTCAATAGTTGTATTTCCAAAAAAATTGGTTCTTGTACCCGTAGCCATGACCAAATAATCAAATGTCAAACTTCCCGTTGATGTTGATATAATTTGTTGATTAGGGTCTATGTGTTCAACCGTTGCCAATCTAAAATGAAAGTTATTCAGATTTTTAAGGACTTTGCGCAAAGGATAAGCAATAGAATCGGGTTCTAATCCGCTAGTAGATACTTGATACAATAAAGGCTGAAAAGTATGATAATTATGCTTGTCTATCAGCACCAATTGCACATCTAGATTTTTGAGTTTTTTTGCAAGGGAAATGCCGGCAAAACCTCCGCCAATAATAACAATTCTTTTTTTATCGGTATGGGGTATGTTCATGTATTGTTTCTGTAAAAATAACCATTCTTAAACGGTAAAAACCTACATTTTAACAGCTATAGTATTGTTTTGTTCTAAGTCCAAAAACACATAAATGGGTTTAGGTGTTCATTGAACCAACGTTTACCGAAAAATCCTACAATTGGTCGTAAAACACCATATTATACTTACTTCATATCTACTTTTACAATCAACACTTTCATTTAACCTACTAAATTTATGCGATATAAAGCGCTCATATTATTATTGAATATAGTATTGTTCCTTTCCTGTATGAAAGACGAAACCATAGTGCTTAGTGTATCAAGTATTGAAGAACCAATCGTTACTAATACACCACCACTTCCTGAAGAAAAGGAAGAAGTAAAACCAAAAACTGATTTATCCAAAGCCGCACATTGGATAGTAAAAATGCAATCGGCCAACGGACTACTGGAAAGTTCTGAAAATACCAATTTCGTTTCTCTATATGATAATGCGCTGGCGGCGCTTGTTTTTATGCAATTGAATGAAATGGATGCGGCCGAAAAGATATTGGATTATTTCAATGGACAGGTAAACAATGAATTATTAAGTACCGATGGAGGTTTTTATCAGTTTAGAGATAGTAATGGTGAAAACGGAAACCGAACCTGGATGGGGGATAATGCTTGGCTCCTAATTGCTTTGAACAAATATCATTCAGTTACTGGAAATGAGAAATATAAAACCATGGCCCTGGGCATTGAACAATGGCTGCGAGGGCTACAAGATACTGATGGAGGATTATGGGGTGGTAAAAATGAAGATGGAACGGTAATACCAAAAGTAACAGAAGGAATCATCACAGCCTTTAAGGCGGTTCAAGGATACGATGATTTTCACAAAAATATATTGACGTTTTTAAAGGAGAATCGTTGGGATTCAACTCAAGAAATTCTATTGGCGTGGCCAGAAAACCCAGCTTACAATCATGCTTTGGACTTACATTCTTTAGGCGGTTTGATTTTTGAAGACTACTCTCCCCAGAATCTATTTCAAGCAGACCGATTTTACACCACACAAACCTCAACAGTAAACGGATTGGAAATTTCAGGTTATTGCTTTGATGAAGATAAAGATGTGGTATGGTTAGAAGGTACTGCACAAATGGCCGTTGCACATAAGATTTCAGGCAATGATTTTATTGCCAATGAATTAATTGTTGAACTTGAAAAATCATTTATGAATAGCCCATCAATATCAGATTCCAAAGGAATACCCTATACTAGTAATCATGGTACAAGTTATGGATCTAATCTACTATGGGACCATGCAGATTTGACTCCCGCCCTTTCAGCGACGGCTTGGTACATATTTGCCAAAACTGGAGTTAATCCCTTAGCAATTGGCGAACAAAAGGAAATTCCCATTCTCGAAAGTTTCTGGATTACGGAAACGACATCCGATTAGTACATTTTTTAGCATTTTTTTAACCCAATAAAGTCTGCATTTTTGTAATTTGAGAATAAAAAATGAAGAACACAGCAATGTTTTGGGTAGCCAATACAACAATCACATTGGTAATTGTCACAATTATGGCGGCCATGAATTTTCCGTTTAATTGGGTTTTTTACGTGACCGTAATAGGACAATTAATGATTGTGTATATGGTGTATAAGGTTTTAACTGATAACTACATCACCGAAAAAACATTCAAGGATCTTTATGAAGACCATCATCCTACGGGTCACTTTTGATCAGCAACTGCGTTTTCTTTACCAATTGTAGATTTTGTTGGTTTGCTCATACCTAGCTCTGGAATGACCAATAATGGAATCTGCGTATGGAAAGCCAAGCGTTTTACCACAGGTTCGCGTGTCATCTTTTCCATATAACTATGCTGAAAATTCAACATCGCCAATAAATGAATATCTAGTTCTTCTGCAAAGACCTCTAAGGTTTTAGAGACCGAGTTCAATTCTGACCCGGTATGCAG
>Ga0316201_10002187_pt1 | contig 13802 bp, 14 predicted proteins | sample CS6wburrow_MG_FD_204516 | JGI IMG/M metagenome (GOLD analysis project Ga0316201, IMG submission 204516) | Coastal sediment microbial communities from Delaware Bay, Delaware, United States - CS-6 worm burrow | ecosystem: Environmental > Aquatic > Marine > Coastal > Sediment | place: USA... | reverse complement strand
CGGCCGTCGGGAGCCAGACCGTCTCGGCCCCCGCAGCCAGGGCGTCCCAGCCGCTGCACGCAGCTGTCCGATGTTCCTCAGGCATCAAACCCCGTCCTTGCCGCCCCGGTGCCCTTTGCGGCTCCCCGAAGCGTGAAGCCGCTACTTCTGGGACTGGCTGATGCTCCGACCGAAGCTGATCTCGCCGTTGTCGATCCGGATGTTGTAGCCGCACTCAGGGTTCGAGCACACCCAGGCCTTGAACCGGATCGGAGCCCCATCCCGACCGTAATCAGACAGCGGAAGAAGCTGTCCGCCATCGCACCTCAAGCACTTCGGAAACCGTGTGGCATTCTCCACGTCTCACCCCTCTCCCCAGTCAGCCGGGCAGGCAGCACGTGTAACAGGAATGGAATTCGAACGCGCCCGAAACCGCCGGACGAGTTGCGAGAGGGGATGCGCTACCGCCCGGGCGCTCCCCAGGGATACTCCGACTCAAACGCTTCTTCGAAAGAGAATACGTCGGCAAAGTCCTCGCGCCGATCCGTATCCTCCTTCGTCAGCACTCCGTGGTCCACCAGCAGGAAGACGATCTCACCGATATCTTCGGTCGAGTGAACGCCCCAGTGCTCCAGCACTACGCGGGCCAGGAGCCCGAACCGGGCGATCGCGAGGTCACGCACGGCGCCGGCCAGTTCTTCACCCGAGATGTGCCTTGGACACTCGAGTTCGGCGAGCTTGTGGTGAAGCCCCCCCAGGACGAACAGATACGCTTCCGCGGCGAACCGAGGATTGCGTCTCTGCAACTGGCCCAGCGTCTCGTGCAGCGCCGGTACTTCCATCTCGACCTACCCCGTCCCTTCTCCTCCGGGTCTCAGCCTCGGACAGGACCCGCGTCCCGCCCGCTTCGGACGTGAATCTAGAAATCTGCTGAAAACGGCGTCAAGTGTCGAAAGGAAGCAACATTTCGCCCGGCAGCTCCGCCACCGCGGCCCGTCCCCCCGTCGCCTCCGCTATCTCGGCCCGCAGGTGCGCGACCCGAGACGCGGGCAGGGCCACCTCGAGTTCCACCCGGTCTCCGTACCGCTCGTCCAGGCGCCGCGCGCCGCTGGCCTCGACCAGTCTGGTCACCGCGCCGGTATCGGGGTAACCGTATGCGAGCACGAGTCTCCGCCCGGAAACGACCGTCCTGGCCGGAATCCGCTCCAACGCCAGGTCCGCGGCAGAACCGTACGCTCGGCCCAGGCCACCCGTACCCAGCTTCGTGCCACCGTAATAGCGGGTGACGACGACCGCCACATCCAGCAGCCCCGCCCTCTCGATCGCCGCCAGCGTTGGGCGACCGGCCGTACCAGAAGGTTCGCCGTCATCATCGAAGCGCTGGTCGCCGGTCCTGAGAAGCGCAGCGTACACGTGGTGCGTGGCATCATGGAAGCGCCGTCTTTCGGCCTCCCGGCACCCGGCCGCCTGGGCCAGATCTTCTACCGGACGCGCAACGGCGATGAACCGGGAGCCCTTGACGCGGAACTCTGCCTCGGACGACCCCGCTGCGATACGGACGCTCTGGACTGGAATCAAAGCGCGGCCCCGAAGAGCGGACCGTTGCAGGTCCGACTCACGCGACTTCCGTTGCCCCCACCTCCGGGTCAGCGACCAGCGGGAACTGACGCGCCCGTTCTTTGACCTCGTCCCGAATGGACTCGAGGGTGCGCTCATCGCCGCCGGACCGGAGAGCCCGGTCGATCAGGTGAGCGATGTCTCGCATGTCGGCGACATCCATCCCCCGCGTGGTAAGGGCCGGCGTACCTATGCGAATGCCCGACGTGACGAACGGCGAGCGGGTCTCACCCGGAACCGTGTTCTTGTTCACGGTGATGTCCGCCCGGCCGAGGTACTCCTCGGCGTCCTTGCCCGAAAGTTCGGTTTCGCGCAGATCGATCAGCAGGAGGTGCGTGTCCGTGCCATCCGAGACCAGCTTCCACCCGCTCTCCATCAACCCATCCGCCAGGGCCCGGGCGTTCTCAACGACCCGCTCTGCATAGCGGACGAATGTCGGAGACTGCGCCTCGAAGAGGGCCACAGCCTTTGCCGCGATCACGTGCTCCAGGGGGCCACCCTGCATACCCGGAAACACCGCCTTGTCGATCGCCTTTGCGTGCTCCTGCTTACACAGGATCAACCCGCCGCGCGGTCCACGCAGCGTCTTGTGCGTGGTGGTCGTCACGATGTCCGCCCACGGAACCGGCGACGGATGCACGCCCGCCGCGACCAGGCCCGCGATGTGCGCCATGTCCACCAGCAGCATGGCGCCGACATCCCCTGCGATTTCGGCGAATTCATCGAACATGAGCGTCCGCGGATATGCGCTGGCACCCGCCACGATCATAGTGGGACGCTCCCGGCGGGCCATCGCCGCGAGCGCGTCCATGTCGATCCGGCCGTCCTCCTCCCGAACGCCGTACGGAACGAAATCATACAGGCGCCCGCTGAAGTTGACCGGGGAGCCGTGCGTCAGGTGGCCGCCATGCGACAGGTCCATCCCCAGCAGCTTGTCCCCCGGCTGCAAGAACGCGAAGTACGCCGCCATGTTGGCTTGTGCGCCGCTGTGCGGCTGCACGTTGGCATGGTCGGCCGAGAACAGTGCCTTCGCCCTCTCACGCGCCAGATCCTCGACGACGTCCACCTGGTCGCAGCCACCGTAATAGCGCTTTCCAGGGTAGCCCTCGGCATACTTGTTCGTCAGGACGGAGCCCATGGCCTCCAGAACCGCGCCAGAGACGAAGTTCTCACTTGCGATGAGCTCGAGGCCCTCACGCTGTCTTGCTGCCTCCGACTGGATCGCCGAGAAGATCGCCGGATCGACGACCTCGAGGTGATCGCAGGCGGGAGCGACGTCCGTCTCCCCTGGACGCATCGTGCGATCTGTCATGTCACTCACACGTAGGTCCGGTGCAACTGAGTCACGGCATGAACCCGGCGCATTGCCACCTCGTCTGCGGCTTCGGCGCTCGTGATGCCATCGGCAGCGGCCAGGTCGAAGATCGCCAGGAGTGTCGAGTAGATCTCGCCGGCCTTTCGCTTGGACCGCTCGAGTGTCCAGCCTGCCAGCTCCGAGTAGACGTTGATCAACCCGCCCGCATTGATCACGTAGTCCGGAGCGTACAGAACGTCGCGTTCCTCGAGCATGGCCGCGTGGCGCGACTTCGCCAGCTGGTTGTTCGCGGCGCCCGCCACGATCTTCACCTTGAGTCTCGGGATCGTGTCGTCGTTCAGAATGGCTCCGAGAGCGCAGGGCGCGAAGACGTCGGCATCTACGTCGTACACCTCGTCGACCCCGACCGCCTCGCACTCCAACTCATCCACGCAGCGCTGCACGCGGTCTCCGTCAATGTCCGCCACGAAGACTTTGGCCCCCTCCGCCCGAAGATCTTCGGCCAGGAAGTACCCCACGTGACCGGCACCCTGGATCACGACAGACCGACCCGCCAGGTCATCGGTACCGAACTTCTTCAGCGAGCACGCCTTGATCCCCCTGTAGGTCCCATAGGCGGTGACCGGCGACGGATCGCCCGACTTTCCGGCCATTCCGACTACGTGCTCGGTCTCCATGTGAATGTAGTCCATGTCCGCCACCGAGGTGCCCACGTCCTCGGCCGTGTAGTAGCGCCCGGCAAGCGACTCGACGGCTCTGCCGTGGGCACGCATGACCATCTCGCGCTGCGTGGTCCGATTGTCTCCAATGATGACGGCCTTGCCGCCGCCCAGGTTCAAACCGGCCACTGCGGCCTTGTACGTCATGCCGTGCGACAGGCGCAGCACGTCAATGAGCGCGTCGTAATCGGAATCGTAGTTCCAGAACCGGGTGCCACCGAGTGCCGGTCCGAGGGCCGTGTTGTGTATGGCGATGATGCCCCGGTATCCGCTGGACGGGTCATACGTGAAGACCACCTGCTCGTGGTCGTGCCTGGACATGAGATCGAACATCTCGCTCCGGCCTTCCACGGCCTCCGCGACCTTGTCCGCGTAGCTGGTTTCGGTGCTCACTTGTCGTTTCCTCTCTCCAGGTAAAGTTCCCGCGCAATGATCATGCGGTGAATCTCGCTGGTTCCCTCGTAGATCTCCGTCACCTTTGCGTCACGAAACAGTCTCTCGACGGGATATTCCCGGCTGTACCCGTACCCCCCGAAGATCTGAACTGCCTGCCGGGTCACCCAGGTCGCGGCCTCACTGGCATTCAGCTTGGCCATGCTCGAGAGCTTCCGCTTCCTCGGCTCGTCTGCATCGTACGCCAGGGCAGCCCGGTACAGCAGACCGCGTGCAGCTTCCACGCGAGTCGCCATATCGGCCAGCTTGAACTGTATGCCCTGGAATTCGGCAACCGGCCGTCCGAACTGGACTCGCTCCTCGGCGTAGTCCCGCGCGTAGTCCAGAGCGGCCTCTGCGATACCGATCGCCTGCGCCGCGATGCCCAACCGGCCTCCCTCGAGGGCCTCGAGGGCATACCGGAACCCGAGCCCCGGCTCTCCAATGAGATGCTCAGGCCCCAGGCGAAGGTCCTGCAGCGTCACGGACACCGTCTCCGATCCGCGCAGGCCCATCTTCCGTTCCTTCCTACCCGGAATGTATCCGTCGGCCTCCGTCGGCACGAGGAACGCACCGATACCCCTCGATCCCTTCCGATCTTCGGGATCGTCCGTCCGGACCATCATCAGGACGATGCCGGCAGAGGCGCCATTGGTCACCCACATCTTGGAGCCGTTCAGTCTCCAGCCGTCCCCGTCCCGCGTGGCCTGCGCCGTGATGGCGGCCGCGTCGCTCCCGGCGTCCGCTTCGGTAAGGGAGAACGCCCCGAGCAACTCCCCGCGCGCCATCGGTCTCAGCCACCGCTCCTTCTGCTCGGCGGAGCCATGACGCAGCAGGGTCTGAGTAGGCAGAGAATTGTGGACGCTCATGGATACCGCCACCGCCGCATCCCCCCAGGCAATCTCCTCCAGGACGTAGAGGTAGGTCAGCATGTCCAGGCCGAGGCCGTCGTATTCCTCAGGGATCAGCATGCCGAGAAAACCCAGCTCCCCCAGCTGCCGGATCGGGCCCAGGTCCAGCGATTCCTCGTTCGCGTCGCGCTCCTCTGCTCCCGGCCGCAGCTCCCTGCGAGCATACTTCCGGGCCATGACCAGGATTTCTCGCTGTTCCTCCGACAGGTGGGCCCCGGCGTGAGATCTACGCATCGGTGTAGTCGTAGAAGCCCTTGCCGGTCTTTCGGCCAAGGCGGCCCGCGGCCACGTATTTGGAAAGGAGTGGACACGGCCTGTACTTGCCGTCGCCCAGGTCCCTATGGAGGACCTGCATGATGAACAGACACGTGTCCAGGCCGATGAGGTCCGCCAGAGCGAGTGGCCCCATCGGGTGGTTCATCCCGAGCTTCATGACCGTATCGATCGCTTCGGGCTGCGCCACCCCCTCCATCAGGCAGTACACGGCCTCATTGATCATCGGCATCAGAATCCGATTGGAGACGAAACCCGGGAAGTCGTTGACCTCGACCGGCGTCTTCCCCACCCGGTGACACAGGGAGAGCGTGAGCTCGGTCGTCTCGTCGTCGGTCTCCAACCCTCGGATCACCTCCACCAGCTGCATCATCGGCACAGGATTCATGAAGTGCATCCCGATGAACCGCTGCGGGCGACGTACCGACCCGGCGATGTCGGTAATCGAAATCGAACTGGTATTGGAGGCGAGAACCGCCTCCTGGCTGCACAACTCATCCAGGCGACCGAAAATCTCGAGCTTGAGGTCGCGATTCTCGGGAACAGCCTCGACGACAAGGGGAGCGGAAGCGAGCACCTCGAGTTCGGTCTCCGTCCGGACGCGCTCCAGCGCCGCACGAGCCTCCGCGGCATCAATACGATTCTTGGAGAGTTGCCTGCTGAGGTTCTTCTCGATCTTCGAACGGGCCCGGTCCAGGGCTTCGGGTTCCGCGTCCACCAGCACGACGTCGATCCCGGCCAGAGCGAAGACGTGCGCAATCCCATTGCCCATCGTGCCCGCGCCCACCACGCCCACGACATCCACTTGATTCGCGTTCATGCTTCCTCCGATTCGGGTCGTCAGCGACCCGAACAGTTAACACCGGTGCGACCGGACCGTCCGTTCTACCCGTGTGTCGTAGTCTCGACCATCGGCCCCAACGCCAGGACCTCCGGGTCGCGCGACAGGCGAGGAGTCCGCACGGCCCAGACGATCCCGCAGAGCGTGGCCAGAGTGAGCAGCAGACCCGCCTCAGGTCCGTAGTCGCCCCCCGTCAGGATGTCGGGACCGCGGCCCGTCACTCCGATTACCGGAGCCCCGACGTCCAGTCCGCTGACCGGAAGACCGACCGCGACCCCCATCGTCCAGTTCCAGGCGAAATGAGCCCCGGTCACCCACCAGAGACTTAGCGTCCTCCAGTACAGAATCCCGAGCAAGATCCCGGCCAGAAGCGTATTCCCGATGGCCGTCCATCCTACCCCGGGATTCGCCGCGTGAAGACCCGCGAAAACAAGCGCCGTGGACACGATCGCCACGGCCGGACCCCGTGCTCGAGCGAGCACCTGGAACGCGTACCCACGAACCGCGATCTCCTCGAACAGCGCCGCAAGAGCAAGCAATATTGTCACATACAGCGTGGACCACAGGACCGTTGCAGTCGCCGGGATACCGCCGGACAGTTGCAGCCAACCGGCAGCGGCCATGGCGAGGGGGACCACGGACACCACGGCGAATCCGAAGACGAACCCCGCCACACCATCACGCGCGGCGCGCGGGTTCAACACGAGTCCGAGTGAGGCGGGCGGTCTCGACTCCACGCAGGACATCATGACCCACGAGGCGAGCCATGCCGCAGCGCACGCCGCTCCGGCTCCCCACACCGTCAACTCGCGGAGAGCGGCAGGATCGACCGCGGCCACCGCGCCCTGGAGGATCAGGATCGCCAGCATGAGCAGGGTGACGTACAGCACCAACCGCCATCCCCAGGCCCAACCCCGCCCTATCGGCTCGGAATCAGCCGCCTCCGGCTGCTCACCGACCGTCCCCTGCCCCACACCCGCTAGGAAGTCGGCCTACGCAACACGCCGGGGCCCCAGCGGACGATCGCAAGGACCAGCAGGATCTTCAGAGCGTCGCCCAGGATGAATGGGCGGACAGCGCTGGTCGAAAGCAGCGATTCGCCGCTCAGGATGGAGAGCCACGCGAGACCGCCCGCATGGATCATGACCAGCGCCAGGCCCAGCCATGCCGCCGCCCTGAACCAGCTCCCGGACCGTCCGCTGGCCAAGCCGGCGATCCACGCGGCCACGGGAAACGCGAGCAGGTACCCGCCCGTGGGTCCAAGCAGATAGGCGGCACCACCGCCCGCGGCGAACACCGGCAGACCGATTGCGCCAGCTGCAAGGTACGCGATCTGGCTGGCGGCTCCGGCTCGCGATCCCAGGACGGCCCCCGCCAGCAGCACAGCCACCGGTTGGAGAGTCATGGGCACGACCATTCCCGGTAACGGAACGCTCAGGCGGGCTCCCAGTGCCGTCAGCGCGGCAAAGCCGAGAACCCCAAGGATGACGGCTGGAGTCCGGCTGTCTGCGCCGGCCAGCGCCGGATCGATGGAACGTGCTGCCTCTCGACTCATACTCTCTCCACGCTGAGGGCCACCGCGTTTCCGCCTCCCAGGCAGAGGGTGGCCAGGCCCTTGTCCACATCCCTGTCGCGCATGGCGTACAGGAGAGTCGTCAGTATCTTGGCGCCGGACGCACCGATCGGATGTCCCAGAGCGATCGCTCCGCCGCGCACGTTGACCCGGTCCATGTCCATCCCCAACTGGCGGGCGTCGGCAATGGCCTGAACGGCGAACGCCTCGTTCGCCTCGATCAGTCCGTAGTCGTCGATCGACGTTCCCTCCAGGGCCATCAGACGCTGCACCGCATCCACGGGAGCGAAGAACAGCTCCCTGGGGGCCGTGGCGCCGACCGAATATGCCGTGACGCGGCCGAGGATGTCCAGCCCGTTGGCCCTGGCGTAAGCCTCTGAAGTGACGACAGTAGCAGCCGCACCATCGTTCAGTCCGGGAGCGTTGCCAGCCGTGACCGAGTGCTGCTCGACCTCGGGCGGCGCGTCACCCGCGAAGGCCGGGCGCAGCCTGGCGAGTGCCTCGACGGTCGTGTCACGCCGCGGCGGCTCGTCGACATCCACTACCGTGGTGCCCTTCCGACCCGCGATTTCCACTGGAATGATCTCATCCGAGAACTCTCCAGCGTCCATGGCCGCCACCGCCTTCATGTGGCTCTCGTACGCGAACTGGTCCTGGTCCTCCCGGCTTACATCTGCCTTCCACGCCGTGTATTCGGCGTGGCCACCCATGTGGCAGTTGCCGAACGAGCACCACAAGCCGTCGTGGATCAAGGCGTCGACCATGGAACGGTCGCCGAACTTCACGCCGCTCCGATAGCCCTGCACCAGGTACGGCGCGTTCGACATGGACTCCATTCCGCCCGCAACGGCCACCTGGAGGTCGCCCGCCCGGATGGCCTGCGCCGAAAGCATCACGGCCTTGAGGCCCGATCCACAGACCTTGTTGATCGTCAGAGCGGGGATCTCCGCGGGCAGCCCCGCTCCCATAGCCGCCTGTCGGGCGGGAGCCTGTCCCACTCCGGCCTGCACCACGTTGCCCATGATGACGTCCTGGATGTCGGCGGGCGCCACACCGGATCGCTCAACGACTCCAGCGATCGCCCGCGCTCCCAGTTCGGGGGCCTTGAGGGGCGAGAGTCCGCCGAGGAATCTCCCCGTCGGCAATCTGGCGGCACCGACGATCACCGCCGTCCGCTCCATGTCGCTCATTTCAGCCACTCCTCGCACCCCTGCCGTCGCCGCGTGTCCGCCAGTCCCACGATTCGCCAGTCCTCGCCCTCCTTGGCGATCAGGAACACGTTCACGCCGCAATGCGACAGGTTGCCGTTGTAATGGAACGCGTAGGGGGTAAACACCGTTGCAAGATTGTCATCAATGCGGATTTCGGCGGGGCCGATCTTCTCGTCGAGAGCACCGGGCTCCGCCCCGCCAACCGCCTCCACAAACGCCGAGATGGCCCCAAATCCGACGCCCGCCACCCCGTCCCGGACGCCCGAACTGGCCATCTTGTCCAGCTCCGGGTGGAACAGTTCCCGCACGGTGGCAGAGTCCGAGGCGCGCATCGCGTCGAACAGGGCAACCACCACGGCCCGCACCTCGTCTTCCGCGGTCTGTGCCACTGCTGGCCTGACGAAACCACCGATGAGCATCCCAACCACCAGCGTCACGATCGCGATTCCCCTCATTCTGTCTCCTCCCGGTTGGTCGGCCTGCCGTTCGTGGGAACGTGTACCCTACCTTCGGATATAGTCGATCGTCTCGCCCGGCACAGCCTCCGGCACGAGGTGATGTTGGCGCACGTCCTCCAGCAGGCAGCCCGCTACGCCACCCGGTCGCTCCACCGCGCGGCCCCACGCCACGAAAGGATCGTGCTCGAACGCCAGCCACCAGCCCTCTCTCGCCGCACGGGTGAGGAGCGCCCTCTTGGTCTCCAACGTCACCAGCGGCTGGACGTCGTATCCCATGATCCACGGCAGGGGAAGGTGCGCGGTCGTCGGAACGAGGTCCGCCAGGAACAGCACTTGTTCGTCGCCGAGATCGACCCGTATGGACTGATGGTGAGGTGTGTGCCCGGGCGTGTGCTGCATGCGGATGCCGGGGACGATCTCCGCACCGGCCTCGACCAGCTCGAGGCAACCCGCTTCCGCCAGCGGTTCGAAGTTCGCCGCCATGTAGCTGGCCCTCACCCGCTCGTTGTCGAGACGTGCGAATTCGTACTCGCCACCACTGACCACATAGCGGGCGTTGGGGAACGCCGGTCGAACCGTCCCACCGGCATCCCGCGACGTGCCGCCACCGGCGTGATCAAAATGCAGGTGGGTGGCCACGACCACATCGATCTCAGCAGGCTCCACTCCAAGCCCCGCCAGGGACGATTCCAGACGCGTCGGGGTCCCCTCGTTGGACACGCCGTAGATCGACTTGAACTTGTCGCTCTCCTTGTTGCCCAGTCCCGTATCGATGAGGACCTTCGCGCTGTCCGTCTCCACCAGCAAGCACCGCATGGCTAGCGGGATCCGGTTCCGGTCATCGGCAGGAGCGCGGCGACTCCAAAGCGGCTTCGGGACGACCCCGAACATGGCACCACCGTCCAGCCACAGGCTACCGGCGTCGACGGGTCTTACCCGGGCGCGATGCCCTTCCAGCATCGGTCGATCAGGCACTCAACCCCTCCTCGGAAGTCGAGGCGAGAGGCAGGACGGTCGTACGGCCGGCGATCCAATCCTCCAGCTGGTCCCAGTAGGCGATGCCCTGGCGGTCGGCCGCCTCCAGCATGCGAAGGAGAATCACCGCGGTGGCCCGGGCGTCATCGCCAGCGCGGTGACGATTGACGATGTCCACGTCGTAATAGCGCGACAACGAGTCCAACCCCCGCCGCCGGAGTCCGGGCAGGACACGACGAGCCATCCGAACGGTGCACAGTTTAGGACCCTCCGGTATGATCGAATTGGCCATTCGAAGCTCCGCCGCCACGAACCTCCAATCGAACCCGACGTTGTGAGCGACGAAAACCCGGCCTTCCAGAGCCTCCCGCACGCGCGCCGCGATATCCCTGAATCGAGGTGCGGTGTCCACCATCCGCGGCTCGATACCGGTCAACCGTGTGATCCAGCCTGGAATCCACGCTTCGGGGTTCACCAGGGTGGTGTATTCGCCCCGGATGTCTCCGCCTTCGACGAACACGGACGAGAACTCCACGATCCTCGCCCCCTTCGTGACGGAACTCCCGGTGGTCTCGACGTCCACGACCGCGAACTTCGTCTCCGAGAGCCGGGTTCGGCCCGCGAGCACGGGCCGTTCGACGAGGCTCCAGACTCCGTTCGCATCGACCGAGAAGCGACCATCCTCGCCGAGCAGGTCGAACACCAGCCGGGAAGCGAGCCCAGGTGGGGCCTGCATGAGACCGAACACCTCCCTGGCGAGATCCGGCGTATCCATCGGCTCTCGCCGTACGGTCTCCAGGGCTCGTTGCACCAGCGTGGTCTGGGCCGCGAAGCGCAGGCCGTCGGCGCTCACAGCTCGTCTCGCAGGAGGGGCATGGTCATGCAGCGGGGCCCGCCGCCGCCACGCACGAGTTCGGAGCCCTCGAATCCGATCACGAACCTCTCGTCGGCACCTGGTTCCACTTCACCAGACAGGAACTCCGAGCCTCGAACTACCGTCAAACCCCCCTGCTCCTGCAGGGCCTGAAGCGTGTGTTCGTTCCGATCATAGGCGAGTACCTGTCCGGGGCCGACGGCGAAGAAGTTGCACCCGCTGGCCCACTGCTCGCGCTCCTGCATCGTTCGCCGCTCTCCTCCACATGGAATGGGAGTCAGCGGAAGTCCGAGATCCTCGAGCGCATGGAACAGGCTGGAGGCCTCCTGGACCCCGGCCGCCCCCTTTCGAATGCGCAGGACCGGCAGGCGCGTCGGCCCGATGAAGTATGGCGGAAAGACGCAGCACACCTCCCGGTCCACCATGGTGAAGATCATATCGAGGTGAATGGCCGCTCGATGAGCGGGCATCAGGACCACGACCAGGTCCGTGATTCCGGTGGTGCGGAACACCTCTTCGGCCAGGGCATCGATGCCGGCAGCCGTCGTCCGCTCTGACATTCCGACCGCCAGCAAGTCCCGGCGGAGCACGTGAACATCCCCGCCCTCGACCCGCACGTTGAGGCGTCGCTCGTGTGCCCCGTCGAACAGAATCCCTTCATTCCGGAGATCCGGGTGTGTTCGAAACAGAGTCCAGGCCAGGATTTCCTCGCTCCAACGCACCTCGTGCTTCATGGACGCCACCATGACTCGATCGCCGATCACGGCAGCCGAATCGCGCGTGAAGAACAGATTGGGAAGCGGAGGAAGGGTATAGCCGGCCTCGTTGACCAGGTCCGCGAGCGCGCCACCGGAACTGACCTCTCCCTCGATCAGCAGGCGCGTGATCTCCTCTGGAGCCGCACCCTCTGCGCGCATGCCCAGGGAAGCGTCGGTGTTCGAGAACAGGTACTCGCGAGCCTCGGGCTCCCGGAGAACATCCGTAAGTAGATCGGACAGTTCGTGGACCCTCGCGAACCGGGACAGGATGGCTGTGAACTGGCTGTGCTCTCTCCTGGCGAACTGCAGATCCAGGATGTCGTCGAACAGGTAGTCCGCCCGATTGGCCGGCGTCACGACGGCGAGTTCCGGCCCTGGAGTATGACAGATGACCGACCTCAGACGACCGATCTCGCTGTGAACGCCGATCATTCCTTCACATCCGTCGCGGCGCCAGCCTCCGTGACCAGGTAACACAAACCCTCGAGCTCGAGAGTCACATCCATCTCCCGAACCGCTACCCCGGGGGACATTCGAAGTTTGATCGGGGCGAAATTGAGAATGGCTTTCGCGCCCGCCCGCACCGCTCGATCCGCTGCCTTCTGCGCTGCCTCGACGGGTGTGGCAATGATCGCGATCGAAATCTCCAGCTCCTCGAAAGTCCTCTCCAGCTCCTTCAACGGCTGGACCGTGACACCCGCTACTTCGCGGCCGACCATCGACCGGTCCGTATCGAACGCGGCTACGACGTCGAACCCGCGCTGAGTGAAGAAACCGTAGCCCAGAAGTGCAGAGCCGATCCTACCAACCCCCAGCACCGCTACCCGCCAGCGCCGCGTCAGGCCGAGGATCTCCTCCAACTGAACACGGAGATCCGTCACGGCGTAGCCCTGGCCCCTCTTTCCGAATGAGCCGAAGTGGCTGAGGTCCTTCCTCACCTGTGCGGCCGTGGTCCCGGTGGACTCCGCGAGTTCACGGCTGGACACCACCTTCAACTCCTGGCGATCCAGGGTGCGAAGCCGTCGCAGGTAACGCGACAGACGGCGCACGGTCGAGTCCGAAATCTTGCGTGCCATAGTCCCGCTTGTGAAAGGTAGCACAAGAAGATACGAAACCGGGCGGTTGTTCTCAACTCGTCAAGTAGAAGGGTCCAGCGTCTCCCGGGCTGCTTCCGTGAGCCGACCCGCGAGCTCGATGAACTGGTCCGGGGTAAGGGTCTCCGGCCGGGCCTGGGGAGAAAGCCCGCAGGCCTCCAGCACGCGGTCAACACCCGCCGCCGAAAGGCTGTACTCTGGTGCAGACCGCAGAATCCGTCCCAGTTGCTTGCGGCGTCGTGAAAACGTGACGCGCGTGAGGACACGGAGGGCGCCGAGCATTTCGACGTCCCCCGAATCGGCGCGGGGCTCGATCACGATCAGCGCGGAATCGACCGCTGGCACCGGACGGAACGCGCGTCGCCCGACCCGAAAGGCTACCCGCACGTCGGCCCGGGCCTGTACGCCCACGGAGAGCGCCCCGTACACCTTGTTTCCCTCCGTCGCCGCAATACGCTCCGCTACTTCTTTCTGGACGAGCAGGACCATCCTTCCGGGCAGCGGCCGCATATCGAAGAACCGGAAGATCAGCGGCGACGTGATCCCGTAGGGCAGGTTCGAGATCAGGAGCCCCGGACGATCGCCGGGAAGCAGGGTCGCCAGGTCGACCTCGAGTGCGTCCGCGTGCACCACGCGAACATCCTCTCTGCCCCCGAATCGGGCCTCCAGTTCGGACGCGAGAAGGTCGTCCTTCTCCACCAGCACGAGCATATCCACCTGGCCGACTAGCAGATCCGACAGCTCGCCGTGTCCCGGCCCAATCTCGAGAACC
>Ga0316201_10002185_pt1 | contig 13806 bp, 10 predicted proteins | sample CS6wburrow_MG_FD_204516 | JGI IMG/M metagenome (GOLD analysis project Ga0316201, IMG submission 204516) | Coastal sediment microbial communities from Delaware Bay, Delaware, United States - CS-6 worm burrow | ecosystem: Environmental > Aquatic > Marine > Coastal > Sediment | place: USA... | reverse complement strand
AGAAGCATCTCGAGCTCGAGATCGTGTCGCATCAAACGATGCGCCCGATGCAGTTCAGCTTTGGCTTTGGCTCTGGCGTCCAAAAAGAGTCGAGCATCGCGAACATCTATGTGTTGCTCCCAAGGGCAGCCGGGACCTACGAATTCGCGCCCGCCGTCGCGAAAGTCGACGGTAAGATCTATCGAAGCGAACCGCTGACCTTGGTCATCCGTCCCAGCGCACGTGACGCACCTGGTCCTTCTGACACAACCAGCGCGCCGGACAGCTCACTCGGTGCCGATTTTTCGGGCGCTCGCTACGACCCGCGGGCGTTCCTGAGGACCGTCGTCGAGCCGACCGAGGTCTACATCGGCCAACAGGTCAACCTGACGGTCTACCTCTACACCCGAATCCGTCTCGCTCCGCAATCCGTGGTTCCCAGCAAGCCGTCGATGGACGGATTTTGGGTTCACGACGATCCGATTACGAACTTGCAGTTCGAAACCGTTTCGGTGAAAGGCCAGCAGTACCGCGCGTACCCGATCCAGCGCTCGGCGGCATTTCCGCAGCGCGCGGGCAAGCTGACGATCGGCCCGCCCAAGATCTCGTTCGATGCGGGCACGGGCAACTTCTTCGACGCCCCGCAGCGGATCGAGCGAGTCGGAGTTCCGGTCACCGTACGGGTGAAGTCCCTCCCGCCGCCCATGCCTGCCAACGCCGTCGTCGGAAACTACGCCATCGAAGCGCGGCTCGACCGACGCACGGTGAAGACGGGCGATGCCGTGACGCTGCGCGTCGATGCAGGGGGGGTGGGCAACGTGCAAGACCTGCGCATCGACCTGCCCCCAATTACGGGAGTGCGAATACTCCAACCCGCGATTCGCGACCAACAACGGCTGGCGAACGGCCAGCTATCCGGCACGCGGTCTTGGGAGTGGATCTTGATCGCAGAATCGCCGGGCGCGCACAGCGTTCCACCGATCGAGCTGCACTTTTTTGATCCGGATACCGAGGCCTACCAATCGACTCGCACGGCAGCTCTAGGCTTCACCGCAACGGGGGAGACCAAGCCCCCGGAGCCCACGATCGAACCCGTCGATGCGCCTGCAAAACCGTCGACCGCCACTTTTGGTCCGATTCGGGTGTACAGCGCGCTGACCCGGGAACAAACTCCCGTACGCAACCGCACCTGGTTCGCGTGGTTCCTCGCGCTCCCGCCCGCCCTCTTCGTTCTGGCCTGGTTTGGAGCAGCCGTTTCCCGCCGGCGCCAGCGACGCGGCACCACGTCGGACGCCATTCAGCGAAAGCTCATTCGTGACGCCGAGAGCGCTCTTCAGGCCGACGATCCCAGAGCTTTTTACGACCGTATCGTTGCTTCGATTACCCATGCCTTGGACGCTCGGCTCGATGAGCCCGTGGCCGGCCTTCCGCACACTCAGCTCCTGGCCCGACTGACTGCCGAAGGTTTCGACGACGACTTGATGCAGCGGCTCATCAACGAGCTCGAAGGCGCCGACTTCGCGCGCTTCGCGGCGTCCGGCGTGAACCGGGATGAAATGGAGCGCTGTCTGAAACGGACGAGCGCGATCATCGAGCGAATCCAACGATCGGGGAGTGCGAGCTGATGCGCGTCCAGTTCATCGCTGTCGCCCTCGTCCTCGCGCCGTTCTTGGGCTGCTCCATGGCGTTCGCGCAACAAGCGCCGCGAGGGACCGGCGGGTCCTCGCTGACCGAGATCTTCGAATCGGCCAACGTCGCTGCCTCGAGGGGCGACCATGCGAAGGCGATCGCGAGCTACGGTAAGCTAATCGAAGCGGGGGTTCACGACCCCGACGTCTATTTCAACCTAGCGACCTCGTTCGCCCAATCCGGTGACTACCCCCGCGCCATCCTGAACTATGAGCGAGCTCTCGTGCTGCGCCCGAACGAAAGCAAAGCCTCGGAAAACCTTCGGGATGCTGAAAAGGCCCTGGAAGAGCAGCGCGCCGAGCTCGAAGGCGAGGCGACGATTCAGCGCGGCAGCTCGATCAGCGACGCGGCGTACGGAAACGTGTCGGAAGACGCCCTGGCTTATGCATTGGTGATTGCGAATCTGGTGTTCTTCATGGCGCTCGCCTGGATCTCGATCGCGCGCCGAAGGCATCGCCGGGTTTACCCTGTACTGCTCGTTTCCGGGGCGTTCCTTTTAATCGCCGCGCTCGGGCTTGCGACCAAAGCAGGGTTGCTCCGCGACGGACCGCGAGTCGTGACCCTCGACGATCGACTCGTCCTGCGAGAAGGACCCGACCCACGAGCCCAGCTTCGCGGCGAGGCACGGGGTGGGGATCGTGGAGAGCTCGTCGATCGGGATCGGGATTTCATGAAATTGCGGATGGTTAGCGGGTTGGAGGGCTGGACCGCGGCGTCGGGGGTAGGATTGATCGACTCGGACTACGGTCTCCATTGACAAGCCGCGTCAACAGAACGACGATGCGCTCCAAACTGGGGGACGCAGGAGTGATGAAACGATGACCATGGACGCCAAGACCAAGATCCTGGTCGCCGACGATGACTTGGAAATCTTGGCGCTGGTAGCGCGGCATTTGAGCGCACTTCCAGCCGAGGTCGTCGAAGCCTCGGATGGAGAGGAAGCGCTTCGCCTGGCCCAGCGCGAAAAACCCGATCTAGTCGTGCTCGATGTCATGATGCCGGGCATGAGCGGCTGGGAAGTATGCCGCGCCATCCGCGAGGACGAGGCTTTGAGTGGGACCGGCGTCATCATGCTCACGGGCATCGGCGAGCGTCTCAATGAAATGACGTCGCCGCTCTACGGAGCCGACGGCTTCCTCGACAAGCCCTTCGAGCTCGACCACCTGAGCGCAAAGGTTCGCGAAGTCCTCGACGACCGGGACTCCGACTGAACTTTGGCCCCGTTGCCGAGCATGCGGTATATGCTACCCGGCTGACGATGTCTTGGAACCCTGCCGTCATCATCCTGATCCCGCTCGTCGGTCTGAGCGGCCTAGCCGGGGGAGGCTGCTCGAAGCAGGCCGAGGATGCTCCGGTCACCGAAGCGGAATGGCCGCAAAACGGGCTCACCGAAGCGCAGGCCAACGAGGTCCTGGCGCAGGTGGGAGACCGGACGATCACCGTTGGCGAGTTCGCGGACCGCCTCGCATCGCAGTCTCCATATCTTCGCGCCCGCTTCGAGAGTCCGGAACGCCGTAGAGAGTTTCTCGACAACCTCGTGCGCTTCGAGCTTCTCGTCTACGAAGCAAAGCGGCGCGGCTACGCCGACAAGCCGGAAATCAAACGGGCCCGGCGGAACGCCATGATTCAGCAAATGGTGAAGCAGGAAATCGAGGCGCCCCTCGAACGGGTAGAGATCGCCGACGAAGAGATCAAGGCGATCTACGACGCCAATCCAAACGAGTACAACCGCCCGGCCCAAGTCCGTGCCAGCCGCATTTTCATCGCGGACCGCGCCCAGGCTCAGAAGCTTCTGGCTCAAGCCAAAACCGCCGACCTCGCTGGTTTTCGCAGGATGGCGCGCGAACAATCCCAAGACGAAAAAACCAAGAGCAGCGGAGGCGACCTGCAGTTCTTCGCGGCGGATGAAGAAGGGCCGCCAGCCAAAGCGATTCGCGATGCGGCTTTCACGATCGAGAAAGTCGGTGTGGTTTATCCCGATCTCGTCGAAGATGGGGGCGGCTATCACATCATCATGCTGACCGGGAAGCGGGCGGCGCTCACTCGAACCTACGAACAAGCCAAGCGGGCGATTCGGCACAAGCTCAACCGCGAGCGCAAAGACGCGGCGGTGGCTGCGCTAACAGAGCGGCTTCGGAAGGACATCGACGTCGAGATCGACTACGAAGCATTGAAAGCCATCGAGATCGCAACCGAGGATATCCCACAAAGCCCATGATCAGCCGCCTCGTCGTCGCCGCGATTGTTCTCGTGCTCACGGCCAACTCGGCGAGCGCCGACGTCATCGAACGCGTGGTGGCGACCGTGAACAACGAGGCGATCTTCCTGAGCGACCTTCGTACGCGTGCGGTTCCGTTTCTTCCACAGGTCGCGGAGGCACCGACCGACACCGAGCGGGCGGCTCGTCTCAAGGAGCTCTACGATGAGCTGCTCAATTTCCTGATCGACGAACAACTGGTTCGCCAGCTAGCGACCAGCAGCGGAATCCGCGTGACTGATGCAGACGTCGACGGCGCCATCGAAAATTTGCGGATGCAGAACGACATGACGGAAGAGCAGTTCCAGCAGGCGCTCGACGCACAGGGCTTCACCATGGCGCAGTACCGAAAAGACCTGAAGCGGCAGCTGATTCGTCTCAAGGTGGTGAACGAGCGCGTCCGCTCGCGGGTAAACGTGACCGAGGAAGAGGTTCGCGCCCGCTACGAGGAGCGCGCGCGGGGCGAGGGCAACGACCTTCGTTTGCACGTCTCGTACCTCGTGGTGCCCCTTGGGGAGGCAGCGTCGGCCATCCAGGTGGCCGCGAAGCGTGAGGAGGCGATCCAGCTGCGCACGACGTTGACCCCGGACAATTTCGAAGCGCTCGCGCTGGAGTTCGGAGGTGGAGATCTCGGTTGGCTGACGAAGGGCGACCTGCCCGAGGAGTTGGAGCGAGCGATCCTTCCGCTCAGCGCCGGTGAGATCAGTGAACCGGTCAGGGGCTCCAAGGGGTTTCACATCTTTTTCTTGAAGGAACGCCAGGTCGGCACGGACTTTCCGTCGTTCGACGAGATGAAGCAGGAGCTGTTCCGGGAGATGTTGGACGCGGCGATGATCCGTCAAGAGAAGATCTTCCTCGAAGAGATTCGCCGCAAGGCCGTGATCAACCGGATGCTCTAGGCTGGGAGCCGATGAGCGGACAGGTGAGAATCGAACGGGATGGACCCATTGCGCAGATGGTATTCGACCACCAAAAGCGCCGTAACGCCATCACGGTCGACATGTGGGATGCAATACCCGGCGCCGTCCAAACGCTGCAAGACGACTCCCGGGTTCGAGTCGTGATCATGCGTGGCGCGGGGTCCGAAGCGTTCGTCTCGGGCGCGGATATTTCGGAGTTCGAAAGGACCCGCACGGGAAACGCCGGAAGAGACTACGACGCCCTCACCGCGCGAGCATTCACCGCCTTGCAATCCCTGGAGAAGCCCCTCATCGCATGCATTCATGGTTTCTGCATTGGCGGCGGCGCAGCGATCGCCCTGACAGCCGATCTTCGCTATGCCGCGGCCGACGCCCGCTTCGCAGTTCCGCCGGCCCGCCTCGGCCTCGGCTACCACACGGCTGGCATCCGCACTCTGATCCGAATCGTCGGCTTCTCCGAAACTGCCGACCTTTTGTTCACCGCGCGACGGGTCGGGGCCGACGAAGCACGACACATCGGGCTCGTGAACGAGGTGTTCGCGAAGGATTCGCTCGACGCCAGCGTGGATGAGCTCGCGCAGATGATCGCCACCAACGCCCCGCTCACCATCCAGAGCGCTAAGATCAGCCTGCAAGAACTCGCCAAGCTCGAAGCCGAACGAGACGCCGCACGCGTCAACGATTCGATCGAGCGGTGCTATCAGAGCGAGGATTTCAGGGAAGGCGTGCGGGCATTTCTCGAGAAAAGGAAGCCGGAGTTTCGCGGCAAGTAACCTTGGTCGGCCGGCGGCGCGCAAGAACGGCTGGCACGAGGGCGGTCCGGGACCTAAGAAAGCCTTTCAAGGAGCGAGGCGATGCTAGACAAGCAATCCACTGGCCTTTTGGCCTTCTGGCGTGAGTATGATCGCAAGACCTACGTCAAAGCCGCCGTCCTGGCGGACCGCCTGGGATATGACTCGTTCTGGCTCCCGGAGGTTTGGGGGTACGAGGTCTTTTCCCTGCTGACCGAAATCGCTCTCAAGACAAAACGGATCAAGATCGCCACCGGCATCATCAACGTTTTCAGCCGTTCACCCGCGCTCATCGCCATGCAGGCCGCTACGCTCGACGAGATCAGCGGCGGGCGGTTCATCCTCGGAATCGGCACCAGCGCGAAGAACGTCGTCGAGGGCCTGCACGGCCGCGACTTCGAGAAGCCGCTCACGCAGACCCGAGACGTCATCCGCGTCGTACGCACCATGCTCGACGGGCGACCGCTGAACGAAGCCGACACCAAACTCCGTCAGTACCGGCCCTTCACACTCGACTTCAAGCCAACGCGCCGGCACATTCCAATTTATGTCGCCGCTCTAAAACAGAAGTCGATCACCAGCATCGGCGAGATGGCGGACGGCTGGATGCCAGTTCTCTGGCCATACAACCGGCTCAGCGATGGCCGTGCCTGGATCGCAGAGGGTGCTGCGAAAGCCGGCCGTAGCCCGAATGAAATCACGACCGCACCTTTCACCACTGTCATTCCAATCCCCGGGAAAGGAGCTTCTCGGAAGGCGCGGGAGATGATCTCCTTTTACATTGGCGGCATGGGCGACTACTACAAACAGCTTCTCAGCGGCTTTGGCTACGCGGATGAATGCGACGAAATCGCGCGGCTCTACACGAACAAGGCGACGCGCAAGATGGCGCCCGACGCCGTGACGGACGATATGATCGAAGCGCTCACGATCTCCGGCGACCCGATCTATTGCCGCCGCGAGATCGCGCGCCGGCGTGAGCTCGGCATGAAGCAGCCGATCATCGGTCTGCCGCCCGGCATGGCATGGCCCGGGATGGCTGCGTTCATTACAGCATTGGCTCGAGCGTAACGTCGCGCTGAACACACGGCCGGCGGTCCGGACGTTTCCGCATGTTGCGTAGACGTTTCCGAACGATCTCCGGCCTCTCGGTCAACAATTACGTATGCGGTGTGAACAATTACGTATGGATAAGATGGGCCAGACGATCTATGAATGGTCGAACAGGGGCTAAGCAGACAGAGATCCAAATCGTGCGCTCAGCTACCTGCTCGACTCTTGAGTTGGGCATCGACGCGGTCGGTCGGATAACGGGCTGACCGACCGCGTCTTCTTTTTTTCCACCAAGATTCGTTTCGAGATCGTGGCGCGAATGGGCCGCCAGATCAGGCACCGAGTTCGTCGTTGGCGGCGTCTTCGGTCATGATGGCGATGAGCTCGGCTTGAGAGTTGACGTTGGCCTTCCGGAATATCGCACCGAGCTGCGTCGTCACGGTGCGCAGGGAAGCGTTGCGCCGCTCGGCGATCTCCTTGACGGTAAGGCCTTCGAGCACTGCATCGATAATTTCATGCTCCGCCGAAGTCGTGCCTTCTGGGTAGCGCAACTGCGGCAAAGGGACGCTCAAGACGAGGATGTCCTCGCCCCCGATCCGCATCCGGCTCACGCGCGGCCCGGCGTCCGAATCGGGCTTTGGAGGCGGATCCGCGCCCTCAGGCGGACCCTCTCCATTTCCTGAACCAGATTCGGTTGTCACACCGGGACCTAAACAAACTGCAGCCGGCTGGTCAAGATTCAACTCGCTGGCAATCGTGAATCAAGATGCGGCGGGGCGTCGAACGCGTGCCCCGACTTGGCGCGAAATGGTCGGCGTCATGCGGCCGCCCGAACCGACGCGTCAGAGCCCCATCTGCTTGGCGATGATCACCTTCATGATTTCGCTCGTCCCCGCATAGATACGTTGAACGCGAGCATCGACATACGCACGGCTGATCGGGTACTCCAGCATGTAGCCGTACCCGCCGTAGAGCTGCAGACAGGCATCCACAATGCGGCCCTGCATTTCGGTCTGCCAGAGCTTGGCCATCGAGCACTCCTTGACGAGGTATTCCCCCGCCATGTGCCGTCCGACGAGACTGTCCAAGAACGCCCGACCTACCTCGATTTCGGTTGCGCATTGCGCCAACGTGAACTGTGTATTTTGAAATTTGGAGATCGATCGCCCGAAGGCCTTGCGCTCTTGCGTATAGGCGATCGCGTCTTCGAGTACTTTCTCAGCGCTGGCCTGTGAGAGGATTGCAACGCAGAGCCGCTCTTGCTGAAGCTGCTGCATGAGCATCATGAAGCCCATGCCTTCTTGGCCCAGCAGGTTCCCGGCCGGGATCCGACATTCGTCGAACGCGAGCTCGGCGGTGTCTTGGCTTTCCATCCCCATTTTTTCAAGCTTGCGGCTCCGGATGAACCCGGGAGCGTCCGCTTCGACGACGAAGAGCGATACGCTGCGGTGCGGGTCGTCGGAATTTGCCGTTCGGGCCGCGACAACGACGAGGTCGCAGCTCATTCCGTTTGAGATGAAGGTCTTCGCTCCATTGATCACGTACTCGTCGCCCTCACGCTTGGCGGTGGTTGCAATCGCGGCTACATCGGAACCCGTCCCCGGCTCGGTCATGGCCAAGGCGGTGACGGTCTGACCGCTAACACAGCCGGGCAACCACTTGGACTTTTGCTCGGGGCTCCCGAAGGCGTGGATGTACGGAACGATGATGTCGGAGTGCAGGCTAGCCGCCCAGCCGGATTCATAGGCGCGAGAGAGCTCTTCCATGACGATCACCGAATGAAGGAAATCACCGCCGGCGCCGCCATACTCCTCTTGCATCCATGGACAGAGAAATCCGGCCTCACCGGCTTCGAGCCAAATGTCGCGGTCGACCACACCCTGCGCCCGCCACTTGGCTTGTTGCGGGAGGACCCGGGTTTCGATGAACTGCCGGAAGTTGCTTCGGAAGATCTCGTGTTCCTCGGAAAATAGATGTCGGTCCATGGTCCTCCCTTAACTGAATGACGATTCATTTACCCCGGGCGCCCGGCGCTGGCAAGCTCGCGCCCGTGCGGCTGCCTTGCCCACCCAGACCTCCGTATCTATGGTCGGGCGCGATGCGCCGCAGACCGGCTCGGTTTTTCCTTCTGCTCTTTCTGTTCGCGGCGATTCCAGCCATTGCGCTGGCCAGCGGCGATGGTCACGGACTGAGTTACGAAGTCTGGCTGATCCTTGCCGCGATGATCCTCGCTGCAAAGCTCGGAGGCGAAGTCGCGGTGCGCCTGAATCAGCCGTCAGTCCTCGGTGAGCTCTGTGTCGGCATCGTGCTCGGGAACCTGAGTCTGCTCGGCATCCATACCTTCGAAGGCGCGGCCGAGCTGGTGCCGGTCGAATTTCTCGCGGAGCTCGGCGTCGTTCTATTGCTCTTCGAGGTCGGCCTCGAGTCGACCCTGACCGAAATGCGCGCGGTCGCGCCGACTTCCGGTCTCGTGGCCATCATCGGTGTGGTCGCACCCATGGCGCTCGGGTATGGCGTGAGCCTCTGGCTGCTTCCCGACGAGCCCTTTTCGCTTCACCTCTTCATCGGGGCGACGCTCGCCGCGACCAGCGTCGGGATCACCGCGCGTGTCTTGAAAGATCTCAATGCGATGGCACGGCCCGAGACTCGCGTCATTCTCGGCGCGGCGGTCATCGACGATGTCCTCGGCCTCATCGTCCTTGCAGTGGTCGCCAGTATCGCGGAGTTCGGTTCGATGCCAGGGCCCTTGGACCTGACGAGGATCATCGGGTTGGCGGCAGGCTTCCTGATTGGCGCGCTGCTCTTGGGCGCATTCGTCATGCCCGGTGTCTTTCGTTTCGCCTCGAAGCTTCGGACCCAGGATGTCCTCGCCGCGGTCGCGATCGGCCTTTGCCTGCTTCTTGCCGGCATTTCCGGCGCCGCAGGGCTCGCACCCATCGTAGGCGCGTTCGCGGCAGGGCTGATCCTCGACGAGGTCCATGTCAGGCCGTTTGGCCGCAAATCCGCGCACGACCTCACCGAGATCATCGGACCCATCGTGGCCGTAATGGCGCCGATTTTCTTCGTCCGCACGGGCATGATGGTCAAGGTCGGAGGCATTGGAGCAGAGCCTCTGTTCCTGGCTCTCGCGCTGACCTTGGTTGCCGTTGTCGGCAAGCTGGTGTCGGGCCTGGGCGTTCGCGGCGCCACCGCGGACAGGCTCACCGTCGGCATCGGCATGATCCCTCGCGGTGAGGTGGGGCTCATCTTCGCCAATGTCGGCGCAGGCATCACATTCGAAGGCGAGCCGCTCATCGGAGCGGGCGTGTACGCAGCGATCGTTCTCATGGTGATGGCGACTACGGTCGTGACCCCTCCCTGGCTGGCCCAGCGAATCCGGCAGGTCATGCGCAAGCAACCCGATGTCGCTTGAAGCGGCGCTAGAAAACGCGAATGCCCCGATCCGTGATCTGGTGGAGGCGCTCGGATCCCCTGACCGGATCGACGTGGCATCCATCCCTCGAGGCGCCCTCGACTGGTCGATCGCGGAGGCCGCGTCAGCTCATCCCGAACGACGTTTCGTCGTGATCGCAGCGGACCTCGAAGAGGCCTACCGACACGAGTCGAATCTGCGTTTCCTCCTTCCCGGCGAGAACGCCGACGTCCTGCTGTTCACCGCGGCGGACACGAGCGCACTCCTCGAAGTGGTGCCGGACCGGCGAGCGGAGATGCAGCGCATGGCGATCTTGGCGCAGCTCGCCGAGGAGCAACCCTGGCGCGTGCTCATCGTCCCCGCCCCCGCGCTCATTCGCCGCGTTCCACCTGTCGACCACGTGAAGTCTGGTCTCCTTTCGATCGAAATCGCCCAGCGGCTCGAACGCGATGATCTCGTCCGGCGTTTGTCGGAGCTCGGCTACCTCAGAGTCCCCCTCGTAGAGGACCGAGGAACGTTCTCCGCGCGTGGGGCCCTCATCGATGTCTTCGGTCCGGATGCCGTCCTTCCCTTTCGAATCGAGCTCGACGACGATCTGGTGTCGCGTATTCGGCGTTTCAACCCTGACGATCAGAAGACCGTCGACGAAATCGACTCGCTTCAGCTCGCCGCCTCCCGGGAGGTGCCGGACACACCCGTCGGGATCGCTCGGGCCAAGACGGCCGTGCGGGAGCTGTGCGACGAGATGAACATGCCTACGCTGCAAGCTCGAGAGCTGGTGGCCGAGCTCGACCGTGGCTCCGGCGCTCTGACTTCGAACGCCCTGCTGCCGGCCTACTTCGATCGGCTCGACACGCTCTTCGACTACCTCCCCAAAGACCTACGGCTGGTGCTGTCCGATCCTCTCGCCATCGCGAGCTCGGTACGTGTAGAGCAGCAACAGGCGAAGGACGAGTACGCAGCGCGGCGCGACCGGCCAACGTTCGACTTGTCTGCGTACTACATGAACGAAGACGAGGTCACTCAACGTCTCCTAGGGTATCCGGCGATGGTGTCACATCGCTTGGCGGTTCACGGCGCCGCTGGCGACGACGAGGGACCGATCATCGCGGCGTTTGCACAGCCGGGAAACGCATTGATTCGAGTGAGCGCGTCGGACCAGCAGCCCCTCATCGCCGAGCTGCGTGCGCAAAAAGGACACGGAGATCGGGGGCTGCAACCCCTCGCCGACCAGCTCCGAGAATGGACGGAGCAGGGCGTGCGAGTCTCTCTGGTCGGCCGAACCCAGCACCAGGCCGACCGCTTGGTCGATCTACTCAAGAGCTACGGCGTGCCTGCACGGATCCTGGACGAAATAACCTTGGGAGAGCTTCGCGACGGGTTCGTGCTCTGGAGCGAAGGCATTGTCTATGTGACGGAGGAAGAGATTTTCGGCTCCCGGGTTCGGCAGCGCCGCAGCCAGCGGCAAACGCGCCGGCAACAGCAGCGCTTCCTCGAAGACCTTCGAGAGCTCAGCCCTGGCGACTTCGTCGTCCACGTCGACCACGGAGTGGGCAAATACCTCGGTCTCCAACACAAGGAATTGAGCCTGACCGCAATGGACCGGCTTCACGGTCGCACCGCTCAGACCGTCGAAGTGATGGTCGTCGAGTACGCGGGCGGGGACAAGCTGTTCGTCCCGGTCACCCGTCTCGGGGTGGTCCAAAAGTTCAAAGGCGGCGAGGGACACCAGCCAAAACTCGATCGACTGGGCGGCACGACGTTTGGAACCAAGAAGGGGCGCGTACACAAGGCCGTGCAACAGATGGCCGAGGAGCTTTTGAAGCTCTACGCGGAGCGGACCGCGGTCAGGCGTAAGCCGTTTGAGCCCACTGGAACCGCCTATGCGGAGTTCGAGGCGACATTCCCGTTCGAAGAAACCCGGGATCAAGAGAAGGCCATCGAGGACGTGATGGCAGACCTCGAAGAGCCGCAGCCAACGGACCGGCTGGTCTGTGGAGACGTGGGCTTCGGAAAAACGGAAGTTGCGCTTCGAGCGGCTTTTCGCGTGGCGATGAGCGGACGTCAGGTGGCGGTCCTATGCCCGACGACGGTCTTGGCCCAGCAGCACTATCGAACGTTCTCCTCCCGCCTGGACGGATACCCGCTTCGCGTCGAAGTGCTGTCGCGATTCGTCTCGCGAAGCAAACAGCTCGAAGTGCTGACCGGCTTGAAGGACGGCACAGTCGACGTGGTCATCGGTACGCACCGGGTTCTCTCCAAAGACGTTCACTTCGCCGCGCTGGGCCTTCTGGTTGTCGACGAAGAGCAGCGGTTTGGCGTCACGCATAAAGAGCGCATCAAGAAGCTCCGGACCAACATCGATGTGATCACGCTGAGCGCAACCCCCATTCCGCGCACGCTGCAGTTGGCGGTTGGCGGCATGCGCAACCTTTCGTTGATCACGACGGCACCCCAGGACCGACGCTCCGTGCGAACCTTCGTCTGCCGCTGGGACGACCATTTGATCAAAGAAGCGATCGAGCGAGAGCTCAGTCGCGGTGGTCAGGTGTTCTTCGTCTACAACCGCATCGAGGGCCTGTACGAACGTGCTCAACGCCTTCAAGATCTTCTTCCGAATGCTCGGATCGCCATTGCCCATGGCCAGATGAAGCCCTCACTGCTCGACCGGACCATGACCGACTTCGTGGAAGGCGCGCACGATGTTCTCTGCTCGACCGCAATCGTCGAAAGCGGGCTAGACATCCCGCGCGCGAACACCATCCTGGTCGACCGAGCGGACACCCTTGGACTAGCGCAGGTCTACCAGCTGAGAGGCCGCGTTGGCCGCTCCGACCAGCGCGCGTATTGCTACCTGATCACTCCGCCGCCAAACCAGATGTCGGAGGAATCTCGAATTCGCATGGAGGCGCTCGAGCGGTTCTCCGGCCTTGGCGCTGGCTTTCGAGTCGCGACCCTCGACATGGAGCTTCGAGGCGCCGGCAATCTTTTGGGATCGGAGCAAAGCGGCAATGCTTCGCTCGTTGGCTTCGACATGTTCGTGCAGATGCTGAACGAGGCCGTGTTGGAGCTCAAGGGCGAGCCGCTTCAGCAGGAAATCGACCCCGAGCTTTCGGTCGAGCTCGAACACTATCTCCCGGAGGACTACATCGACGATATCGGACTCCGTCTCTCGTTGTACCGGCGCTTTGCGACCGCGGTGGACGAGGCGTCGGTCGACGAGCTCGCGATCGAGATGGAAGAGCGCTTTGGAGCGCCTCCCCCTCCGGCTCGCGCCTTCGTTCGCTTGATGTCGGTCAAACCGCTGCTCCGTGAGCTCCGCGCGCTGGGCTGTGAAGCCGACCGCAGGCGAGTGACTCTGCACCTGAGGGAGGACACCCCGATCGATCCTGCGAAGCTGATGCCTCTGGTGGCCACACCGGGCGCTGGCTGGAGCCTTTCACCTGACATGAAGCTGACTCGGCGCTATCGAGAGGAAGAAGCCGGCGATGCGGTCGATCGCGTTCGATCCCTGATCGTCGAGCTCGAGCCTATGCGCTCGACGGGGCGAGAGCCCTGAAGGATGGTTCGAACCATGTCACTTTCCAATGAGCTCCAGCGTATCTTCGACTCCGATCGTGCCCTGCGAATGGCCGAGCTTGGTTTGCTTCGGCATAAGGACGCCGAGGACCTGGTCGCACTTCTCGAGCGCGAAACCGAGCGTGC
>Ga0316201_10002184_pt1 | contig 13806 bp, 9 predicted proteins | sample CS6wburrow_MG_FD_204516 | JGI IMG/M metagenome (GOLD analysis project Ga0316201, IMG submission 204516) | Coastal sediment microbial communities from Delaware Bay, Delaware, United States - CS-6 worm burrow | ecosystem: Environmental > Aquatic > Marine > Coastal > Sediment | place: USA: Delaware... | reverse complement strand
TCCTGCTCGTAAGGCTCGGACAAATCTTCGATTTCTTCTCCAAGTGTACGACCGCTGACGGTCATACACCCGAGATTGAGCATAGGCTTGAGCTCACGAAAAATTGGGGCCATACCGCCTGCTTTGTGCAGATCATCCATATAATAGGAGCCCGACGGCTTGAGATCAATCAAAACTGGGGTCTCCCTCCCCATGACATCAAAAGCCTGGTAATCGACTTCTATACCCAGACGCCCGGCAATAGCAGCCAGGTGAACAATGCCGTTGGTTGAACCGCCAATCGCCAGCAGGATGCGCAAACCGTTGGCCAAGGCCGCCGGTGTCATGATTTTGTCGGGAGTCAATCCCTCGGCCGCCATTGCGACGGCACGGCAGCCTGCAGTTTCAGCGTGGCGCAGCCGATCTGCCAGAACGGCAGGAATTGTCGCTCCCCCTGGCAACATCATGCCCATGGCCTCGGTCATGCAGGCGATTGTACTGGCCGTACCCATTACTCCGCAAGTACCTCCGCTCGGCACCAGATTGTTGGTAACGTCTTCGATTTCGTCCGGCTCCATCTCCCCTGCCCTGAAGCTGGCCCAGAAACGCCTGCAATCGGTACAGGCACCGACGCGTTCTCCACGATGGGTGCCGGAAAGCATCGGCCCTGTGACCACAGAGATCGCGGGAAGATTAACGCTTGCAGCCGCCATTAGCTGGGCTGGAACGGTCTTGTCGCAGCCGCCGACCAGAATGACTGCATCCATTGGCTGGGCACGCATCATTTCCTCGGTGTCCATCGACATCAAATTGCGCAGGAACATACTGGTCGGATAGGCAAACGACTCATGCAGCGAAATGGTTGGAAATTCGATCGGCAGGCCACCGGCAAGCATGACACCGCGCTTTATCGCATCGATAATATCCGGGACATTGGCATGGCAGGGATTATAACCGCTGAAGGTGTTGGCAATGCCGATTACCGTTCGCCCCAGAGAATCTTCAGTATAGCCCATGGCCTTTATGAAGGCTTTTCGCAGATAGAGCGAAAAATCAGCATCGCCATAGCTGGTAAGGTTGCGCCGCATTCCTTTCTTATCATGTTCCACGTTTAGTTTCTCCAGAAGAGGGTCATCCAGCCAAGCAACTGACTATGTGTAGAAGTTCCTGCGGGCATGGGTATCCTTGTCGCAATCGATCTTCAATAGAAATCATAAACTTGACTTGGTTGTCTATGAATAGTATTCAAAGTGATTACCATAAAGCAATTACTGATGGCAAGCGCATTAACAACAGCTGATTTTATAAGAAAATAGCTCGGTAAACTAAAAAATTCCTACCATACGATATGATTGAAGTCTGCACGATCGTATGAGCCGATCTTGTTGCTGCTGTTCGATCAAGATACATAAATATGATAGGAAGCAGATAAAAAGTGCATTAAGTTGCTCAACTAATCGGCACAACAATAAGAATAGGCTTGTCATTTTGAGTGGTTTTTGCTCAGTAAATATCACTCAAAGATAAATTGCTGTTAAATCACAAAGGAGAATTGACCATGCAAACCTACCACGTCGATCATCTGCACCTGATAAGCCCAAAAATTGAAGACACCAGGGATTGGTACTGCAGCGTATTTGGCGGTAACGTGACCTTTGAGGGCAACTTCAAGGGAAAACAGGTTTATTATATTGATGTTAATGGCTTTAACATTATCCTGATAGAGCAGATGCCTGACGAAGAACCGATGCCCGCAACAATCCAAACACGAGAAGGGCTCGATCATTTTGGCTTTGCAGTAGAGGATATGGAAGCTGCCGCTGAGGAACTCAAAGCCAAAGGAGTAAAATTTCTTGTTGAACCTATGCAGGTAAGGCCTGGACTCAAAATTGCCTACGTTCAAGGCCCGGATAAGGTGAGAATTGAACTCAGTGAGAGGACATAATCTCATCGGCAAAAATGGACCTCCCGCCAATTATATTATGTGATATTCCTCGCCATGAGTAGTGGCTTACCTCCTGAAAGACAGTAATGTGCTGGATTCTGGCGCTTTAACATGAGGGATGATCCCCAATGAAGATAACGGACGTAAAAAGCCATGTACTGCAATATCCGCTTGAAGAAGAACTGGGTTATTCACAACAATATTATACGATGCGAACAGCCCATATCGTTGAAGTGACTACGGATGAAGGTATTTCTGGTTGGGGAGAATGCTTCGGCGGAGGCACTATCGCCTTGGCCAACAAGACAATAGTTGAAAAAGTCATACAGCCTATGATCAAGGGTAAAAACCCTTTGGATCGGGAAGTGATCTGGCACAATATATACAACATACTCCGGGATCACGGTCAGAAAGGTATGCCGATACAATCACTTTCAGGCGTTGACATCGCCTTATGGGATATTGCCGGAAAGGCATTTGACCTGCCGGTATACCAGCTCCTCGGTGGAACCTTCAGGCAAACAATTCCAGTTTATGGCTACGGCATGATGCTTCAGCGAGTGCCGGACCTGCTCGACAGATTCGCCTCAGAGAGTGCTGCTATCGTTGCCCAGGGCTTTCAAGCGGTGAAAATGAAAATCGGCATAAGCCCTGAGAAGGACATTGAACTGGTGCAAACTGTACGGCAGTCAATCGGACCGGACATCACCTTGATGGTTGACGCCAACCACGCCTATACTGCGAGAGAGGCCATTCCGCTGGGAAGAGAACTTGAACGACTTGGCGTCTATTGGTTTGAAGAACCGGTGCCGTCAGAAGATCACCAGGGATACCGAGACCTCTGCCAGGCGCTTGATATGAACATCGCCGGTGGAGAAGGTGAATTTACACGCTGGGGATTCAGGGATCTTATTGAAAGGAGGTGTGTGGATGTGCTGCAGCCTGAGGTGTGCGGGCTGGGAGGGATCACTGAGTACCAAAAAGTGCTTGCCCTGGCCCATGCTCATTTCGTTCCAGTGGTGAACCATGTCTGGGGTTCAGCCGTTGCAGTTGCCACCAATCTTCACCTGTTAGCCGCCCTTCCAGATCTGCCAGGTGGTGCACACCCTGTTCAGCCTATGCTGGAATATGACACTACGCCGAACAAATTCCGTGAAGACCTTTTGTCAACCTCTCTTAACGTTCTCGATCAAGTTAAAAAAAACAAGGGCTTTGTCGCAATACCTCAGGGAGCAGGACTCGGTATTGAAGTTGATCGAGACTTCATCAAAGAATTTGTCAGCACAGCATGATTGTCCTGCAAATAGACATACAATGAGTGCACCAGCTCATAACGCTTGGCAGCAGAGATACAAGGAGAATGGCATTATGAAAGCAGTAACATCCTATCTTAAAGAAATTACAATCCCTCCAGTATATAAGATCAAACAGGAATTTCCATCAAATCCGCTGACTAATATTGCAGAAACATGCCACAAGCAAATAGAGTCGCTTGGGTGTTTGAAAGCATTGAAACCGGGAGCCCAAATAGCCGTAGCTGTTGGGAGCAGAGGCGTTGCCCGTATCAATATAATAACAGCTTCTGTGGTCGCGGCTCTGAGGCGACTCGGGTTTACCCCCTACATCGTTTCGGCAATGGCAAGTCATGGTCGAGCCTCTGCAGAAGGTCAGCAGGAACTGCTTGCCGAGCTTGGGGTAACAGAAGAATCCGTCGGCTGTCCGGTCCGAGCAAGTGTTGATGTCATTGAAATCGGTACCCTTGATAATGGCCTGCCGGTCTATATGGATAGTGTTGCCTCACAGGCAGATGGTATTGTTGTCATCAACCGAATTAAAACGCATACGGCCTTTCATGGAGCGTATGAAAGCGGCCTGGTTAAAATGCTGGCCATTGGCCTTGGCAATCATATCGGGGCAAAGACCTGTCATCAACTCGGTTTTGGCCACATGGAAGAAACCATTATTGCCAGTACCAAAATGAAACTGGAAAAATGCTCAATACTTTTCGGTGTCGCGGTGATTGAGGATTCCTGCGAAAATGTTTCGATGATTGAGGTAATAGAGGCAAGGCAGATACTGGCAAGGGAGCCGGAACTCCTGAAAATTTCAAAAAGCAATATGCCTTCTATCGGCATCAAGGATATAGATGTCCTTGTTGTCGATAGAATGGGAAAAGAAATTTCCGGCGACGGTATGGACCCCAACATTACCGGTCGGTATGCAACGCCTTATGCAACAGGGGGACCAAACGTGGGTAAATTAGCGGTACTCTCTGTAACCGAAAAATCCCATGGAAACGTTATTGGCATTGGTCTTGCTGATATCTGTACCCGGCGTTTATATGATGAAATTGATTTTGAAACAACCTATGTAAACTCTCTTACCGCCACGGTAACAAGCGTTGCCCGGCTGCCAATGGTTTTGCCGACTGATTATGACGTTATCAGGGCAAGCATTTTGACGAGTAATGTCCTTGATTTTACTACTGTGCGATTTGTCAGAATACGCGATACCTTACATTTAGGCGAAATGCTTATTTCCGAGTCCCTGCGAGATGAGATGGCCTCAAAAGCCAATGTGACGATTACTGAAGGGCCTTTTGAAATGAAGTTTCATAACGGCACGGTTCAAGAAGTATTTACTTGAATCCAGCGCGCTTGGAACCAGATCAAAGCATACGAAACCCAGTGCTATAGCTCTTGCTAGGAAATAACCATAAAAGCTTTAACAATTGCTATGCTTCCGCTGGCATCAGAGGGCAATATTGAATTTTTTTGCCAGACTCAGCATATCCTCCACCACGGGATCTACCACAGGAATCCCCTCTGTCATACGCCGTTTTTCACTCTCACGTTCAGGATCTCCGGGAATCAAGACCTCTGGGGCCTCCTTGGTGGGATAAGCCTTTCGAAAACGCTGAATCCATCTGTCCATGTGTTTCTTGAATTCTTCAGCAGGCCGAAAGGCATCAACCCTGAAAGCACCGAAAAAATGTCCGATACCAGCACCGACCGATTCATTGCTGGTTTTCAAAAAAGAAACATAGGGCGGCACCCACGGTCCATAATTAGCACCGGAAAGAACAGCTGAGAAGATATCCACCATGGCACCGAGGCAATACCCTTTGTGGCTGCCATGTTCTCTATCGCTGCCAAGGGGAAGCATGGCCCCCCCTTCTGTTATGCCGTTGCTATCTTGACTCGGTTCACCTTGACTGTCCTGAATCCAGCCAAAAGGCAGGGGGGCTTTTTTACGTTGAAGAATCTCTACCTTCCCATACGAAGCGGTTGTAGAAGCAAAATCGGCGACAAATGGCGGCTCTTCCCCAGCAGGAAAGGCAACGGCAATGGGATTAGTCCCCAGCATTCGTTCCCGGGAGAAAGTCGGCGCCACCATTGGACTTGCATTGGTCATGGTCATGCCGATCATATCGTGATCCAGGGCCTGCATCGCATGATAGCCCGCAATACCGTAATGATTTGAGTTTCTTACGGCAACCCAACCAGTACCAACTTGATCAGCTTTTTTGATGGCAAGCGCCATTGCCTCAGGTGCGATAACCAGACCCAAACCTGAGTCCCCGTCAATTACTCCGGTACTCGGAGTCTCGTGAACGATGCGAATATCAGGTTTAGCGTTGATTCGGCCAATCTCCCATAGCCGAACATAGGAACTCATCCTGGCAATACCGTGTGAATCGATTCCTCTGAGGTCGGCTTTCAATAAAACATCAGCGGCTGTTGCTGCGTGTTGATCAGAACACCCAAGTTTGAGAAAAATTTGTTCAAGGAATGTTCTTAGTCTTTCATAAGTAAATAGTTGCATTTCGTTATCTCATCTTATTGAAAAAGAACCTTTATTAAGCTAAGCCGATTTTTTGATAAAACCGCCCATCCAACTAAAAAACGCTTACCATCGAACTGGTTAGCTACCCTGCAAAGGGGTTTATTGAAAAAGATACAGTCTTCTAACATCCTTGAGAAAATATCCCAAGAACTGATATTGTCCATGGCAGAACAGACAGACATATAATCTTTCCGATCTGTTGTAACTCATACTGGTGATCACCTGGGTCACGAAGGAATCGGCAATACGAATGAACAGAAATAACGTTACACTAAGACGCTATTTATGATATGCAGTAATAAGAAGCGAGGTTCTTTTGCATAAGAGAAATCATTTTTTTCTTAACCATTAAATGTATTACATGAAGCGGTCTTATGGATATTTCTCAATTTGAAACATATGTCAAAAATCAGCCAGACATAATGCATCAGTTGTTTGACCATTTTCGCTCAATTGAGAGAACGTTAATGCTTGGCAGCGATCTCTGGGATGAATTTAACATTTTCTGTGAAAAACATGACACGAGCCTCCTGGATACGGTGATCTCGGAGGCAATCGAAAAAGGACAGGAAGCAGCTCTATCCAATGACCATTTATTTATCGTTATCAGACCGCGTGTCGCCCAGTTGGTACATTATCGATATACATACAGCATGCGGCTGTTGGAAAAGGTACCGGCCGTGGTGTTTCATGAATTTAAAGAAAGTCTCGTTATGCAGGCTGCACCTGGTAATGTTCTTGAAATAGATCTGGCTCCTTTCGAGCGGGAATTTCCAAAAATGAATCAAACCCGATCGATTGGAAACGGTGTTGAGTTTCTCAACCGTCGATTTTCCAGTCGCCTGACTCATGACCTTACCAATGGCGAAGAGTTACTCTTCTCATTTCTTAAAGTTCATGGATATCAGGACCAGACCTTCATGATCAACCAGACGATATCGAATGTCCGTGAACTGCGAAGAGCACTTGTTAGAGGGATTGATTTTCTGAACAAGCAGCAGCCAGATCTTGAGTGGCAGGATGTATCATCTGAAATGGGCGCCTATGGTTTTGAGCCTGGCTGGGGGCGCTCCATTGAGGGGATAAAAAAGACGATGAGCCTGTTGGCCGACCTGCTGGAAGCACCTGATCATGATGTCTTGGAAGAATTCCTTGGTCGCATACCAATGATATTCAATCTGGCAATTCTCTCGCCACACGGATTTTTTGGCCAGGCTAATGTTCTGGGATTGCCGGATACCGGCGGACAGGTAGTCTATATTCTCGATCAGGTCCGAGCACTTGAGAAAGAAATGAAAAAGAAGCTGTTTAATCAAGGCTTAGAGATCGTTCCTCAGATCCTGGTTTTGACAAGACTCATTCCAGAGGCGGGAGAAACGAGCTGCAATCAACCGGAAGAGCTTATTGACGGAACTGAGAATGCAATGATTGTGCGTCTTCCTTTCCGCAGAAAAGATCATTCTGTTGTCGATCAGTGGATATCGCGATTTGAAGTCTGGCCCTACCTTGAACAGTTCGCTGCCGACTCTGCCCAGGAAATACTCTCACGACTGGGTCGACGCCCAGACCTGGTAATTGGTAATTATTCAGATGGCAACCTGGCCGCATACCTGATTGCAAAGGAATTTGACGTAACCCAATGTACCATCGCCCATGCCCTTGAAAAAACCAAATATCTCTTCTCCGGTCTGTATTGGCAGGATATGGAAGAGCAATATCACTTTTCCTGTCAATTCACGGCCGATCTTATTGCCATGAACTCGGCTGATTTCATCATTACCTCAACCTACCAGGAAATAGCTGGTTCCGATGATGTCGTCGGTCAATATGAGAGTTATCGCTCATTCACCATGCCAAATCTGCAGCGGGTTGTCCATGGCGTTGATATTTTTGATCCTAAATTTAACATCGTCTCACCTGGTGCTGATGCAAGTATTTATTTCCCCTACACTAACCATGGTAATCGGTTCACAAACCTTCATGGTGAAATCAACGATCTGTTATTCGGCACAGAAATGGATATCTGCAGAGGAAACCTGAACGAGCCGCAAAAACCGGTAATTTTCTCTATGGCTCGTCTTGACCACATAAAAAACCTGGCCGGCCTGGTTGAGTGGTATGCATGTCATGACCGCTTGCGTCAGCAGGCAAATCTCGTAATCGTTGGAGGTGTGTTACATCCTAGCTTATCGGGTGATGCAGAGGAACAAGAACAGATCAATCGAATGAATGAATTATATGGAAGATATGAACTTGAAGGACATGTTCGTTGGATCGGATCACGGCTCGACAAGGCTGTGAGCGGTGAGTTGTACCGTTTTATTGCAGATCTCGGCGGTGTATTCGTGCAGCCTGCGTTCTTTGAGGCATTTGGCTTAACTGTCATCGAAGCCATGGCAACCGGTCTTCCGACCTTTGCAACAAGATATGGTGGACCCCTCGAAATTATTGAAAATACTATTTCAGGATTCCACATCGACCCGAATCATGGGGCTGAGGCAGCAGAATCGATGAGCCAGTTTTTCATCCGCTGCGAGCAAAATCCAGACCATTGGAAGACCATTTCAGATGGTGCTATTCGTCGTGTTGAGGAGCGCTACACCTGGACCAAATATGCCAAGAGACTGCTCGCCTTGACTTGTATTTACGGATTCTGGAAATTCGCCACCAATTTAGAACGCCAGGAAACCGGACGATACCTCGAAATGCTTTATCACCTGCAGTTTAAAAAACGTGCTGATCTTCTGTGGAAGCACTGATACCGGCAGTTTTTTCTCAAATCAGACAAAACCATAGTGACGTAAGCCGTCAATGATCCCGGCCGCATAGCATTCGCCGCTGAAGTGTATGTTTCTCTTGTCTTTCAGATGGCTGAGTTCATCACTGTGATTACCAACCACTAGCCCTCTTGCTCGTCCATTGATCATATCCTCGTCGTTACCAGAATCACCGGCCACCATGACGTCAAGAGGTGAAAAATCAAATTTGTTCATCAAGTATTCAATCGCTTTTCCTTTGGAGGCCCGCATGGGGAGAACATCCAGGAATTGACCATGAGAATAGATCACCTGACAACGGAGCTTCGCATCCTGCAGACGCGATAATACCTGCTGCAGTCGATCTTCTTTTTCTTCCAGATAATAACTTATTTTATGACTTCTTTGCCCCTCGGCCTCCTGGAAAACCAGATACGGCAATTGGTCTAAAGTCTCCTTGATTTGTTCAGCCTTCCACAGATATGAGATATTTTGCTGCCATCCTTTATCCAATCGGAAATCAGGTCCATAATACATTTCTGTCCCCACCGAACAAATGAGAATATCCGGCATCGGAAAATTATATTCGGTCATCGCTTCGATCGTCAGTTCAAGGCTTCTGCCGGTGGCAACCCCCCAGGCCATTATATCCTTTTTCTCTTCAAAGAGTTCGAACAACTTGACCATACTGTCATCATCACCGATAAGGGTATTATCAATATCCGTTATCAACAAACGTTTTACTTCTGTCAGCCTCCTGCCAAATGACGGTTTTACTTCTTTAGGCATAGAAGCCACACTTTGACCATTCTCAATGCCTGCCTTGTTCGGCAATATATGTTTTATTGCTTTCAAATAACTCTCACAATGTGTCTGCCAGGAATAATAATTACGCACACCACTAATACCTTTATTGGAAAAACTGACCCATTTTTCGTCATCAAACAAAATACTTTTAATCGCGTCTGCTATTTCAGCAGGATTGGTAACATCAACGAGAATACCATTTTCACAATTCTTAACGATGTCACACGGCCCTCCTTCATTGGTTGCCACAATTGGCAGCCCGCAGGCTGACGCTTCAATGAGCGTTAATCCAAAGGGCTCGACAAGCGCCGGATTGACGAAAATTCCACGGCTCTTGGCACACAAGCGATAAAGTTCCGGAACTTCTGTGGCAAAATCATGTTTTTTGGGAATTGCCAACTTGCCGTATAAATCGTATTGGTCCATGTGCAGCAGCATCTCTGTAAGTACGGCTTGCTCATTTTCCTCCATCTCAGATATGGTACTCCTAATTCCGGCGAAAATTGCCAGATTAGCAACTGCCCGCAACTCCTTGTCATTCCCATACGCATCAATTAACCCTGAAATATTTTTCCGGTGGTCTGGTCTGCATAGCGCAAGAATAAATGGTTTTTCAGGCTTTGCCCAAAAGCGGTGCAGCTCATGCATCAAGGTATATTGGATTCGTTTGACATCATCACTCAAAAGGTCTGGATCAAGCTCCGTCTCATAATGGGGATAAAAGGCTTCCAAATCAAGACCTGGGGGAATCACCTTGAATTTAGAAAAGGTGGTGTTCCTGTAAAGGCCGTATTGCTTATCTATTTCTTGCTGTGTGGAAGTTACAATCAAATCAGCGGTTTTAATGATTTTTTCTTCTTTTTGAATACGCCTGCCAATCTTATAATGGCTTTCAATCTTGGTAAGCGTCAGTCCGTCAGCCCGCAGCTTGGCCTTTTTATTTCTCCCCAAAGAGTGGCCGGTAAAAACAAATGGCACGTCAAAAGCTGCCGCCAGCTCTTTGGCGACATAACCGGCATCAGCGTAATGACCATGAATGACATCTGGTTTAATGCCCTGTTTGTTTATATATTTTATGCCGTTATCAATGAATTCTTCCAGGTGCGGCCATAATAATTCTTTTCGAATGTACTTCTTTCCACCGCAGCGCAACCTGACAATCTGGACATTTTCAGAAATGTTCTCAACGGGAACGCCATAATCGGAACTGACACTCTTGTCTTTAATCAATCTTGTTACCAGATCCACTCGGGAAACAGCAGGGAGGCCGCCCAAGACCTTGGATAATTCAAGCACATATTTTACCTGACCACCCGTGTCAGCATCTCTACCAAGTTCAGGTGAATCGTGACGTATCAGGCCATGAAGGCTGATACACATGATATAGATACCTTCGTGTGCCATGAGCTTTTCCTTTTTATGAAGTGATGCATTAAAACGAGATGATATTAGTGATTATTTCTTACTGCTCAATTCCCTATATCTCTAGTCCAGTATATTGTTGATGGCATCGAACGAGACGAAATATTCAAGCACCATAGATAACAACGAACGAACCATATCTATCGACCTTTTTGGCCTACGTACATTGTTCAAATATTAGAGATATGACCAGAGGTTGTTTGGGCGTCACTATAAACACTTTTAATTGTTTTACATCTTTGTCTCTGCTGCAACTAATTGTGTAAGTTTATTTCAAAAGACGATCTTTATGCCACGTCACCGGTGATGCTCGTTTAATGAGTTTGCCAAGCACCTCACCGTCAGAACCTCTGCCGCGTATGGGCCAATACACAGGTTTTATTCCCGTGATGTTGTAGAAGTGCTTTAAGGAGTTTTTTCGCGTGAAAACGACAATTGATCCTTCAATGAACGGATATGACAAAATTCTTTGTGATTCCATCTGCCGCAATTTTTTAAGAAACGGTTCAAACAATGTTTCGACTCCCGCAGCGCCAGAATGGCTGGCATTATCGGTGCCTGGTGTTGGAAAACTGTAAAATGTAGTGAGTCCAGTAAGATATGTGTCAGATGCCGTACCTTCCACGATCATTTTCCGCCGCACCATGGCCTCTGCATGTCGTGTTTCTTTCCTCACTGTTTTAACCAGCCCAGCTTTGGCTAGTTTTTTCCAAAACCCGTGCCTGGTACCATTTGATTTTGAGTAGAAGAACATGCCATTTTTAACGCTGAGAATGGCTGGGTTGCCAATAACCAGCAAGACATTCCTTTTTGTTTTTGACGTTGTTGCAGGTATGAGCGTTTCTGATTCATAGCGCAAAACGCCATGCCGATATGAACAGATATCCCAAAATGAATTGTCTTGCCTGGCTATATCATCCAGTCGTTTTTCAAAAACCGAGATCTGGTTTTGATGTAATCCAAATTTGCCGCTTTGCAGATCGATTTCAACGGTGTAATTGCTGGTATGGAATTTCATCACATCCAGGTTGCAAGTGTTGTATTTTATCGAAATATACGAAGTATCGTCTCCAGAAAGATCTGATACATCTTCATGAGCGCATTCACTGAATGTGGCCCTCTTTGATTCAAAAGCAGCACTTGGCGGAGGCAAAGCAGATCGCTAGCTTTCCAGGTGCTTATTTATTCTCGATCCGGTAGTTCACCTGCGCAACTCAATCAGTAGACCATGACATTACTGATCATATAACAGCAAATGTCGCATAATTTCCTCAGATATCTTTGTAACACAAGCATAAATTTCATCTTTTGGGCAAAACTGACTCGAAAGCAGCTGAAAAAGAAGCGAAGAGATCAACCCAGTACAAACGCTGTTTGATGCTCTATGAGTTTGAGAACACACTATATTGAGTGTTGGCCCACGAGCATAAAAACGGATGTATTAGGTGGGAAGGCTAAAAATAATCAGGCTGCTGCTCTATAACGAATCCATTTGTGGCATTGATCATAACAAGTTGTTCAAGTAATAGAACACAAGAGCTTATTTGAAATTACAGGAGAATATTATTAAGATGGATTCGATGGCTGAACCAATGGGAAGGGGTGATCTGCAAATGCCTGTATTAGATATCAATAAAGGAGAAAAACCATCAGAAGAAGACAGAGAAAAAATGAATAAGCATACTCTAAGTAGCCAGCTTTAATCAGAGAGCTCATTTTTATATTTCGTAATTTTCACATTGCCCAAAAGTTGATCGATTTACAATACCCACGAAACATCAGCCCCTCACTTATTAACTTGGAGAAAATATGATTTCATTACACGTAAACGGAAAAATACAACAGGTCGATGTGGCCCCTGAAACTCCCCTGCTCTGGGTTCTCAGGGATAATCTGGAAATAACCAGTGTCAAATATGCATGCGGCATTGCAGAATGCGGCGTTTGTACTGTACTGGTAAATGGCGAGGCAGTTCGGTCCTGCTCACTCACTGTGCAAAGTGTTCGGGGAACTCAAATCACCACCATTGAAGGGTTGCCCGCAGATCATCCGGTCAAATTGGCCTGGATTGAAAAACAAGTGCCCCAGTGCGGATATTGCCAGCCAGGCATCATGCTTCAAACGGTAGATTTCCTCTCACGGGAATCATCCCCGTCCGAGGCACAGATCAACGAAGCTTTGGATGATGTTCTTTGTCGCTGCGGATCGCACCCAAGGATAAAAAAAGCCATACAAATGGTAGTCGATATGACTAAGCAATAGGGGGGTGTTGCAATGAAAACTGATATGACACGAAGGACCTTTCTCAAGAAGGGAAGCCTGGTGATTGCTGTTGCCGCTATTCCTGGAGAGTTTGCCTTATATAATGTTTCGACCGCTAGCACAGAATCAGCTAAAACCTTCCGCCCCCATGCTTTTGTTGAGATTGCCTTAGATGATACCATCACCGTATGGGTTGGTCAGACTAATCTCGGCCAAGGCACCCACACCGGAATCGCCATGATTGTGGCCGATGAACTTGATGCGGACTGGGAGAGAGTTCAAGCCAGGATGGCCCTGGCTGCAGAGCCTTTTAAGGATCCTGTCTGGCATGCACAGGTTACCGGTGGAAGCACCAGTATTCGTCATCGCTGGGATATGATTCGCCAAGCCGGAGCAGCCGCCCGCCAGATGCTGATTGAGGCTGCAGCAAATCAATGGACCCTTCCGGCCATACAATGTACCACGGAAAAGGGCAAGGTAATTCATCCCGATGGGCGCCGCAGCTTGCGTTATGGAAAGCTTATTGAAGCAGCTAAAAAGCTGCCTGTTCCGGAAAATCCGCCTCTTAAGGAAGCTAAAGACTACCGAATCATTGGCTCAGCAAAACATCGTCTGGATATACCTGACAAGGTTGAAGGCCGCACCGTTTATGGTATTGATACAAAGGTTCCGGATATGTGTATTGCGGTTGTAGCACGTCCTCCCCATTTCGGAGCGCGGCCTCAGTCATATGATACAGATGCTGCCATGGCTGTACAGGGCGTGTTAAAAGTGTTGCCGCTGGCTGAC
>Ga0316201_10002183_pt1 | contig 13806 bp, 15 predicted proteins | sample CS6wburrow_MG_FD_204516 | JGI IMG/M metagenome (GOLD analysis project Ga0316201, IMG submission 204516) | Coastal sediment microbial communities from Delaware Bay, Delaware, United States - CS-6 worm burrow | ecosystem: Environmental > Aquatic > Marine > Coastal > Sediment | place: USA... | reverse complement strand
GGGTCATTCGTCGATCGTGACTTCGATGATCTCGACGTTCTCGACGGGAACATCCTGGTGACCGCCACGATTACCCGTTTGTACGCCGGCGATAGCATCTACGACATCCATGCCGGTACTGACTTTGCCAAACACGGCGTACCCGAAATCGCGACCTCCATGATTGAGGAAATCGTTATCGCGAAGGTTGATGAAGAACTGCGAGGTTGCGCTGTCCACGACATTCGTGCGCGCCATGGCGAGCGTGCCGCGAACGTTTGCTTCGCCATTGTCGGCTTCATTCTTGATCGGTTCTCTCGTCGCCACGGAGGACATGTTTTCGTCCATGCCACCGCCCTGAATCATGAAATTCGGGATGACGCGGTGGAAGATCGTGCCCGCGTAGTGGCCGTCCCTGATGTACTGGCGGAAGTTTTCGCAGGAGATTGGGGCTTTTTCGTCGAATAGTTCGACGCCAAAGTCGCCGTGATTGGTTTTTATCGTGATCATGGTTTCTCGCAAATTGAAATGAGGATCGCTATTTACCACCCCGGCGCGCAACTGTCACGCGTGGGTGCCCGGCAAGATCATTATGGCAGCAAATATCCGTCCAGCCATGTTTCCCGAGCAGCGCAGCAACATCTCTCTTTTGCTCCGCGCCGTGTTCGATGAGAAGTATGCCGTCATCAGCCAGCAACGCCGCGCAGTCGGCAGCGAGAACACGGATTGCGTCGAGCCCGTCAATGCCCGCGGCCAGCGCTGACTGCGGTTCGTGTTGGAGTTTCAACAGGGCCGTGTCGTCACTGCGAACATAGGGCGGGTTCGAGACGATGATATTAAATGTCTGGCCCTGGACGGGCGCGGTCCAGCTGCCATGCGCAAGTTCGACGTTGCCCAGCGACAGTTTTCGCACATTCTCCCGGGCGACGGTGAGCGCTCCCTCGCTGACGTCGACCGCGGTGATTCGGCACATCGGCCGCTCACTGGCAATTGCGACCGCAATAGCGCCGCTTCCCGTGCCCAGGTCAAGCACATCCCATTCCGCCTTTCGTGGGATCTCTCGCAGGGCGAGATCCACGAGGAGCTCCGTCTCCGGGCGCGGTACCAGCGTCGCCGGGCTGACCGCCAGTTCATGCGACCAGAACTCCTTCACGCCCATGATATAAGCCATGGGCTCGCCACTGATGCGCCGGGCAATGACATCTTCGAAGCGCTCCAGCGTCATTTCGTCGAGCACGTCCTCGGGATGGGCAAACAGGTAGCTACGCGGCATATCGATGGTCCGACACAGCAATATCTCGGCATCGAGCCGCGGGGAATCACTACTACGCGACAAACGGGCTGTTGCGCCCGCAATTGCGGCATCCAGTCGCATCTTCAAGTACACTCGCCGGAAAATTTCTAATGTAACTGATGCGCCTATGAACGTGTATTCCAATGTCCTCGACATGGTTGGTCAGACGCCGATGCTCGAGGTTAAACACATCGATACGGGGCCCTGCCGCCTGTTCCTCAAGCTCGAACTTATGAATCCGGGCGGTTCGATCAAGGATCGCATCGGTATCTCGATGATCGAGGAAGCCGAGAAACGTGGCGACATCAGTCCGGGCGACACGATTGTCGAGGCGACCGCCGGCAACACGGGGCTTGCGCTGGCACTCGTCGCGGCACAGAAAGGCTACGGGCTCGTGATAGTGCTGCCTGATAAAATGAGCCAGGAAAAAATATTCAATCTGCGCGCCATGGGTGCCGAAGTAATTCTGACGCGCTCCGATGTCGGGCGAGGCCACCCGGAGTACTACCAGGATCTGGGCAAGCGAGTCGCGGAAGAGCGCGGCGCATACTTTATCAATCAATTCGGCAACCCCGACAATCCGCTGGCCCACGAGATGGGAACAGCACCCGAGATTCTCGAGCAGATGGGAGGCGAACTTGATGCGATCGTACTCGGGGTGGGATCCAGCGGGACAGTTGCGGGTATCGGCAACTACCTCAAAAAACATGCGCCCGGCGTTGACATGGTCCTGGCGGATCCGGTCGGTTCGATTCTGACGGACTACATAAATAAGGGCGAGATCGGCGAGGGTGGCAGCTGGCTCGTAGAGGGCATAGGCGAGGATTTCATTCCGGATATTGCCGACTTTGAAAAAGTCGTGAAAGCCTATGCTATTTCGGATGCCGAGTCGTTTGCGACGGCCAGGGAACTGTTGCGCAAGGAAGGCATTCTGGCTGGATCGTCATCCGGCACACTGCTGGCGGCGGCCCTCAAGTACTGTCGCGAACAGACGGAAGCCAAGCGGGTGGTCACCTTTGCCTGTGACACCGGAAACAAGTACCTGTCGAAGCTCTACAACGACTTCTGGCTCGAAGATCAGGGCTTTATCAGTCGTGAGGAATACGGTGACCTGCGTGACCTGATCGGTCGCCCGCATGGCGAGCGCGCGACCATTACAATCGGACCTACCGATGTGCTGACAACGGCGCACAATCGTTTGCGTAACGCGGGATTCTCGCAGCTGCCGGTCATGGAGGAGGGCAAGCTGGTCGGCGTTGTTACCGAAGACACGATCATTCAGTTTGTTTACGGGCACCCCGACCTGATGACGGCGCCTGTTAAAGACGCAATGGAATCGGCATTCATCAAGCTCGACAAATCGGAGAGCCTGAACAACCTCGTGGCAATGCTTCGAGTGCAGCCGTACGCAGCCATCGTGGACGATGACGAATTCCTGGGCCTTATTACACGATCGGACGTGCTCAATTACCTGCGCCGGCAGATGTAGAGGGACGCATGGCAGACAAAACGAAATTTGCGACAAGAGCGATCCACGCGGGGCAAGAGCCGGACCCGACAACCGGTGCCATCATGCCACCGATCTATGCGACCTCAACGTATGTGCAGGAAAGCCCTGGCGTGCACAAGGGTTACGAATACTCGCGCACACAGAACCCGACTCGCATGGCCTACGAACGATGCATTGCTGACCTCGAGTCAGGCGAACATGGTTTTGCGTTTGCGTCGGGCATGGCGGCGACAGCGACGATACTCGAACTCGTTGACAGCGGGTCTCACATTGTCGCGATGGATGACCTGTATGGCGGAACGCGGCGCCTGTTCTCGAACGTTCGTGAGCGCAGTTCCGGGCTCAAATTCGACTATGTTGATCTGAGTGACATGGCTGCGGCTGCAGCGGCAATCGGCGATGACACGGCGATGGTGTGGATCGAGTCGCCGACGAATCCCCTGCTCAAGCTGGTGGATCTCAAGGCAATCGTCGCGCTCGCGAAGAAGAGCAGGGCGATTGTTGTCGTGGATAACACGTTCGCAACACCGTACCTGCAGCGCCCGCTCGAACTCGGTGCCGATATTGTCATGCATTCGGCTACCAAGTTTATCAATGGTCACTCCGACATGGTTGGCGGCATCGTCGCGACGTCGAGCGACAAACTCGCCAAGCGCCTTGGATATCTGCAGAACTCGATCGGCGCCGTTTCTGGCCCGTTCGACAGTTTCCTGGCGTTGCGCGGGGTGAAGACGCTCGACGTGCGTATGGAGCGGCACTGCAGTAGCGCCATGCAGATCGCAAAATGGCTTGAAGTTCACGACAGTGTCGAGAGTGTTCTCTACCCCGGCCTCGAATCACATCCGCAGCACGAACTCGCCAGGGAACAAATGCCTGGTTTTGGCGGCATCGTCACCTTTTTCATCAAGGGCGGTCTTGAAGATGCGCGGCGCTTCCTCGAGCGTTGCAGAGTGTTCTCGCTTGCCGAGAGCCTCGGCGGTGTAGAGAGCCTGGTTGATCACCCGGCGATCATGACGCATGCGAGCGTGCCATCTTCGGAACGGGCAAAGCTGGGCATAAGCGATACGCTGATTCGCTTGTCTGTCGGCATTGAGGATGTCGAAGACCTGAAAGCCGACCTGGATCAAGCCCTCCAAAAGTAAACAAAACTTGACAATTATTCTTATGCTCATTACTCTTTGTCAAATAAACTTGACAAAGTGACAAAGAGAGCAGACTTATGAATGATTCAAACACTGATTGTGGCGGTTTTGCTGCCCGCAACAAGAAAAATACCCTTCGACTTGGATATTGGACCGGTGCCTGGTTGATCACCATGGCTATCGCCGTGTTCGGCCCCATCCTGCTCTGGCAAGACAAGCTGCTGACCGGAGCCGCTATCGTCATCAATGTTGCAGTTGGTATCGGGATGATCGTTGCCAACAAGCGCCACCTGGAAGGGCTTGATGAGCTGCAGCAGAAGATCCAGCTTGAGGCCATGGCACTGGCACTGGGAGTCGGGCTGGTATTTGGCCTGGGGTATTCGACCATGGACGTGACCAATCTCATCAGCGCCGACGCCGAAATCTCGCACCTCGTGATGCTGATTGGCCTGACCTATGGCGCAGGGGTCATCATTGGCCGCAGGAAGTACCAATGAAGAACCGTCTGAAAGTATTGCGCGCAGAACGCGACTGGACTCAGGCGCGGTTAGCCAGTGAACTCGAGGTTTCGAGACAAACCGTGAACGCGATCGAAAAAGGCAAGTTTGATCCCAGTTTGCCGCTGGCGTTCAAGGCCGCACGGCTGTTCGAGATGTCAATCGAGGATATTTTCCAGGACGACGCCGGGGCGTGATCGTTATTCTTCCAGCCCGGATATCGCCTGGTCGATGTACGCGCACCATGCCTCGGAATCACGATCGGGAACGTCAGGGTTCCCGCGGATTCCGAGTTTGAATTCGACAACGGAGCGCCATTCTGATGAGCCGAGGTCAGGGCCGTGTCCCTGACCATCCCCGGTAGACAGCGTCTGTTCAACCATCTGCAGCCACGGCGTCGAACAGGGCTCGGTGCCGGCGGTTAGCTGCCGTTGATACTCGGCGTCGTCCATATGACCTTGTGACGTCAGGATCAGTCCGTCATCGCCGATGGTCCATTCCTCGAAGCCGACGAGGTCGACGGCGTTCCCGGTACCGCCGGGCCCCAAGTTCGTCCCGGTCCAGCGCCAATGAAATTCCACGACGTCACCGGCGCGCCGCACGTCAACCAGGCTGACGACCATGTCGGGAAAGGCCGTCATGAAGTCACGGGCAGTCTGTTCGATCGCAGCCCGGCCGGTGGATGGTTCGCCGTCATTTATTCTGAACGTCGCATCCTCTGCATAGAATGCAGCAAACGCAGCCGGGTCCTGGCCACTCCAGGCGGCCGCATAGCGAGCGGCGAACGCTGTCAGTTCATCCGCGTTCAGCGGTTCTTTCTGTGCCTGGCAGGCAAGCAGAAAGCATGACGCCATTGCCAGCACTACAACTGCGCTGCGAGAGTTGCGTATTGATTTAGCGATCATTACCGCTCCTGGCTGAATGTTGAAACAGGCGCGCTGATATGAACCAGAGTACGCCGAAGAAAGCTGTCAGGACCAGGACATCCCACGACGCCACGGGCCCCAAACCGGCGATCAACGCGATCACAGGGACTAACACCTGGGCAATGGTAGTAGCGTACATGGCCCGGGCCAATCCCTGTGGCCGGAAGCGAGCAATGATGGCGCCGATGATTGCGACTAGCAGCACTCCTGAATACATCATGTTGGCATCATTATTCTCATCTCCGATGATCCCAACCGCGCCGTTTGCCCAGACAAGCATGAATGCAGCGGCGAGGGCAACGCCGGTTGCAGAGCGAAACGCCGTATTGTCGGTCTTGCGCATCACAAGGGTAAAGATGAGTACAACGCTGCCCAGAAGAACGAAGGCAAAGATGAAATCGAAGGCGGTCCAGTTCATATCAGTCAGCCAATGCGGCAAGCTGATCGGCCTGGTATTCATTGGTCAGCGGGTCGATAACCTGGTCGAGGCCGCCCTCAAGGATCTCGTCGAGTTTATAAAGAGTCAGGTTTATGCGGTGGTCAGTAACTCGCCCTTGCGGGTAGTTATAGGTGCGAATACGCTCACTGCGGTCACCCGAGCCGACAAGAAGCCTGCGTTTCTCAGCCTGCTCGGTTTCCTGTGCTGCGACTTGCTGGTCGAGCAGACGTGCCTGAAGTAATGACATCGCGCGCGCACGATTCTTGTGTTGCGAGCGTTCGTCCTGGCACTCCACGACAATGCCAGTTGGTAAATGCGTGAGACGCACGGCCGAATCCGTCTTGTTTACATGCTGGCCACCGGCGCCTGATGCGCGGTAAGTATCGACGCGCAGGTCCGCCGGGTTGATCGCGGTCTCCTCGACCTCATCCGGTTCGGGCAATACGGCGACGGTACAGGCAGACGTATGAATACGGCCCTGTGATTCTGTGGCCGGCACGCGCTGTACGCGGTGTGCACCGGACTCGAATTTTAATTTGGCATATATGCTGTTGCCCGTGACGCGGCTGATTATTTCCTTGTAGCCGCCGTGTTCGCCTTCGCGGGCAGACAGGATTTCTATCTGCCATTTTGCTGTCTCCGCGTATTTCGAATACATGCGAAACAGGTCACCGGCAAAGATCGCGGCCTCGTCACCACCCGTTCCTGCCCGAATTTCGAGGTAGACGTTGCTGTCGTCGTAAGGGTCGGGCGGTATCAGGGCCTTCTGCAAATCGACCAGCATCTGCTCGCGGCGCTCTTCGAGTCCGGCCAGTTCCTCCTGGCCCATCTCGCGTACTTCCTCGTCTGCATCGTTTGCCATCTCTTCGGCGTCCACGATGTCATTGAGGATACCCTCGTACTGCTGAAACGATTTCACCACGGGTTCGACCCGCGCGTACTCCTTGGAAAGGTCGCGGAACTGGTTCTGGTCGGCGATGACATCCGGGTCGGCCAGCAGACCCGCTATCTCCTCGAAACGATCGCGCACTGACTCCAGCTTGAAGCGAATAGATTCTTTCATGGGTGCGCTGCTTTAATCGCCGTCGAGATCGAAAAGTTTACGCGCCGAATCGATCAGCGCGATATCGGACGCTTCGCCAGCCTGTCGCAGCACCACACTTGGTTTGTGCAATATTTTTTTCATTAGCGATGCGGTTGCAAACTCAATGGCATCCTCAGCAGACTCACCACGGCGCATACGCTTGCGGGCTTTTTTCGCAATTTGTTTGCGGATTTCCTCATGGCTTTCGCGCAACTCGGCGATGATCGGTGCAACCTGCTTGGAGCGCTCGATAGCCGCATAGCGGCGAATCTCGTCATCGAGCAGTCGATGTGCCTCTACTGCAGCGGCTTCCCGATTACCCTGACCCTCGAGAATGACTTTATCGAGATCGTCGATCGTATACAGGTAGAAATCGTCGAGTTCGCCAGCGCTCGCTTCGATATCGCGCGGCACTGCGATGTCACAGGCGAAAATCGGCTTCCGCTTGCGCGCTTTGATCGCTGCTGCAATTTGTTCAGTAGTGACGACGGGCTCGGTTGCTGCCGTGGATGTAATCAGAATGTCGGCCTCTGGCAGCGTGCCTTCGATTTCGGACAACGGCACGGCAAAGCCGCCAAATTGCCCAGCCAGGTCCTGTGCGCGTTCAAGACTGCGGTTCGCAACAAACAGCCGGCCGATCTCACGGCTGACGAGGTGCTTGGCGACAAGCTCTATGGTCACGCCGGCGCCGACCAGCAACGCCGTGTGTTTCTTGAAACCCGCAAAGAACTGCTGCGCCAGGTTCACCGCCGCGGAGGCAACGGATACCGGGCTTGCGCCAATCTCGGTATCGGTGCGGATCTTCTTGGCGACGGCAAACGTGTGTTGAAACAAGCGACTCAGGTTGCTGCCAAGCGTCTCGGCCTGCTGGGCGTGGCGAAACGCATCTTTTAACTGGCCTAGAATCTGTGGTTCGCCGAGCACCATCGAGTCGAGGCCGCAGGCAACGCGGAATATGTGCCTTATTGCGTCTTCATCGTCCTTCAAGAACAGAGAGTCCGCAAACCCGCGCCCAAGCTTACGATCGTCGTGCAGCCAGTCTTTGAGGTTTTCACGGCCGCCGTTCTGGCTGATTAGGTAAAACTCGGTGCGGTTGCACGTCGATAGCAGGACCGCCTCATCCACTCCATCCAGAGTAGTGAGTCGCTCCAGGGCCCGCGGTATCTCGTCTCCGGCAAAGACGAGCTGCTCGCGTATTTCGAGAGGCGCCGTGTTATGGTTCAGACCGAGTATTTGCAGCGGCATACGTTCTTTGGTGGTGCCCAGCGGGCACTCATGAAAATCGAAGTGCGTATGATAAGCGAACTGAACGGCGAGTTCCTTGTCTGTTTGGAGGCGGACCCAATATTATTCATGGCCGCGAAGCGTTCTGTTCGGGACTGCTTCTTTTATACGGACGACAGTTTATGCATGAAATTCGACGATGGCTGACAGCTGCCGCGCTGTGCACGCTAATCGCCTTCACCAGCTCACCCGCCACGGCGGGCGAAAAAGACAACTCGGAAGTCGATGCTTACATCCTGCAGGCCGAGATGGCGTTGCAGCGAAATGACTACCTCATGGCGGCTCAGGAATATCGCAAGGCTGCCGAATTGAGCGAGAATCCGGACGTTGCCCGACAGGCTACGCGTGTCGGCATGGTCTACGGGTTTGATCGCGAGGCGCTGATCGCGGCCAAGCGCTGGTACAAGCTCGATCGCGACAGCAAGGAAGCTCAATTATACCTTGGACAGTTGAGCTTTCGTGTTGGCGACATCAGAGCAGCGCGACGGCACTTCTCCGAATTGATTGAGACGGGCAAAGAGGAGTCAGGTGAAATACTCATAAAACTCGCCAGCTTTCTCTCGGATGAAGCCCACCCGGAGAAGGCGGACAAGCTAATGCGCTCGCTCGCTCGCCCATATTTGGACTCGGCCCTCGCCAACCATGCAGTGGCCATGATGGCGCTGCGCGCTGGCGACACCGAGTACGCACTCGAGCGCTCCGCCAAGGCAATTGAACTCGACCCCGACAGACTTCAGTCGCGGTTGCTGTATGCCCGGATAATGCTGGCCGACGGTGACGTAGATCAGGCCATCGAATACACGGCCCGAATTATCGGCGACGACCCCGACCCGGATCCTGATGCCAGGATGGAACTGGCCATCATGTACATGATGGCGGATCGCGAAGACGACGCGCTGAGCCAGGTTAACCAGGTCTTGCTCGAACAGTCCGGACGGATGGATGCATTGCGTCTCATGGCAATCATCAATTTTCACAAGGGGCATCTTGACGCCGCGTGGGACGACTTCAATGATTTGCTCGCGAGCGGGCAATATCGTATGGACGCGCTTTTCTACCTTGGCCGAATTGCGGATTTTCGTGAGGAGACCGATCGCGCCATCCGCTTATATGCTGAAGTTATGGACGGCTCCAATGCTGTGGCCTCGCAGACTCGCGCGGCTACTTTGCTTGCACATAAGAAGGACGATCTGAAGGGCGCTCTGCGGCAACTCGATGAATTCGCCGAACAGTCTCCAACCAACGCTGTCGAGGTTTTGTCTGCCAAGGCGCAATTGCTGGCATCCGTGGAAAATTACGATGAGGCGCTGAAACTCTACGACAAAGTAGTGTCTTACCATCCCGATGACGAATACGCGGCGCTTGGCCGAAGTGAGCTATTGTTGCGAATGGGTCGTCTCGATGAGGCGCTCGAAAGTTATTCTGACGCGGTGAGGCGCTGGCCCAAGAGCGCAATGGCGCTGAATGCGTACGGCTATACCCTGGCCGATCGAACCGATCGCTATCGTGAAGCAGAAAAGCTGATTCGCAAGGCGCTGCGTTATGACCCGGAAAGTCCGGCAATTATCGACAGCCTGGGCTGGGTGCTATTCAAGCTCGGGCGCTACGAAGACGCGCTGGTCGAGCTCGAGCGTGCCTATGAGGGCATGCAGGATCACGAAGTGGCTGCCCATATAGTGGAGACTCTGGTTGCGCTTGGCCGCAGGGATGAAGCAATGGAGTGGCTCATCAAAGCTGAAGAAGCAAAGCCTGACAGCCCGTTGCTCAAGGACGTGCGGGGCCGCCTGTTTGCCGATGATCCCTGACATTCGTTCGTTGTGGCTGCTGCTGGCACTGCTGGTGCTGGCAGGCTGCGCCACAACGCGAGAAAGCGTCGATCTTCCTGTATTGGGTGACTGGGAGACACGCAGCGAAGTTCTCGCCAATGTTCGCGACTGGGAATTTAAAGGCCGCATTGCGGTCAAGGCCGGCGATGACGGGTTTAATGGGAAGTTCAACTGGACCCAGCAGGATGATGCGTTCAACGCAACAGTCGGCGGCCCCCTCGGAATTGGCACCGTGCTTATCGAGAGCGATGGCCAATCTGTGATGCTGACAGAAGAGGACGGTGTCAAGACGGTTCTGCAGGACGCCGAAATGGAGCTGCGCTGGCGCTACGGCTGGACAATTCCGGTGAGTAGTCTGCGTTACTGGGCGCTTGGCATTCCGGACCCCAAGGTTCCGGCCGCCGCGACTGAACTGGATGAAAATGGCCGTCTTGCGCGCCTGGAGCAGAGCGGCTGGATTGTTGAGATATCGCGTTATAGCGAGGGAGGTGGACAGCAAATGCCGCGAATTCTGTCTGCGACAAACCCCGATACGCGCGTGCGCATGATTATTGACCGCTGGTTGTTCTTCGGTCGTTGACAGCCAGAGGGCCTCACCGCACAATTGCGCCGCAACGCGAAAATCAGCTCATTGGGGCGTAGCCAAGTGGTAAGGCATCGGGTTTTGATCCCGTGTACCGCAGGTTCGAATCCTGCCGCCCCAGCCATCTCGTCATCTAGGGAGTCATCGTGGAACTGGGAACAATGGCGGTCTTTTCGGGTAACGCCCACCCGCAACTCGCGCAGGACATTGCCCGCTACCTCCGCATCCCTCTCGCTCGCGCTCAGGTTGGCCGCTTCTCAGATGGCGAAATCAATGTAGAGATTCTCGAGAACATTCGCGGTCGCGAGACGTTTATCGTCCAGCCGACCTGTCCGCCGACCTCCGAAAATCTCATGGAACTCCTCGTCATGGTTGATGCGGCCAGGCGCGCTTCGGCTGCGCGTATCACCGCCGTGATCCCGTACTTCGGTTTTGCGCGGCAGGATCGCCGACCACGCTCTTCGCGTGTACCGATTACCGCAAAGCTCGTCGCCAAGTTGATCGCAACGGCCGGTGTTGACCGGGTACTGACCGTGGATCTCCATGCCGACCAGATCCAGGGCTTCTTCGATATTGCCGTCGATAATGTCTATGCCTCGCCAATCCTGCTCGCCGATGTGTGGAAGCAGAAGTACAACGATATGGTGGTCGTCTCGCCCGACGTGGGCGGTGTGGTTCGTGCCCGGGCACTCGCCAAGCGTCTTGGCGACGCTGATCTGGCCATCATCGACAAACGTCGTGCACAGGCAAACCAGTCCGAGGTCATGAACATTATCGGCGAGGTAAAGGGCAAGAACTGCGTGATGATCGACGACATGGTCGATACAGCAGGCACACTGTGCCACGCAGCTGGAGCGCTGAAGGAACACGGAGCTGTCAGCGTGGCGGCCTATATCACGCACCCGGTGCTCTCGGGCCCGGCCGTGACTCGTATCGACGAGTCGGAGCTTGACGAAATGGTTGTCACCGATACGATTCCGTTGAATGAGGCAGCTCGGGCCTGCGAGAAGATCCGCCAGCTGTCAGTTGCCGAGATGCTGGCGGAGACCATGCGACGGATCAGTACCGAGGAATCTGTCAGCTCGCTTTACGTGGACTAGCATTTATGGGGTCGAACCGATTTATTCGGTAAAGCCGAATAAAACGGTTCGACCCCTATTATTACCACTACCCATCGGTTAAGATGCGCGCCCTTGCGTAGGTTGGTCGCGACCTGCGTGTATTAAAACGCTGGAATAAATCCAGCAAAGTCAATCAGTTATGGAGATTAGTCATGAGTGACGATTTCGACCTGATTGCGGACATCCGTGAGGACCAGGGGAAAGGTGCGAGCCGCCGCCTGCGTCACGAAGCAAAAGTACCCGCAATCATCTACGGCGCCGGGCGCCCGCCTCGCGCACTGGTATTTGACCACAACCGAGTTATTCAGCAGCTCGAGAACGAATCGTTCTACTCGAGTGTCCTCAACATCAAGGTCGGCGAAAAGAGCCAGGCAGCGATCCTCAAGGATGTGCAGCGCCATCCGGCCAAACCGATCGTCATGCACATGGACTTCCAGCGCATCGTAGCGGACCAGGAAATCAAGATGAGCGTTCCGCTCCACTTCATCGGCGAAGATGTTGCGCCTGGTGTGAAGCAGGGGGGCGGTGCGGTTTCGCATCTCATGAACGAGGTCGATATCGTTTGTCTGCCGAAGCACCTGCCCGAGTTCATCGACGTGGACGTCTCGGAGCTGGAGCTTGACGCCATGCTGAGCCTCTCGGACCTCAAGCTGCCGGAAGGCGTTTCTATTCCTGCCCTGGCCCAGGGCCCTGAGCAGGATCGCCCGGTCGTTTCTATCCACGTGATCAAGGAAATTGTGATCGAGGAAGAGGAAGAGCTCGAGCCAGGTGCAGTGCCCGTTGCTGGCGAGGAAGACGCGGCTCCGGAAGCGAGCGACGAGTCTGGCGACGAAGACTCCGACAACGAGTAATCCTGTTATCAGGCTTCGCGAAAAGACCGCCTCCTGGCGGTCTTTTTGTTTTGCCATCTAGTGCGAAGATTCGTTTAAGATTGCCACGCCATGACCAAACCGATACGCATAATCGCCGGCCTCGGTAATCCCGAGGACAGGTATGAAAGAACCTTGCACAACGCCGGGTTCTGGTTTGTTGATGCACTTGCTCGCAAGTATGGCGGCAACTTTCGGTATGAGAAGAAGTTTGATGCAGATTATTGCCGCATCACCCTCCATGGTGAAGCGGTTTGGTTGGTCAAACCACAGAGCTATATGAACCATAGCGGCCAGCCTATTCGTGGCCTGCTCGACTACTACCGGCTGCGCACTGCGGAGTTGCTCGTCGCGCATGATGAGATCGACCTGCCGCCGGGTACCGTGCGCCTCAAGGAAGGCGGTGGCCACGGCGGTCACAACGGTCTGCGGGATATTGTCAGGCATTGCGGGGCGGACTTCCTGCGCTTGCGGCTGGGTGTTGGTCACCCGGGCGACAAGGATCAGGTGACAAATTATGTGCTCAAGCGCGGTTCGAATGACGTCGAAACGGCGATTGAACGAAATATCGATGACGCGATAGTTGTCATGCCCGAACTGGTTGACGGCGACATCAATGCGGCAATGAAAAAACTACACACAAAAGAATGATCTGATGGCAATTACCTGTGGCATCGTTGGCTTGCCCAACGTCGGCAAATCGACATTGTTCAATGCTTTGACGGCAGCGGAAATCGCCGCCGAAAATTACCCGTTCTGCACGATTGAGCCAAACGTCGGCGTGGTTCCTGTGCCGGACTCACGCCTTCAGGTCCTCGCCGAAATCGTGAAACCGCAGAAGATCCTGCCGACGACGATGGAGTTCGTGGACATCGCAGGCCTTGTCGCTGGCGCGTCGAAGGGTGAAGGCCTGGGGAACCAGTTTCTGGCGAACATTCGTGAGACCAATGCGATCGCACACGTGGTGCGTTGTTTTGAGAACGATGATGTAACTCATGTGTCGGGTGCGATCAACCCGATCGATGACATCGAGACAATCAATACGGAGCTTGCTCTCGCGGACCTGGAGTCAGTCGAGAGACAGCTCGATAAGGCGACCCGAAATGCCAAGACCGGCAAGAAAGAAGACGTCGCCCATCGCGACGCGCTGGCCGGCATCAAGGCGCACCTGGATGAGGGTTTGCCCATTCGTTCGATGGACAAGACGGATTTGCAACAAGAGATCCTCAGGAGCGTGCATCTGATCACGGCG
>Ga0316201_10002182_pt1 | contig 13807 bp, 6 predicted proteins | sample CS6wburrow_MG_FD_204516 | JGI IMG/M metagenome (GOLD analysis project Ga0316201, IMG submission 204516) | Coastal sediment microbial communities from Delaware Bay, Delaware, United States - CS-6 worm burrow | ecosystem: Environmental > Aquatic > Marine > Coastal > Sediment | place: USA: Delaware... | reverse complement strand
CGGGCCAATCAGTTCTGCCCGGTCATTGCACAGACGCAACTCGGATACGCCAAGAACCGCAGAGTAAGGCTTCTCATCGATACCGTGAACCGCAACCGCCGCATGCGATGTTGAACCGCCTCGCGCGGCCAGCAGGCCGTCGACCGACAGGATCAACGGGATCTCGTCGGGAATCGGATTCTCCACCACCAGCAGGATACCGTCCGCCCCGGCAGTGCCAACCGCATCGGTATCTCGCAGGCGTTGCACGTCCACGGCATCGAACGCGACCACACCGCGAAAAGCACCTCCGCTGATTCCGATGCCCCGGCCGTCTGCAGCCCCGGGATCTTCGAAAGTGCGCGGGGAATAATGATGTTCCGTCTGGGCGCTGCGGGTTTGCAGAATACTCAGTATGCCGCGCTCCACGGTAAATTCGATTTCCGCATCCGATCCCAGGAAACGCCGCAGGCGCGCACTGATATGGTTCAGTTTCCGCTCCAGCATCGGCGCCTGGGAACGCAGTTCCTGGACCGGTTCAAAGGACTGCGCTGCCGTCAGCCCGCCGACCAGGTCGTCACCGCAGGCACTGAATTTCACGTCGCCGGTGAACACGCGTATTCCCGAGGTGGTCATCCGTGTGTGCGGAATGACGCCGGTGAGCGAAATCCGCATCTCGTCCATGCCGGGCTTCAAATCTTCCTCGTTGGACCGGTTGCCGCAAGCCATCTCCTGCACGATCACGGCGGTATGCCAACCCTCGCTCAGGTGCTTGATGGCACGGTAATCACGCGCCCGTCTGTTGTCCCAGGAGGCGTGCACGGCCCGCATGGCGTTTTTGACCTGTAGTTCGGCGTCATCGAGTATCTTGTCCAGGTGATCTGCGTGCCCCGCCACCCGGATGGCTTCTTTCGAGGCCTCGACGATTTCACGCATGGCCTCCCCGGGCAGATCGATCTTAAGCGCCACACCGTGGCGGCGCTTGGCCTTTTCGACCAGGTCGAGCTCTTCAAGGTCCATCTGCCAGACGGCTGCGGCATAGGAAGCCAGAAAACGCCGGTAGGAGTCCCAGGCGAACCACTCATCTTCCTTTGCCAGCGCCGCGGCAACAGCCTCGGTCATGCCGGCAAACACCACCGTGGAGAGCATTCCCGGCATCGAGAATACTGAACCGCCACGCACCGCCAGCAACAAGGGTGCGGCCGGATCTCCCAGCCGAACCGCTCGTGCGTCGTTCCGGGTGATATCGTTCTGCAGAATTTCAACGTGCCGCAGCAGCTCCCTGTCCAGTTTTTCAGGCTCGGTTTCATGCAGATTCAGGCGCGGCAGTACGGTTGGAATAATGAACGCATCACGCGTCGGTACGCCCAGGTAGGAAATATAGATCAGGCCGGAGCCCTTGCCGCCGTAGCGCGCTTGCAGACTGACTTCATTATCGTCTTCCACCCGCCGCTTGATGTCCTCGCCGTGTGACAAATGGACGAAATCCCAGGGTCCGTCACCCTTGGCCCCGTCCCCCGTTTCGGTGAGGCAGTCTCCGTGCGAGGAGACATACGAGCGCGCCAGGTCGGAAAAATGCACCAGGCTGTTCAGGTCGTGCATCGTGCGCTGATAGTTCCCCTGGACGGCGCGCATCTCGTCAACACTGTAACCGAGATGTTCCGCCATCACCTCGTAGGCTTCACTGACCCGCAGCACCAGGCGGTGATAGTTACGCTGTATCTGCTCGAGCACGTCCAGCATTTCAGACGGAGTGCGGACGGGGTTTGCGAGCATGACGGACAGGTCCCATAGTTCGCGTGAGTACAAACCGTCCCGATCCAGATTGCCTGCGCACATGAAAACGATTTTCAGGCACTCCGCGAGTTTCACGCCGTTGTCGTGGTAATCCGACGCCAAGTGGCGGAGCGCAAAGAACCCGAGTTCCTCCAGCAGGCAGTCCAGCTGATGCAGCAGGTAGCGCTGACTGGGGAAAACGCCGTTACCGGCAAGCGCAGAGAGCCTGCGCCTTAGCCCGCAGCTGTGTTCGAACGCCTGGAAAGCCTGGCCGGTCTCGTAAAGGCCCAGCAGTTCTTTCAGTTCACCGAAGAGGGCGTCCTGGTGATCCCGCCGGATGCGCTGCTTGAAGGCTTCAACAGCCGACCGTGCGTCGCGCTCGGCGCGCTCAGGCAGGAACCCGTCAGCGCCGGGCAGACTCCGCTGCAACGCTTCCAGGCTGGCCTTGAAGGACTCCCGCGCATCAACCGCCCAGTCGCCACCATCCGCCTTGCTCAGCAGGCTGCGGATGCGGTGCTGATAAACCCACCGGTTGCCAGCGTAAATTCCATTGTCTACCAGCGAATCCAGCTCTTCCTGCAGCGTATTGCCTGATTCACAGCCAACCAGTTCAACAGCATAAATCTCGCGCCATTCGAATACGCGGTCAGCCATCTGCGAGGTTCCCAGCAGTTGTTCCAGGTTGTGCACGATGCGTTCGACCAGTTCGAGCACTATGGGGCTGGAGCGCGCAATCTGGTCTACTTCGGTCGGCGTTTCACGATCGGAATCCGGGAATTTGGCCTTCCCGGTCTGCAGCCACTGCAAGTAAGCCCGGGCCAGCGTGAGCGTCTGCTTGCCCATGGCGTGATGGGTGCTACGCCGAATCTCGTTTGCGATTGCGCTACCGCGGGCATGCACCTCCGACAGATCGATCGTGTCCTGCCAGACTTCATCAATCAGCTTGGGGCGGGAGACAAGACCGGAAATGCTGCGCACCAGGATTCGGGTCGGTAGCCGGAGACGGCGGGCAAACGGTCCGTTCATGAACTCGACCAACTCGTTGCGGACTCGCACAATTTCCGGTTTCAGGTTCTTCGCCCCGGCGACACCGCGATAGGAGGCACTGCACATGCGCGCCACCAGGAATCGCAGCAGGTAAACGGCCTCGTGACGGCTGCCGCAGGTATTGAGTCGATTCAGCAGCCGCGCCAGGTCACGCAGGCGCGACACCTGGATGGTCTGAGTGTCGTCCACTTCAAGGTGATAGATCTCCTTCTCGAGGTCTATTACCTCGCCCCGACAGCCGCTGATCTCTTGGATCAGGTCGTCAGTGATCAGCTTGCCCATCGGCAAACGCTGTCGAACGATAGCCCGGCTCGTGCCCGACCGGACTTCATGGACTTCCAGACGCCCGTGCGCATCGTAGGGAACGATCAGGCTATCCCCGGATTTGAAGATGCGGTGGTTGGCGATTTCAAACATCCGGTAGCGGCGATGCAGGTAACGCATGGTCTGCAGGTAACAGCGCAATGCCAGCTGGTGCGCGTCATCGGTGCCACCAGGCCCGTAAGCCGCTTCCAGGGACTGGTTCAGGCGCTCCAGCTGTTTTCGTTCCGCCGGGTCGAATGGCGAGGCTGTGTCACGGTGGAGCTCCCGGAGCGGATCGTTCTGATTCCCTGTTTGCATGTCACCTGGGCCCGTATCGCCGTAGCCGGTCAGTGGGCTTGAACTCTACTAAGCGGCCGACGGGTAGGCAATGATGTGCGTCAGGCCCTTCGGGGCACGGCCCGATCGGCTAATAAACAGTCGAATTAACCACCCCTCATTCTAAGGCTGACCTTAAGCGCATGAAAACCATGAATTATTTTCTTGGCACGCATTCTGCATTTTAACTGATGTAGCTTGTAATGGGAGGTCAATAATGGGAAGTGGATCCTGCGGAAACGTAATTGCTGCCCTGGCGAGTTTTTTCATACCGGGCCTGGGGCAGTTGTTGCAAGGCCGCTGGCTGTTGGCCGGCGTGATGTTCGTCATGACGGCCCTGCTGTGGCTGATCCTGCTTGGCTGGATCGTTCACCTCTGGTCGATTATCGATGCGGCGATGTACGAAAAGCCGGATCGATGGCGCAGGGAGTATTACCGGAGCGCCTACTGACCCTTCCCAAAACGCTCACTCTCCGCGAGGACCCCGCCGCGAGGCGGGATTTTCGTTTTACCTGCCCCGGGTAGGCAGTACAATCGCCTGGGTATGCTGCGCTTTCTGAAAAATTATGCCCTCTGCCTGATGCTCATCAACCTGACGGCCTGCTCGTCGATGCAGCCGGTGGACATAGAAAACGCCATGCGTCAATCCGCCGCGCGCGGGGTGGATTACGGCAGCCTGGTGGAAGTGAAAACGCTGGACCGTCAGACCCGCAAGTTTCGCGTCACCGAAATGAGTGACGAAGGACTCGGCGGCAAACCGGGTTTTTTCCGGTTCGAAGACATGAAAAGCCTGCGCGTTGAAACACCACGCGGCAATAACGACAGCACGTGGAGTTACATCCTGGGCGCGCTCGGTATCGCGGCCCTGATCGCGCTGGTGGCCAACGCCGACAGCGTCAGCGTGTGCAGCCCCGGGCCCTGCCCGCAACCGGACCCCTGATCCCAACCTCTGCTTTGACGTTAAACTATGAGCATGATTGCGAAAGAACTCACCAAAAAGAGCTGGAGCCTGCGCCCGCTGTTGCTGGCGTTGCTGCTGTCGGTTTCACAGGCATGTTTCGCCGAAGTCGGTATTACCGGCAGGGTGTTTTCCGAATCCGGTCAGGCCCTGCCCGGAGTGACCGTCCGGGTCGGGGAGGCCGCTGCGCAGACAGACCCCGCGGGCCGTTTTGCGATCGAGGCCGCCGCGAACGATATCTATCTGCTTAACTACTCGGCGGCAAACCATTTCCCGATGATCCACGCCTACAGCCCGCTGGAACTCACCTGGTTGAAAAGCGGCCCCGGGGGTGCGGCCGAAGTGCCTGATGTTACGCTGGTCGAGCGGGTTGAAAATCGCGTGATGCTCGCGTTCGGCGGTGATGCCATGATGGGCCGGCGATTCTCCGAGCCAAACGAAGGCGAACCACAGTTAATCCGCGAGGGCCACGAGGCGGAGGACACGACGGCCCTGCTGCGGCACATGAAGCCGTACCTCGAGGTGGCCGACCTTACCTCCATTAACCTGGAAACTCAGGTGATGGCCTCCCGGCCGGAGCAGCAGTCACCCAAATCCTATGTTTTCTATACGCCGCCGGAGGCGTTGCAAGCCCTGAAAGTTTCCGGAGTCGACTACGTTACCCTCGGCAATAACCATACTTATGATTACCTGCAGGACGGCCTGGCCTCGACGCTTGACGCACTGAACGCTTCCGGCCTCGGCTGGTCCGGCGCCGGGCTCACCGAGTCGCAGTCCTTGCAGGCTTACAGAACGGAAATCAGCGGCAATCCGATGAGCTTCCTCGGTTTTCTGGGTTGGGCAGGTAATTTCACTCCCAACCAGGTCGCGCAGGGTGACCAGAAAGGCGGCGCGGCATTCGGTACGAGCACCAATATCGGTTTTGCCGTGCAGAGCGAGGCCCGACAGGGCTATTTGCCCGTGGTCCAGTACCACGGCAGCCGGGAATACACGGATGAACCCACGCTGGTGACCGAAACCCGGCTGAAGCAGGCCATTGACGACGGCGCCGTGCTGGCCATCGCCCATCACCCGCACGTGGTGCAGGGATTTGAAGTATACAACGGCAGGCTGATCGCCTACTCGATGGGCAATTTTATCTTCGACCAGTTTCATTACGCCACCAAACGATCTTTCCTGCTGTACACCTGGCTGAATGGCGATCGCCTGCACCGGGCGGAGGTCATGCCGCTGCGCATCAAGGGCTACACGCCGATGCCGGCAACCGACACGTTCCGCCTGTCTGTCCTGCGGCGGGTATTCGATCTCTCCAGCCGGCGCGGAGTCGAGCTGCAGGCATCGGGCGGAAATGCGGTCATTCTGCCGCAACCCCGGCAAACCGGATCTCCACCGCTGACCTTCACGCCACCGCCACTGAATTTTTCGGAAAAAAACACGGTTTGGCGTCTGACCGAAACCGGATGGAACAGACCGGTTGAAGCCATCAGCATGGAGGCGGACGTAAACAGAAAAATCCTCCTGGGCCAGGACCTGCTGCCGATGGGCCACCTGGAGTCCCACTTTCTGCATGACGCCCCGGATATGAGCTGGATCGAGGACGGCTCCCAGGCCGTGGTTCAGCGCAACGATGCACCCAGCGGACGCAACGTGATGCAGCTGACGGTGCCGGCCGGCCAGCAGGAAGGAACTATCGGCATGCGCACCTTCGAATACACCTTCAAACCGGGCACGCCGACCAGCTTCGTCGTCTCGGCCCGCAGTTCCGGGCCGGCTGTCGTCACCGCTTACCAGCAGTGGCGCAAAAGGGACGAAAACCGTCTGGAAGCGCTTGCGACGGCTCAGCTAAGGCCTATTGGCCAAAAAGAACTGGCGCCCGGCGGCTGGCAGGAGCTGCGTTTTGATTTCAACTCGCCGCGCGTGACGGCCATCTCATACCGCGTGGTACTGAAAATCACCCCGGCTGACCCTTCCACCGATTTTTACGGCTGGTTTGACGACATCGGTCTGATCGAATGGGTCAGTCCGCCACTTGGGAACGGGCCGGTCCCCGCCTCGGTTGCGAACAAACAGGCCAGCCATGCGGGCACGGCGAGACGCGAGGGCCTTTAGTCGTCTTGCGGGATGACGGTGGCCTGCCACGCGACTACCCGCCACTCACTTCCCCGCCTGACAAACGTGCCGGTATTGAAATACTGGTCGGGCTTCGAACCGTCGGCCACGGGAGTGCCCAGCAGCCGGAACGCCACCACGGCTGCGTCCCCATACTGACGGATTCGGATATCCGCGGCCGAGTAAACGACAGCCGGCTCCTCTGCGGCCGCCTCGGGTGAGCTGCCCAGTCCATCCATGATCTCTGCCTTGCCAAAGCGCCGGCCGCTGGACGACGTGTACACCAGGTCTTCGTCCCAGAACCGGTCATGTGCCCCGGCGTCGTTGACCGATGCGCCCGCCAGGAACTCGTTCAGCATTCGCGTCAGCGTTTCCGAGTCGGCAGACGGGCGGACGTCCGGACTCCAGCTCGCGGCCAGAAGGAAGGCAACCATCAACAACGCTTTCATGTAAGCCGCTGGCGAGCCGCCGGCCCCGGTTGGGCAAGTCGAGCAACGCGAGCGGTACCAGAGGGGCCGTGCGTTCATGTTAAATATCCTCATCGAATCGTCTCGGCCAGGTAAGCGGATATGCCTTCCAGCAACATCTGCACAGCCAGCGCAATCAACAGCATACCCATCAGACGCTCCATGGCGATCAACCCGCGCCGGCCAAGTAAACGCTTCAGGCTGTTGGCGGACACCAGGATGATGGAGCTCAACAACCATGCTGCGAACAGCGCGATCAACCATTCCGGCATGCGGCCCGGGTCGTTGGTCGCCAGCAACATCACCATGGCCATGGCCGAGGGTCCCGCGACCATCGGGATGGCCAGGGGCACCAACAGCGGCTCACCTTGAATCTCTTCCGCGGCATGTGCCGACCTGCTCACCGGAAAAACCATTTTCAGCGCAATCAGAAACAGGATGATGCCGCCGGCGATGCGGATGGAATGTTCGCTCAACTGCAGAAAACCGAGCAGGTACTGGCCAAAAAACAGGAAAAGCGCCAGTACGATGAACGCGAGCAACAATTCCCGTATGAGTACCCGCGTCCTTCGGTGTGGCGCAACGCCCTCCAAAACGGAGAGAAAAATCGGAATGTTACCCAGCGGATCCATCACCAGGAACAGCAGGGTGGCGGCTGAAATAATGTCCATATTGAAAAGGCTCGCAAAAGTCTCAGGTTTTGAGAACCCACACAGTATGATATCGCCATGACAGTTTCCACCGTCGACTACCCAACGCTGTTTGAAAGCCTTTCGTCCGGCCTCCGCCTGGTGACGGGAAACAACCGGCTGGCCCGTGTTCTGTCCAGCCAGTACAGCCAGTGGCGCATTGACCGGGGTGATCGCCAGTGGAACAGTCCGGATATCGTCTCCTGGAACACCTGGATCGATATCCTGTGGGAAACGGCCAGCCTGAACGGCTTCGCCGACACGGATCGCGCGGTGCCGGGTAACCGGCAACTGGTCAGCCTGTGGGAATGCGTGCTGCGTGGTGACCCACTGGCCCGCCAGTTGCTGCGACCGGAGTCCCTGGCCCCGCTTTTGCGCGATACCCGAAAACTGTGCGCTGACTGGCAGCTACCCATGGATCACCCCTGCTGGTCCGGCGACGACAATGAGAACCACGCGGCCTTCAGGCAGTGGAATCGCGCCTTTGAGGCGCTCTGCCGGCGTCACAGCTGGATGCCTCCGGAAGACCGCACTGCGATCCTCAGCCGGATGGCGAGGCACCCGGATTTTTCGCATCGAGGCGCCATCGGACTGCTCGGTTTCGACGAATTCAACCCGGCGCAATTGGAGCTTCTGGCCGCGCTTCGGGAGTCCGGGAGCACCGTTCGATCATTGAACGTCCTGCCGGCCGAAGCCGTTACGCGCCTGTGGAAAAGCAACGGCAATGCGAACGAATTGCGGCAGATGGCCCGCTGGGTTCGATACTGGTTCGAGCAGGAACCGGGCGCTCGCATCGCAGTCGTCGTGCCCGACCTTCAGGCAAGGCGGCAGGAGGTCGAGCGTCATTTGTCCGATATTCTCACTCCGGGCGAAGCCGCAGATGGCTCCAGGCCGTGGAACCTGTCGATGGGAATGCCCCTGGCGCAGGTGCCCGCGGTGGAATCGGCGTTCGACCTGCTGCGCGTATTGCAGACTACGGCCGAAATTCGGGACATCGGGCGGGTGCTGCGCTCCCCTTGGGTCAGCGGCGCCGCTGCAGAACGCAACAGCCGTGCCTTGCTGGAAAAATGCCTGCTGGAACACTATCCCCGGCAGCTCAAGCTGACGGAAGTGCGTTACCGGGCGGGTGAAATGCGAAAGTACGACAAGGCTCGCAACGAGCTGCCGCCGGAGCAATGGGTGGCACAACCCTGGAACAGCCCGATCCTGCTTTCATTGCTCAATCGACTGATCCGGTTTGAACGCGAAAACCGGGGCAGCCGGGCACCGTCTGCCTGGGCGGAAGCTTTCGACCGGCTGCTGTCGAAACTGGGCTGGCCACTGGGCGATGACCCCAGCCCGGAACTCACTGCCTCTAAGCAGAGTGAGATCTGGCAAACGTTCCAGGCGTGGCAGGGGGCGTTGCGCGAACTGGCCGCGCTGGACGCGACGGTACCGGCGCTTGGCCGGCAACAGGCAGTCCGTCAGCTGCAGCAAACCTGCCGCGAACGGATTTTTCAGCCGCGAACGCCGCCATCGCGAATACAAGTGCTCGGTCTATACGAAGCCAACGGTTTACGATTTGATCATATGTGGGTGTTGGGATTGCACCAGGATAACTGGCCGGCAGTTGCCCAGCCGAATCCGTTCATACCCGGTTTGTTGCAACAGAAAGCCCGGTTGCCAAAATCGAGCCCGCAACGCGAGCTGGAGGTCGCTCGCGCCGTCACCCGGCGTCTGCGCGAATCAGCCGGCGACTGCGTTTTCAGTTATCCCGGGCAAATTGAAGGGGAGCCGGTACTGCCCAGTCCGTTGTTGAAAGACGGCGTGAGCATCGTGGATGAGATCGAAGGTTGGCACGGGCACAGTTGGCTGGACTCTGTTTTCGAAGCGGATCCGCCGCTGACCGGGCCCCTGCAGATGCCCGGCCCGCTGATGGCGGGCACGGCCAGGGGCGGCAGTTCGATCCTCAGGCACCAGGCGCTTTGTCCGTTCCGGGCTTTTGCCAGCAACCGGCTTGGAGCCGACGGTTTCGAAACCCCGGTCGACGGCATCAGCCCGATGCTGCACGGCAGCCTGGTGCATCGCGTGCTGGAAAACTTCTGGAGAGAGACCCGGACCCAGCAGGCACTGCTTGCCCTCGACGAGGACCAGTTGGCCGCGCGAATTCACAAACACGTTGAAGCCGTCACCAGCGATGAGCGCAGCCTCAATGAGCGCCCGGAGTTTCGCGCGGTGGAGGCGAATCGACTGAAGCGCCTGGCGGCGTCCTGCCTCGCCGTGGAAAGAGAGCGCGAACCGTTTGAAGTGGTTGGTTTTGAGAAAGAAATCCTGCAGGAAATCGAGGGCCAGACGATCCGCCTGATCATTGACCGGATAGACCGCCTGACGAACGGGGGCGAAGCCATCATTGATTACAAAACGGGCAAGGTCGATCCCGGCAAGTGGTTTGGGGAACGGCCGGAAGACCCGCAATTGCCGCTTTATTCCATCAGCGCGGCTACATTGCCGGCAGGGGTGGCTTTTGCGGTCATTCGGGATAACGAGTGCCTTTACCGGGGTATTGCGACGCGCGAAGGAATCTTCCCGGGACTGCCACAGAAGCGCGGTTCGCACGCTGAAAAAATCATCGAAGCCGGTGACAAAATGCAGGTAACTGTCGACAACTGGCGGCAGGTGCTACACCGCTTGATGGCTGAGTTTCTGTCGGGTGCAGCCGCCATCGACCCCAAGGAGGGCCGGAAAACCTGCAATAACACGTACTGTAATCTGCAGCCCGTATGCCGGGTCTCAGAGCTGGAACATGCGGGCAGACTGCGTGGCAGGGAGAACGCTTCATGAGTCAGCCGGTCGACTGGCGTGAACGCGAAAAAGCGCGCGATGCGGAATCCTCCTGGATTGTCCAGGCGCCTGCCGGATCCGGTAAAACGGAGCTTCTGACTCAGCGGATGCTGGGCATCCTGGCCCGGGTTGAACACCCTGAGAACGTCATCGCCATCACCTTCACACGCAAGGCGGCTGCCGAAATGCGGCATCGTATCGTTGAGCGCCTGCGCGAGGCCGGCAGCGAACCACGCGGCGTCCTCGAGCCGCATAGGCAAATCAGCCGTGACCTGGCGCTTGCGACATTGAAAAATGACCGGGAGCGCGGCTGGAATCTGCTGGAACAACCTGGCCGGCTGCGAATCCGCACCATCGACAGCCTGTGCAGTGAACTTGCCAGGCAGTTACCCATTCTGTCCGGCCTCGGCGGCGGCCAACAGATCGCCGCAGACTCCGAGACGCTGTATCGCATCGCCGCGGCCAGAACCATGGCGGCGATCGAGGATGATTCCGACGTCCTGCAGGCCGACGTGGTCCGTGTGCTCGACCGTTATGACAACCAGTACGACCGGCTGGTGGATCTTCTGACCGGCATGCTGGGACACCGCGAACAATGGATCAGTCACCTGCTGTCGATCCGAAAAAACGGCGGATTCGACCGTGATGCGCTGGAATCCGCCCTGAGCCTGCTGATCGAATCTGAACTGCAGTCGGCCAAAGAAGGTATTCCGGATCATTTGCTCGCTGAATTGCCGCGTTTTTTGCGCTATGCGCTGTCCAATCTGCCGGCTGACAGGGAGCCGGTCGAGGCACTGCTTGAGGCGGGCGGGGGCATGGACTGTGAGTATCTCGATCTGCCCGTCACGTCCGATGCGCTGCAGCACTGGATAACCCTGCTCCGCTTTTTGCTGACGAGCCGCGGTGGTTGGCTGGCCAACGCGAACAACAGTCTCGGCTTTCCGGCGCCTTCCGGCGCCCGCGGCGAAGAAAAACTACGCCGCACCGGCTTCAAAGACGGGTTCAGGGAGTTACTCGACTCGCTGCGGGAAAACGATGAACTGCGTGCGCAATTCAATACCGTCCGCAAGTTGCCCCGCCCCGGTTATGACGACGAATCCTGGAAGTCACTCGAATCGCTGATGCGAATCCTGATCCGGGCTTCCCAGGAATGGAACGTGGTGATGTCGGAAACCGGAGAAACCGATTTCAGCGAAATCGCAGCACGCGCAATCGAAGCACTGGGGCAGGACGACGAGCCCAGCAACCTGGGCCTGCGAATGGACTATCGCATCGAGCACCTGCTGGTCGACGAATTCCAGGACACCTCGCTGAGCCAGATCCGCCTGCTCGAGAGACTCACCGCGGGCTGGAACCGCGGCGACGGACGGACGCTTTTCCTGGTGGGCGATCCGATGCAGTCCATCTACCGGTTCCGCAAAGCGGAGGTCAGTCTGTTCATAAAAACGTTCGAGGGCGGTCTGTTTCCACAGATCAACCTGCTGCCGCTGCAACTGCGGGTTAACTTCCGGTCCAACCAGCCGGTCGTGGACTGGGTGAACCGGGTTTTTCCAAACGTCATGCCCAAACACAGCGACCCGGTGAAAGACGCCGTGCATTTCAGCGAATCCGAGGCGCGGCCCGGCGCCCCTGCCGGTGGAGGCGTCACGTTACACCTTTCGCCCGGGCGGGATGACGAGGACGAGGCGCGGCGCGTTATTGATGTGATCGAAAGGTGCGACCCGAACCAGTCCATCGCGATACTGGTGAGGTCGCGCAACCATGCTGCTGTAATCCTTGCCCGACTCGACCGCCTGAAGCTCGAAAACCCCAGGTTCCGCTACCAGGCGATCGGCTTCAACCCATTGGGTGAGACCCCGCTGGTGCAGGATCTCGTCTCCCTGACGCTTGCCCTATCCCAGCCTGCGGACCGCCTGGCCTGGTTTGCGGTGCTGCGCGCCCCCTTTTGCGGCCTGGACCTGGCCGACCTGGACGCATTGACTCGCGGGGAAACCAATACCGTTATTCTGGATGCCCTTGCCGCTGGCCTGGACCCCAAGCTTCAACGTGAAATTTCCCTGAGCCCGGAGGGCCGACAGCGCTTGCAAAGGATTGCGCCATTGCTTTTAAAGGCTTCAGCCAGCCGTGGCAGGCAGGCGGTTCGCACCACGGTCGAATCCGCCTGGATCGCACTGGGGGGGCCGGCCTGCGTGCAGAACACCAGTGAACTGGATGACGCAGCCACCTTCTTTAGCCTGCTGGATTCGCTCGAGAGTGAAAATTTGCCGGTCGATCGCGACACGCTCAGCCAGCGCCTGGACAAGCTTTATGCCGAACCCGACGCCAGGGCAGATGACCGGCTGCAGGTGATGACGATATTCGCCGCCAAGGGGCTGCAGTTCGATACGGTCATTCTGCCCGGTCTGAATCGCGAAACCGGCAACGACAAGGGCAAGCTGTTGCACTGGTTCGAACTGGCCGGCCAGGACAGTATCGTGATGTCGCCGATGCAGAATGTGTCGGAAAAAGCGGCCACGCGGAACGAGGGTCACCTGGTCCGGTTCATTGCTGACGTTGAAAAACGCCGCCAAAGCCTGGAAAACGGACGCCTGCTTTACGTCGCCACGACCCGGGCCGTAAGGAACCTGTACTTGTTCGGTGCGATAAAGCCGAAGACAGACGGCTCGTTCAAACCCGGCGCCGGCACCCTGCTCGGCGAGTTGTGGCCAGCCGTACGCCAGGAGCAGTTGCCGCTGCTCCAACAAGCCACGGCCGGGGAAGAGCCAGCCACGGATCGCGGTCCGGAGGCACTACCGCAGGAATACCGACGCCTGGAAGCCGGATGGAAGCCACCGCCTGCCCCCGCCCCTGTTGAACAGGTTCCGGTCCTGCTGGACGATTCCGTGGAGTTCATCGAGTTCCGCTGGGCCGGGGAAGATGCGCGCCTTACGGGGAACCTGGTTCACTGCCTGTTGCAGCACATCGCCGAACAAGGTATCGGCTCATGGGCCGCCGGGCGCGGATTGGCCGAATACGAAGACTGGTGCCGCAGACAACTGCTGAAGGATGGCTGCACGGGTGATAAAACCGCATCCATCATTGCGCGGACCGAAAAAGCGATGACCATCTGCCTGGAATCCAGGCATGGCCGATGGTTGCTGAAAAAACACCCAGAAGCGGCGTGTGAGCTTGCTTTGACAGCCGTAATTGATGGCCACCCTCGCAGTCTGGTACTGGATAGAACTTTTGTCGATAAAGGCATACGCTGGATCATCGACTACAAAACTTCGAGTCACAGCGGCGGAGACCTGGATGGGTTTTTACGCAATGAAGCCGACCGCTAC
>Ga0316201_10002181_pt1 | contig 13810 bp, 11 predicted proteins | sample CS6wburrow_MG_FD_204516 | JGI IMG/M metagenome (GOLD analysis project Ga0316201, IMG submission 204516) | Coastal sediment microbial communities from Delaware Bay, Delaware, United States - CS-6 worm burrow | ecosystem: Environmental > Aquatic > Marine > Coastal > Sediment | place: USA... | reverse complement strand
GTTTGCGTTTAATGTAAATAATTAAACAACAAACCCATGTGAAGGTTCAGGTCTTACTTGACAATGATTTTTTTTGTAAGCAGGGTCTTCCCCCACTCTAAACGGATAAAATATATCCCGGACTTGGGGCTATCCAGGTCCACCGTGGCAGACACAGACTTTTCGACAATCACCAGGTCCTCTGTGATATTTTTAATCAGTTTCCCCGTAATATCGAACACCTTTGCTTTGATCTTTTCAACCCCGCTGTATTCAAAACTTAACTGAAATCTCCCGTCGGATGGATTGGGAAAAACCTTTACTTCGATTTCGGCCGTTTCAACTCCGTGAGGACTGTGGTCAGATAAAACTACCGAATGAGAAAAAAGAGGCCCGGAGAGAAGAATGGTCCCCAGCACTATTCCCATAAACAGAAGGGTAGATTTTTTCATGCTTTAAATATAGCAAAAATCCTGCCATTAAATTATTAACATGGGAAATTCGTGGCACTATTTCGCCTAACTTTACCCTTATGTTTTTAATATTTGATACGGAAACCACGGGGCTTCCAAAAAGAGACAATGCCCCTGTCAGTGAGGTGGATAACTGGCCCAGAGTCATACAGATTGCCTGGCAGCTACATAACCCTGAAGGTGAACTTACCGAACATCACAACCTTCTGATCCGGCCCGATGGATTTGAAATCCCCTACTCAGCTGAAAAAATCCATGGCATTTCCACAGAGAAAGCCAAAAGCTTTGGTCTGCCCCTTGAGGAGGTTTTGAAGAAATTTAATGAATCGGTGGCCAAATCGACCTTCCTGATTGGACACAATGTCCGTTTCGATATCAATGCGCTGGGCGCAGAGTTTATCAGGAATGGGCTTGCTACAGACTTTCTTCATAAGCAGCAGGTCTGCACCATGCGCTCAAGTACCGAACACCTGAGGCTTCCAGGTGGCAGGGGAGGGAAATTCAAGCCACCCAAGCTGATGGAACTCTATGAGATCCTGTTTGAAGAAAAGTTCTCGGAGGCGCATAATGCTGCAGCCGACGTGGAGGCAACTGCCCGCTGTTTTTTTGAATTGCTCAGGAAAAAGATTATCCCCCCGGAATCCCTGGGAATCGATCCGGAAACTTACAGTAGCTTTATTTCGAAAAACCAGGGAAAGGTTGCTCTCTACGGATTGAAACACAGATCCAACTGGGAGGAGGAACAGGACCTTCAAGCTGAAACGGAGGATCTCTCCCAGGCCACATCCATGGAGGAACCCGTAGAAGCAGGATTCTGTCACTTGCATGTGCATACCCAGTATTCTATCCTGGATGGAGCCGCCAGCATTCCCGAGCTATTAAAAAAAGCCATCGACGATGGAATGCGGGCAGTTGCCATCACGGATCATGGCAATATGTTCGGGGCAAAGGAGTTTCATATCGAAGCTACCAGGCGGGGGATAAAACCCATCCTGGGATGCGAAGCCTATATTGCCAACAGAGAGCGATTCTCCAAGAAGGATAAGAACCAGGACGGATCTGCCCATGTGGTGCTGCTGGCCAAAAATTACAAGGGCTACCAGAATCTGATCACTATGATCTCCCTGGGGTGGACCGAAGGCTTTTACTACAAACCCCGCATCGACCGGGAGCTTCTGGAGAAGTATCACGAAGGGGTTATTTGCCTGTCGGCGTGCCTGGGTGGCGAAATCCCCCAGGCCATCATGCACCGGAGCGTGGAGCAGGCGGAAAGGATTGCACTTGAATACCAGAGGATTTTCGGTGATGATTTCTACCTGGAGCTGATGCGGCATCGAACCGACGATCCCGGAATGAACAAACTGGTTTTTGATGATCAGGTATTTGTAAACCGGACTCTCCTGGAGCTGGGCAGAAAGTATGGAATCAAATGTGTGGGCAGTAACGACGTCCATTTCGTAAATATGGAGGATGCCGAAGCCCATGACCACCTGATTTGCCTGAATACAGGAAAGGACCTGGATGATCCCACCAGGATGCGATACACCAGACAGGAGTGGTTCAAGACCCAGGCAGAAATGAAAGAGGTCTTCTTTGACCTTCCCTCTGTACTGAATAATACCCTTGAGGTAGCCGATAAGGTGGAACGCTATGAGCTGAATACCAACCCGGTCATGCCCTACTTTCCTCTTCCCGAGGGATTCAGCAATGAAGATGAATACCTGAAACACATCACTTACCAGGGTGCTTCCCGCCGCTATCAGGAGATTACCGAGGAGGTAAGGGAACGGATCGATTTCGAACTGAGCACCATTCAGCGAATGGGCTTTCCGGGCTATTTCCTCATCGTTCAGGATTTTATTGCAGCCGCACGCGAAATGGGCGTATCTGTGGGGCCCGGCAGGGGATCGGCTGCAGGATCGGCTGTGGCCTATTGCCTGGGTATTACCGATATTGATCCCATTCGCTACGATCTGCTGTTTGAAAGGTTCCTGAATCCGGACAGAGTCTCCATGCCCGATATAGATATCGATTTTGATGAAGACGGACGCGATAATGTACTCAAATGGGTGGTGGAGAAATATGGACACGAAAGGGTGGCCCATATTATAACTTTCGGCACCATGGCAGCAAAAATGGCGATACGTGATGTGGCCAGGATCCAGAAGCTCCCCCTGCCGGAAGCCGATCGGCTTGCCAAACTGGTCCCGGATAGACCCGGAACCACCTTTAAAAAAGCTTTTGAGGAAGTCCCCGAATTAAAAGCGGAACTTAATTCGCCCAATCCGCTTATTTCCAATACACTGCGTATTGCCCAGCGACTCGAGGGATCGGTCAGGCAAACAGGACTTCATGCCTGCGGCGTGATCATAGGCCGGAACAAGCTGACCGAACATATTCCAGTCTGTAAGTCAAAGGACTCTGAACTTCTGGTTACCCAGTTTGACGGCCACTATGTGGAGGACGTGGGCATGCTCAAAATGGACTTCCTGGGTCTGAAGACGCTTTCGATCATCAAAGACGCCGTGGATAATATCAAAGAGTCGAGGGGCATCGAGGTGGATATCGACCACCTGCCCATGGACGACCAGCCCACCTTTGAACTTTACTCCAGGGGGGATACAACGGGCTTGTTCCAGTTTGAATCTCCGGGTATGAAAAAATACCTGAAGGATCTCAAGCCTAACCGTTTTGAGGACCTGATTGCAATGAATGCCCTTTACAGACCAGGTCCGATGGAATATATTCCATCCTTTATCAACCGGAAGCATGGCAAGCAGAAAATTGAGTATGATCTGCCCGAAATGGAGGAGTATCTTAAAGATACCTATGGGATTACCGTCTACCAGGAACAGGTGATGCTGCTATCCAGGAAGCTTGCCGGATTTACCCGGGGTGAGGCAGATTCGCTCCGAAAGGCCATGGGCAAGAAGATTAAGAAGATGATGGACGAGCTGAAGGTAAAGTTCGAGGAGGGATGTACGCGTAATGGAATATCGAAACAGAAGATCGATAAAATATGGACCGATTGGGAGGCATTTGCTCAATATGCATTTAACAAATCGCACTCCACCTGCTATGCTTATGTCTCCTACCAGACGGGTTACCTGAAAGCAAATTATCCCGCAGAATTCATGGCCGCTGTGCTGAGCCGGAATATTACCGACATTAAGAAGATCGGCCAGTTTATGGATGAATGCCGCAGGATGGGCATCTCAGTTCTTGGTCCGGATGTAAATGAAAGTAATGTACGGTTCACGGTCAATGAAAAGGGGGATATCCGTTTTGGACTGGGGGCCATCAAAGGGGTTGGAGAAAATGCGGTCACAAGCATCATAGAGGAGAGAATGAAGAATGGTCCCTTTAAGGATATTTATGATTTCGTGGAACGCAACGACCTGCACCAGGTGAACCGGAAAAATTTCGAGGGTCTGGCCATTGCAGGGGCACTGGACTGTTTTGAAACCATTTCCCGAAGCCAGTACCTGGATACTCTGGAGGAAGAGGATAATACCTTTATTGAGCAGCTTATCAAGTATGGAAATAAGATCCAGTACGAACGGGATACCCCCCAGCAAAACCTGTTTGGAGAAACCAATGCTATTGCCATTTCAAAACCCGAACCACCCGAGGTAAACAGGTGGGAAGATATTACCACCTGCAAACAGGAAAAAGAGCTTCTTGGATTTTACCTGACCTCTCATCCCTTGGACAGGTTTAAGCTGGAGATAGAGGCATTCTGTCCAAACAAACTTGAAGAGCTTGGCGACTTACAACAATTCAAAGGTCAGGATGTGATCTTCTGTGGCATGGTAAAGAGCGTCCGGGACGGAGTGGACCAGTGGCGAAATAAACCCTATATGCTGGCCCAGCTCGAAGATTATACCGACACCTATAATCTAAGGCTGAAAAATGACGATTATGTCAACTTTAAGCAGTACTTCCTTCCGGATGTGGCTGTGATGATCCGTGCAACTGTCAATGAATGGAGCCCCAGGGAGGAGCCTGCAAAAAAGATATATTCGCTGAAACTGAAAATGGTCTACATGCTTGCAGATGTCCGGGATAAACTGGTCAAATCAGTGGATATTTCACTGGACATAAATCAGATCACCGAGGAACTGATTGAATCTTTTGAACGCCATACCGTAAATGAACGGGGGAAAACTCTAAAGTTCCAGATTCATGATCCTGAGAGCAATATGAAGTTGAATCTCTTCTCGCGTAACAGGCAGGTCCTCTTGAATGATGAATTTATTAACTACCTTAAAGACAACCCTGGATTTGATTTCAGGCTCGCGTAACTGTTTTTTTTATAATTTTGAGCAAAATTTACTTATAATTTCAAGACATGGCATTAGAAGCAACCGATGGCAATTTTAACGAGCTGGTACTGAACTCTGATAAACCTGTAATTGTAGATTTCTGGGCTGAATGGTGCGGTCCCTGCCGGATGGTAGGACCCATTGTGGAGGAGGTAGGCGTAGATTACGAAGGTAAAGCCATTGTGGCTAAAGTAGATGTAGACAGCAATCCCGGAATAACAGCAAAATATGGGATCAGGAACATCCCGACCATTCTTTTCTTTAAAAACGGAGAGGTTGCTGACAAGCAGGTGGGTGCCGTACCCAAGAGCGCCATCGTGGCTAAGCTTGATGCCCTGCTTTAATTATTTCTTTTAGTAATCTTTAGGAATAAAGAAGAAGGTTCCATCCTCATCTTCCAATCCGGCTATTTTTCCAAACTGCGGACTTTGAATGTTTGTGTTTTCAACCGCTGAGCTGACCTTCATCACGATATTCTCAATGGGGATGCAAGCTCCCGGATTGTTGATCAGCATATTGGCAAAGGTCCTGGTGAACTGGCTGTCATCCACAGCCTGCTCGTACCCGGCTGATGAAAATACCTGCGACGATTTAAACTTGGTAGAGGTCCAGTCATCACAGCTTTTTTCCTGGATTCCTGAACGCATGGCCTGGTAAAAACTGGGGCCCGATTCGCAGGCATCTGTAATGACCAGGGTATGCGTCAAAAAATCCGGATAGACCTGCATGGCTGCTTTTAAAGCATTTGTATTGTAGAAGCTAAACTCATCATCCCTGGACGCGTCAACAGGGATCCAGTAGCCACTCCCGTTTACAAATTTTCCGTGACCGGCATACCAGATCAACAGGCTGTTCACCCGGTTGCTTCTGAGCATATCTCTTAATTCGATGGAAAAAAACTTGGAAAGCTCGGCCTTGGACAGGTTTTTTTTATGGATCACATTATGAATCTGGTAGTTTGCCAGCGCTGATCGCATCAGGGTAACATCCTTCGACGGCCCGCTGAGGCTGCTGAAATATTCATAATCTGAATTCTCAATAAAGATGGCCCATGTTTTTCCCATGGGGTTGGAATCAAAGGATTGTGCATCACGGTTCAGGGTATACTCGATTTCCGATCTGTTTCCAAATTCGTCCTCAACACTTACAGTGATCTTGCTTTTATTCAGAACATTCAAGGTGGCAGTGAAATTGGGGTTCAGATCACTGGGGATATAGCTTGCGATCACACTGTCTATATAAATGGAACTGATCCTGCTCTCATCCTGAATTTTTCCTTCCACATATATCAATGGATCGTTATTATCCAGGTAGAGAATATTGTTTTCAGAACCATAGGGCGCGATCATACTGACCCTCGGGGCATCAACCTCCGTCCGTCTGATAGGATATATGGCTGTCTCCGTATTATCATATACATCTGAAACCTGTATGGTGACCTGGTTGGCCGTGGAAAGGTTTACGCTGGCGAGAAACCTGAATCCTTCCTCCGTCTTTTCCACCGGCACTGTAAAGCCATTGACCTGCAGAGATTGTATCCCGCTCTCATCTGAAATAGTTCCGATCACATTCAAATGTTCAAGCTCCCTGGAGGCATGAATGATGTTTGCCTCATTGGCCAGGGGATCAACAAGCACCACCGTGGGTTTATTCTCCTCCCTGTTTATTTCAAACATCCGCTGGGTGGCCTCATCATACAAGCGCTGGGCAACACCGTCATATTTAGACATTTCCAGCAATTTTTCATAATCCCCCCGTGCATTTTCATAGTCCCTGATCTCTTCATAGGCTCCCGCCCGCTTGTAGTAGATTTCGGCATTCTCAGGATCCAGTTCTATTGCTTTGGAGTAATCGATAAGGGCATAGCCGGCCTGATTCATTTTGCTGGCAATATCTCCCCGGTACAGGTAGATCAAAGGCTCGTCGCTGTAGTGAACCGAAGCCATGGATAAAGCCTCGTTCGCTTTCAGATACTCCCCCTGTGCAACATAAATCTGGCTTTGAAGCAGGACCCCTTCCAGGTGTCTTGGTTCCATCTGGAGCACCTGGTTTATTTCCAATCCCGCCGCATCATATTTACCCTGTTGATATAAGAGGCGCGCATAGAAGAAATGGGTATCTACCACCCGTCTGTTTTTCTGTATGGACTGACGATAGGCCTCTTCGGCTTCGTTGAACATCTCCAGTTGTTCGTATATCCGGGCCAGGCTATAATAGGCCTTATCATCCTCTTTCATCTTCAGGCACCTCTTCCCGTCTTCCAGGGCCTTCTCATATTGCTGGAGTACCACATAGACCTCCCGCCTTACCTGATAGGCTTCCAGGAAATTATTCTTGAGATTAATGGCCGAGGACAATCGTATCAGTGCTCGTGGGTTATCCCCGTAATGGTGCCACTCCTTACCCGAGAAATAATAGAGCTCCGCCTCTTTCTCATCAAAGGCCAGAGCACGATCATAATCTTCTGCTGCATGCTTATGTTCTCCAATTCTTGAATAAGCTGTGGCCCTCTGCACATAAGCCTTGTCATAATCGGGGTCCAGATCTATGGCCTTTGTAAACTGGATAATGGCATCCGAATAATTATTTGCCTTGGCAAAATCTTCCCCGGCCTTAAAATATTGCTTGGCCGATTGTGCCTGAGCTGTTGCCGTGAATAGCAACGGCAGCAGAACCATAATATATCCAATTTTCATCCTCATCTTGTTAAGCCTCTACATATATAATGCCAAATCTAAGAAATTGTTCTCAACTTACTGAATTTGAAGACTGTTAACTTTGTTTTTATAAACTTCCAGTTTCGTATCTCCCACTCGAAATGTTTCATCAGCTTTCTCAGCCATCACCGGTGCCTTGACTCCCTGAGTGAATAACATCTTCCCCGTAAAAACCCTGGCCTCATCCCACAATCCGGATTCCAGGAATGAGAGATGCAATTTTGCTCCACCCTCCACAAATACAGAGACAATCTGCCTGTCAAACAACTCTTCCATCACATCCACCAGCTGATAAGAGGGATCTGCAAAAACTGTCTGGATCTTCCCGGAATAATTACGCTCAACTCCAGTAAAGACAATAGTCTCCTGGGACCCGTCAAGGATTTGGGCATTCTCCTGGAGGCGTCCATTCCTGTCGAGCGTAATACGTACCGGATCCTCCCCGGCCCATCGTCGCACAGTGAGCCTGGGATTATCGGTTAAAATGGTATTGGTCCCAACCATAATCGCGGACTCCTCGCTTCTCCATTTGTGGACCAGTGTCCGGCTCACTTCATTGCTGATCCACCTGGGTCCCTCCTGATCACCAGGTTCCCGTTCCAGGTCCATAAAGCCATCCGCCGTCTGGGCCCACTTTAGGATCACATAAGGTCTGCGGTAAACGATATAATGTAAAAAACGACGGTTCAGGTGCTTCCCCTCTTCCTCCAGGCAGCCGACATCCACCTGAATGCCTGCCTCCTCCAGATATTTAATTCCCTTACCGTTAACACTGGGGAAGGGATCCAGATTGGAAACCACCACCCGGACAAATCCTTTTTGCTGTATCAATATGGAACAGGGAGGTGTTTTTCCATGATGGGAGCATGGTTCCAGGTTGCAATAAAGGGTCGATCCCGGAAGCAAGGATGGATCCTTTACACTTCGTATGGCATTCACCTCTGCATGTGGTCCGCCAAATTCATGATGATAGCCTTCTCCAATGATGCGGTCCTGGTGTACAATGATGGCCCCGACAAGTGGATTGGCCTTGGTCATTCCCAGTCCCTTGCGCGCCAGCTCAAAACAGCGCCGCATATACATTTTATCCTTTTCCCCTGTCAAGGCAATAGCTTTATTACTATTTTTAAACCATGCTTCAAAATCCTGCCACACTGAAACAGATCAGGCTCCACCTGCTGGAGGAGTTACGGCAAATATACACTGAAAATGAATCCGATTCCATCACCCGCCTGATTCTGGAGCATGTTGGATATCAGCTTTCCGATGCGATTCATGATCCCGGTCGCCTGCCGGCCCCTTCTGTCCTGGAACAGATCCGCGCCATCGTGACTGATATGCAGAGCGGTCAACCCATTCAGTATGTACTGGGGGAGTGTAATTTTGGTGACCTGAAAATCAAAGTGAACAGGGATGTACTGATCCCAAGACCCGAAACTGAAGAACTGGTGGAACATATTAAAACCCATAGCCCTTCGTCCCCTGAAAAGATCATTGACCTGGGAACAGGATCTGGCTGCATTGCTCTGGCATTAAAACAAATCTTCCCGGATGCAGAGATATGGGGAGTTGATATTAGCCGGAGGGCCCTGGCTTTGGCAGAGGAGAATGGAAGAAACAACGGGCTTCAGGTAAGCTGGAGAGAGCTGGACCTGCTGGAGGAAAGGCCGATGGTGCCGGGTAAGCCATTTAGCCTGGTGGTAAGCAACCCACCCTATGTAATGCATAGTGAACGGGCTCTCATGGCCCGTCATGTAAGGGACTTCGAACCTGAATCTGCACTATTTGTGACGGATGAAGACCCCCTGATTTTTTATCGGGCCATTGCCTCATTTTGCAAAACGCACCTGGCGGATAGTGGAGAACTTTGGGTGGAAATCAATGAACAGCTGGGAAAGGAAACAGCAAAGCTCTTAAAAAAGGAGGGCTTCGGCTGGATTGAGATTCTCAGGGATATACACGAAAAAGAACGATACATTCATGCCAGGAAATGAACCCATGGAATATAAGCTTGCGCTTCAGCGTGCCTCTGCCCTTTGCAGCCGGCAGGAACAGTGCAGCAGCCAGATCCGGGAGAAATTGAAGCACTGGGAGGTCTCCGCTGAAGATGCCCAAAAGATAATCGAGCTGCTTAAGCGCGAAAAATTCCTGGATGACCGGAGGTACGCCACGTTCTATGTCCGGGATAAATTCCGATTAAACCACTGGGGAAAGATAAAAATGTCTGTCATGCTGACTCAGAAAGGGATTCCTCAGGAAATCATTGAGGAGGCGATGAAACAGATAGACCCGGAACTTTATAAGCAAAGCTGTACCCGGCTGATAAGCGATAAGGCTGCCACAATAAAGGAAAGCAATCCATTCAAGAAGAAAGGAAAATTATTTCGCTATGCTGCTCAGCGAGGGTTTGAACCGGACCTGATTCATCAGATTCTTTCCTATATTTGACGAAATTTTGAACGATGATAACAAACGACCAGATCAAAGATCTCAGCAAGCGCCTGGATGCGTTAAGGAGGCATCTTTGACGTGGATGGCAAAACCATCCAGGTAGAAGAAGAGGAACAAAAAACACAGGATCCGGATTTCTGGAACGATCCCAAATCAGCAGAAGAACAACTCAGGAAAATTGCCCGTCTTAAAAGCTGGGTGGAAGGTTATCAGGAGGTGAAAACTGCTGTGGATGACCTGAACGTCCTTGCTGAGTTTCTTGAAGCGGGAGAGTCCTCCGATGAGGAAGTGAATGCCCAGTATAAGAAAACGCTCCTGCTTACCGAAGCCCTGGAATCAAAAAACATGCTCCGAAATGAAGAGGACAGCCTCGGAGCCATCCTGAAGATCAATTCGGGAGCTGGTGGTACCGAGAGCCAGGACTGGGCGGAAATGCTGATGCGTATGTACCTCCGCTACGCCGAGAAACACAGGTATAAGGTGAAAGAGCTGCACCTGGTCCAGGGCGATGAAGCTGGAATCAAATCTGTTACCCTGGAGGTCAGCGGCGACTATGCTTACGGATTTCTTAAAAGCGAGTCCGGTGTGCACCGGCTGGTCCGCCTTTCTCCATTCGATTCCAACAATAGAAGGCACACCTCTTTTGCCTCTGTTTTTGTGACCCCGGTGATTGATGAATCCATCGAAATTGTAGTAAATCCTGCCGATATTGAATGGGATACTTTCCGTTCGGGGGGCGCAGGGGGCCAGAATGTAAATAAGGTGGAAACCGGTGTGCGGGTCCGCCATCTTCCCACGGGGATTACGGTGGACAATACGGAAACCCGCTCCCAGTTAAAGAACCGGGAGAACGCCTTGCGCATTCTGAAATCACATCTTTACGAAATAGAGTTACAGAAAAAACGAGAGAAAGCAGCCGAGGTAGAAGGCAGCAAAATGAAGATCGAATGGGGATCACAGATTCGCAACTATGTGCTTCATCCCTATAAACTGGTGAAGGACCTCCGTACCAACCTCGAGACTGGCAATGTCCAGTCGGTTCTGGATGGAGAGTTGGACGATTTTATTAAAGCCTTCCTGATGGAGTTTGGCGGCAAATAGGAGTCGGTTCAAAAGTTAAAGGGGCTGCCTCTTTCGAGAGCGGCCCCTTCCCTTTAATCATTTCAAAGGATTAAGCTCTTTAGGTAAAAATAATCTGGGTATTTTCACCTCCGCACAAGCCATAAAAATCTCCTACAGTCAGCACGTCTTTCACCTCTTCATGGAGATCTTCTTTCTCAAGTTTGAACATATCCATGGCCAATTTGCAGGCATAAAGCTCTCCACCACCGGCAGTGATCATCTCCAGGAACTCGTCCACGGGAGGAATATCCAGTTTGTACATCTGGCTCTTCATCATCGCGGACACACCCGCCTCAACTCCGGGAATCATCCCCAGGATGGTTGGGAAGGGCAATCCTCCTGGAGCTCTCATGGCAGGATTACCAACGGTTGCGGTCTTGATCTTTCCCATTTGCTTTTTGGTAATTGCATCCAGGCCAAAGAAGGTAAAAAACACTTTGGTCTCAATTCCTTCCATCACAGCACCATTGGCCATGACCAGCGTAGCGTATACATCTTCAATGGTACCCTTGGCACATATGATGCACACCTTTTTTAACGGACTCTCTTTCATTTCAGCCATTATCATTAATTTTTTTTAGTTTAAACACAACTGGCCGGCTTGGGGATTCCGGCAATCTTGGATGAATGCTTCAGGGGACCGCCTGGAAATAGTTGATACAGTCCTTTGATATCGGTAATCCCGGACTTACCAACCCTCCGGATGGTCAGAGTCTCACCCTTCTCGTTGGCATTGCGAAGAAATTCCAGCACTTCATAGTGTTTGTCTGTAAGATCAATTCCTTCTTCTTTTGCTATCTCTGCAGCAATTTCTTTATTCCATTGCGAAGGATCTGTCAGGTATCCTTCCTCGTTTACTTCCACAGCTTGACCTGCATAGGTTTTCGTTGCCATAAGTTTTGTTTTTAATGTTTATGATTTATTGTTTGAATTTATTTGTGTCATATTCTTCAGGAAGGTGAACAGGAAGCCCCAGGCTTTTTTCATCTCGGGGGTGTTAACCTCCCTCATCACTCTGAAAATGGAGTATTCCGGTACATTTTCGGTCTCCATGTTGGAAAATACTTTCACCGCCGTATCGATGGACTTAAGCATTTCCGGTTGAGTCAGGTTCTTCACTGAATCCAGAATAGTAACCACATTATCGGCCAGCATTCGGACATCATTCACTCCATAGTAGGTCACTATATTGTCAATAACGGCACCGAACTCTTTCAGAAACTCGAAGTAGCCCTTTTGCTCAAACTCATGTAACTTCTTGGTCGTATCAATAATTACCTCATTGGCAATGGGGCCCACATCCTTCATGAGGTCCATCATACTTCCCATGGTATCCAGAAGGGAGTTAAAATTGCCGATGTTCTGAGCTACCCTGATCCCAAGTTCCCTGAGTTGATCAGGATCGAGCACTACTTCGTGCTCATCCAGGGCTTTCACTGTTGAATCATAAGCATCCTTGCCGATGATTGAGAAATCTGCGACCAGGTCATCAATGGCCTGGGACTTTAATCTTTGCTGATTTACATATTCCAGGATGGTATCGACCTTCTGGGTTAATTCAGCAAGCTGTTGTGTTGTGTTATCTGCCATCTTCTTCCCCTTAGTCAATGTTATTCTTCTTACCGGCCATGGTCATATGGGCCTCAATGGGCATCTCTTTTCCCCTCAGCAGGATATGCCAGTAGATCCAACGGAAGATCATCTTGCCGTAGTGATTGATCTTGGTGTTCTTCAAAAGTCCAAAGGGCCCGATACCCGGAAGCGGGAAGGTTCCCGGCAGCGGTTCGGTGTCGTAGTTGAAATCGATCAATGCCCCTTTCCCATATCCGGTCTCGATGTAACAGTTGGCGTGCCCGTCAAACTTGGCCGTAAGGGGCCTGTTCTCCATGGCACTCATTATATTCTCAAAAAGGATCTCAGCAGCAAAGTGTGCCACAGACCCGGCCTTTGAGGTGGGAATATTTGCAGCATCACCGATAACAAAAATGTTCTCAAATTTCTTTGACTGCAGTGTCTCCTTATCCGTCTCCACATAATTCATATCATCCCCCAGTCCGCTTCGCTCGATCATCTCCGATCCCATATTTACCGGTACAATGGTCAGCACGTCAAAGGGTATTTCCGATTCATCGTAGGACTTGATCACCTTCTTCTCATTATCCACACTCTCGATATAAAAATCAGGTACAACTTTGATGTTCTTATCCTCCAGAAGCTGACTCAGCATCTTGGTAGCAATGGGCTTGGTAAAAGCGCCTGGAAGTGGAGTAACATAAGTGATGTCCACCTTATCCCTTATCCCTTTTTCCGTAAAGTAAGCTTCAGCCAGGCAGACAAATTCAATGGGGGCAACCGGGCACTTAAAGGGCAGCTCGGAGATGGCCATAACCAGTTTTCCGCCTTCCCAGGTCTTAAAAAACTGCTGTAATGCCACAGCTCCTTCCACCGTATAAAAATCAAAAATGCTTTTACGCCATTGTTCACCGGTGAGACCGGGAGTCTCATCCGGACGGGTCTGGGTACCGGTTGCAATAATGAGGAAATCATACTTTAAGCAGGTGCCGTCCATGAGGTGGACCTTGTTTTCCTCACCTACAATTCTGTCAATTTCCTGGTAGATTACCTTCACTCCCGAAGGGAAAAAATCTCCCTTGGGCTTTACCACATCACTCTTATTGTAGATTCCGAATGGAATGAACAGAAACCCGGGTTGATAGTAATGGGTTTTATGCTGGTCCACAAT
>Ga0316201_10002180_pt1 | contig 13811 bp, 10 predicted proteins | sample CS6wburrow_MG_FD_204516 | JGI IMG/M metagenome (GOLD analysis project Ga0316201, IMG submission 204516) | Coastal sediment microbial communities from Delaware Bay, Delaware, United States - CS-6 worm burrow | ecosystem: Environmental > Aquatic > Marine > Coastal > Sediment | place: USA... | reverse complement strand
GATGCATCTGTCGCTATGTGGACCTTGGTGCTTTCTAATGGATTGAATATTATTTTAGATCCAATTTTTATTTTTGGATTGGGGCCTGTTCCAGCTTATGGTGTACAAGGAGCGGCGATTGCAACAAATATTGGTCGTGGAACAGCCGTGGTTTTCCAATTAGTGATTTTATTTTATGGTTGGAGTCGTATAAGAATTAGATTACAAGATTTAGTGTTTCGTGCTAAAGTGATGCTCAACTTGATAAAAGTCTCCCTCGGTGGTATTGGTCAATTTTTAATAGGAACATCAAGTTGGATATTCTTGATGCGAATTATGAGTGAGTTTGGAAGTGAAGTTCTAGCCGGTTATACGATTGCAATCAGGGTGATGATGTTTACCATCATGCCTGCCTGGGGAATGAGTAATGCTGCTGCAACCTTAGTTGGACAAAATCTTGGCGCTGGCCAACCACAACGGGCAGAAGATTCGGTTTGGAAAACTGGTAAATACACTGCTATTTTTATGGCTGTTGTTTCGGTGGTTTATCTCCTTTTCGCAAAGATCATCATTGGATGGTTCACAATAGAACTAGAAGTTATAAAAAATGGTGCTTTATGCCTTCAAATTATAGCAGCTGGATACATTTTTTATGCATATGGCATGGTTATCATACAGTCCTTTAATGGCTCTGGAGATACCAAAACACCAACTTATATAAATTTTGTTTGTTTTTGGTTATTTCAGCTTCCATTTGCTTACCTGTCTTCTTTAATTTTAGATTTTGGACCGAAAGGTGTTTTTTGGTCTATTACCTTAGCTGAGATTTCTATTGCAGTGATTGGCATAGTATGGTTCAGAAAAGGAAACTGGAAGAAAATGAAAGTATAAGAAGAATTACCTAATGACGCACTTTTATACTATAAAGTATATGTAACTCTAAATGTTACGAATCTTGGTTGTATAAATGTTTCAGATGAAAAAACAGAAACTGTAGAGCTGCCATTACTTACCCTGGAATCAATATCTAGAAGATTTGTTGCTCTTATCTCATATTCCCAATTTGCATCTCTGTTTTTTCTGTAGGACATAAATGCGTTCCAGGTTTTGAATGACTCCGATGGTCCATCATCCTGTGATTGGTTTGTATAAGTGAAGTCTGTTTTAAATGTCAAAGAATTCCAAATATAAGCATCAAATTCAATAGACGGTGAATTGGTAATGAATTTTGTTTTTCTATCGCCTTGATTATTGTTAGTTATACTATAACCATATCTTAATCTCACATTTGGTGCTTTTATAAAATTAGTTCTTAATTCCGGAGTATAGTTTTGCAAAAAAGTTTCATTGACCGCTCTTGATCCCTGAACAAATTGATTGCTCTTGTTATAATTAAAATTCGTTCTAATGCTAGCACGAATTTTACCGAATGTTCTTTGTACTCTTCCAAATGCCGATAAACTCTCATCAGCGAAAGGCGAATTAAAGAATGTGCTTGTTCTAATTACATTTTCAAAATTATTTAATCCCCGAATCCTATCCACATTTTTTGAATAATTAACGCTGGCAAAAACATTAGTGTAATTAAATAAACTAAAACTTCGATAAAATAACCTTAAATTATGAGATAAAGAATTTTGAAGTTGAGATTCCCCATATTGAATACTGTTATAATTATTCAATACCAAACCTTCAGCTAAGCTTGTCACATCAGTAAATGTATTGCTCATGTTATAAGTAAAAGTTAAACTCTCACTATTTTTTAACTGGATTCTGGTTTCAAAATCTGGCAAAACTCTGAAGAAATTATCCTTGTAAGTATCACCCAATTGAGAATTTTCATTACCATAAGCGTGAAACGATAATCCAGGTGTAATCGTAAATTTGCCCAATCTTACTCTATAATGAAATCCCAGATATACATCGCTAAAATTATATACGATGTCATTTATTGGTAATAACAGATTTCCATCTGAGTCAATAGTATTTGGCGTCGTCACAAATCGACTGCCATCATTCAGAAATTGAAAAAATTGAGAATTAAATTCTTGCCGACTCAGAATAACCCCAAGAGTAAGATTTATGTTACTCTTAGTATTGAGAATATTATAATAATCCAGTTTAGCGTCTATTTGATTGGATTTAATACGCCTGTCCTGACCTAAATTGTAATTATTTAAATTTCTATCCAGACCTAGTTCATCAGCTGTACTGTCAAAAGCATCATTGTCACTATCATCATTATTAGTTGGATCATTTTCTAAGATGGCATTATAAAACGGGTCTTCATCACTTATTAAGTGTTGTGCTTCAAGGGCGAAAATATTTGTTTCGTTCAGCGTATAATAGTAGTTTACGTTTTGATTAAGGCTGAAAGGTGTTGCTTCTTCGAATTGATCTGTATTACCAACTATAGACGAAAACAGATTTTGATCCTGTGAGTCTTTTGAAAATCTTCCGAGAATATCATAATCTAACTGATTATTAAAATTAGGCTTGAAAGAAGTACTCAATTTTATCAGTCCCTGATCTGATCTTTCAATATTATTTTGTTCGGTATCTTCATCAGGAATACCTAACTCGGGATTTGTATACTCATTGGAAGTTATTTGCTTTGAAAGGATACGACTACTATTATAAATTGCAAACCCACTAATGTCTAATGATTCTTTAGGAGAATAACTAAAATTTGCTGCTCCCAATTTATTTTCGACTTGAAGAGCGTTGTTTTGATTGGTTAAAAACCCAAGACTATTATTACCTAAATTAAGATTGGTACCACTGGTCCTGCTTGGCACTCTGAATCCTCCACCGAAACTCCTAAGATCTCTACGATTCAATGCAGGTTCGCCCAGATTATTCAGATCACCTATGAAATTTATAGAATACTTTGGGCTGTAATAGAATAATTTTGGTTGCACTATGAATAATTCATCATTTGGAGCAGTTCCGGCCCCGGCTGTTACATTACCAAACCAAAAGTTTTCTTTGCCTTTCTTTAACTTAATATTCAAGGCAACATTATCTTGATTGTTGGTAACACTTCTCAATTGTCCAACCTCGGTATAATTGCGCAAGACTTGAATTTTATCTACGGCATTTGATGGAATATTTTTCGTTGCCAATTTAGAATCGCCATCAAAAAAATCTTTACCATTAACCATCACTTTCCTTACCACATTCCCTTCTACCTCAACCTGTCCGTCTTCATTAATTTCGACTCCTGGAAGTTTTTCAAGAACATCTTCTAACTTTCTTTCAGATCCATTCTTAAATGAATCCGCATCATAAATCAACGTATCTCCTTGAATCGTAACAGGCATTTCGTAAGTAAGTTCTACAGCATCTAAAACATTATAAAATTCTAGCTTAAAATCTTTAGAAATATCTGCCTCATTGGTAGGAATTATTTCTTCGGCCGTTTTCATGCCTATGTAACTAACCTGTATCTTATAAGTCTCATTTTTACCTAAAGAGAGTTTGTACTTTCCCTTGGTATTTGTAGTCGAGAATGATTCTAACTTGCTTGTTTTTTGATTTAGGGCTATTACATTGGCCAGCTCCAAAGGATTTCCAATACTATCAGTAACAAAACCGGTTAATTCAACTTGGGAAAATGCAGCTGTAGTCAGGCACATGATAGCCACAAATAATAATTTTCTCATTTAATCCAAGTTAATTAATGGTTGGTTTTAAAAAATAAAATTTTTAGCTCCTGCGTCTCATTCGGTTATCCCGAAATTCTTTCATTTTTTGGACAATAGTTTTTTGATATTCTTTCTTGGTTATTTCCTTGCCTTTTTTTGGTGCTTCAATTTTCTCTTTTTCTTCGGGGTTCATAACAATTTTCGTACATAGCATAGTCGTATTACCGGCATTAACTTCTAAAATTAAACCTGGAAGACCCCAATATTCTGATGGCCCATGCATGACAGGTAATTGAGGTGTATACCAAGCTTCAATATCAGTCATTTGGATTTCGATCTCTTTAACTTCAACATTTGTAGAGTCAGATTTTTTTTCATTACTATTCCTCCGCAGTCTATCCCAGGAAAAATTATACCACACTAGATCTTCGGTAGGTACAGATGCTGTTGCCTTGAAGCATGTATAGTTACCTATTTGCTTCGACTCTGCACCCATTGTCCATTCTATTGGCTGTAAACTATCCTTAACTAAAAATAGTTTCCCATAGAATTCCTGCTTCTGAATTTGAGTATTGGTTTTCACATTTTTGTATTGATCTCCTTGTCTAAAGTTTTTTCCCCATGAATTAGTTGCTCCAGACATAGCATCTACATCAAGTTTCTCTTCTTCTTTAAAGAAAGATTCCTCTTTGTTAAAGGCTAAAACATATGATTTTTCAAGCCTGTTTTTCATTCGGGCTTTTATTTGCTTTTTTTGAGCTTCACTCAATCTAGCTCCCCAACTACCAAGATCCATTGTTGATTTTGAAAAATAGTAAGCCTTACCTTGAAAATCTTGAGCATTGAGATTTACACTGGTTCCAAGGATAAAAGAAAGGGTAAATATTTTTAGTATAATTGATTTCATAGTTAAGGTTTTAGTATTCTTGATGTTGAACAAATTTAAATAATTGTTAAACATAACTGCATTCTTTATCAAAATATTAACATAAGTAAATGTGAGCTATTGATCTTAGACAAAATCTTTGATTAAGAGTCTAATTTCCAAAATTTGTTGATATTTAGATATTTGTACAATTAGTAATATAAAGTATTCAATATACAACAATAATACACACTTACTAAAATTGAAATTATTTCTCCGTTATAAATCGACCAATTTTTGTACTTTTCTAATTCCAATGCATAAAATATTATATCTGTTTTTCGTTTTTTATGTTTCAAGTGATGCTCAGTCTCAAATATCAGTGTCATTTATTGATTCTACACGCATAAAAGCTGACAAAGTTATAGGTGGTGATCCCTTTGGGACTATTTACTATGTATCTGAAGAGAACTCTTTTCATAAGAAAAACAAAGACACAACCATTACATATGCTAATGTACAGTTGAGTAAAATAAGTTCTGCAAATAGTTTCAACCCTCTTAAAATCAATTTATTTTACAAAGATTTTAATACAGCAGTAATTTTAGATAACAGGTTAGCTGAAATATATAAAATTGATTTTAATGCAACTAAAACATATAAGAATGTTACTCATATCTCAACGGGATATGATAATACCATATGGATTTTTAATCAAGATACACAGCAGCTAGAACTATTCGACTACAAAATAAATTCATCCAAGGCCAGGACTTTGCCGCTTCAAAGTGACGTCTTAGATTTAAAAAGCAATTATAATTATTGTTGGTTATTGACCAAGGAATATTTGTATAAATTCAACTATTTTGGATTAAATATTTTGAAACTAAAAAATAGTGGTTTCACAAGAATAGCGAATTTTAATGAAAACCTAATTCTAAAAAAAGATGAAATATTGTATTATTTAAAAAACAATTCATCTGATCCGATTGAGGTTCGAATGCCAAAATTGTTAATAAATGATTTTTTTGTAAACAACGAAACCTTGTATATTTACGACAACGAATTTCTTTATAAATACCAATTAAAAATAAAATAAATATGCACGTTGCAGTCGCAGGAAACATTGGCGCAGGAAAGACAACACTAACAAAACTTCTGGCAAAACACTACAAATGGGAATCACAACTCGAAGATGTTGTAGATAATCCTTATTTAGATGATTTCTATAATCAAATGGAACGATGGAGTTTCAATTTGCAAGTCTATTTCTTAAACAGCAGATTCAGACAGGTACTGCAAATAAGAAAAAGTGGTAAGGAGATCATTCAGGACAGGACAATTTACGAAGACGCCCATATATTCGCACCAAACTTACATGCTATGGGCTTAATGACAAACCGCGATTTTGAAAATTACAGATCACTTTTTGATTTGATGGAATCATTAGTACAAGGTCCGGATCTTTTAATTTATTTGAGAAGTTCTATCCCTAATCTCGTAGAACAAATTCATAAGCGTGGCCGTGATTACGAAAATTCCATTAGTATAGATTATTTAAGCAGATTGAATGAACGCTACGAGGCATGGATTCATGGCTACGATAAGGGAAATTTATTAATAGTTGATGTTGATGATCTCGATTTTGTTGCAAATCCTGAAGATTTGGGTAGTATAATCAATAAGATAGATGCTGAAATTTTTGGGCTATTCAAATAAGAAAGAATGATTAAATAAAAAAACCACGTAAACAACGTGGTTTTTTTATTTAATCCAATGAAGTATCACTCAATTACTTCTTCTACTTCCTTTATGATTTTCTTGGTTTTAATTTTAACATTGTCATCGTTTCCTTTGTAGGCTTCTAATTTAGCTTCAACCTCTTCCAAAGTACCTTCAAAAACCTCCTCTTTAACAGTCTTTTCTCCATTTTCTGTTGTTGTAGTTGTTATGACTGCTTTCGCGGTCCCGTCCTCATTCTTATCAATATTTACCTTGACTTCTTTTTTAATTTCTTTGGCAACAACTTCCATCTGGTCCTGACTTTCTATATAGTTTGTAACTTCATCTGCATTTAAAGCTATACTTGGTGCAATGACTAGGGCTACAACCGACATCAATTTCAGCAGGATATTTAAAGAAGGTCCAGATGTATCCTTAAAAGGATCTCCCACTGTATCACCAACAACAGCCGCTTTGTGAGCATCAGTTCCTTTACGACCTTGTTCCTCGATCATTTTTTTAGCATTATCCCAGGCACCTCCGGCATTAGACTGGAAAATTGCCATTAATACTCCCGCTGTCGTCACACCGGCCAATAATCCGCCTAACATTTCTGCCCCACCAATAAATCCAACGGCAACTGGCACAGCAATAGCTAATAAACCGGGTAAAACCATTTCTTTAATGGAAGCTTTAGTAGATATTTCTACACATTTCTCATACTCTGCATAACCATCAGCTGCATCAAATATTTTTCTGTCTGCAGCCGATGCTTTAGACATATCTGAATCGTATTTTCTCATAACTTCGAGCGCAGCTTTTAATTGAGGAATATCTTTAAACTGACGACGTACCTCCTCGATCATGGCCATTGCCGCACGTCCTACCGCATTCATAGATAAAGAAGAAAAAACAAATGGCAGCATACCTCCGACCAATAGTCCAGCCATAATTTTAGGTTGCGACACATCTATTGCCAGGACATTAGCAGTTTTCATGAATGCCGCAAATAATGCTAAAGCTGTTAGGGCTGCAGACGCAATAGCAAATCCTTTACCTATAGCAGCAGTTGTATTACCAACAGCATCTAATTTATCTGTTCGCTCGCGAACTTCACTTGGCAATTCCGCCATTTCAGCTATTCCACCTGCATTATCAGAAATCGGTCCATAAGCATCAACAGCTAATTGGATCCCTGTATTTGCCAACATTCCAACTGCAGCAATAGCAATACCATATAATCCTGCAAAGTGGTGAGATACAATAATTGCAGCTGCTATGAGAAGAATAGGAATCATTGTAGACATCATACCAACCCCTAAACCTGCAATAATATTGGTTGCAGCACCAGTTTCAGATTGTCTTACGATATTTCTTACAGGTCTTTTACCTGTTCCTGTATAATACTCGGTAATTTTACCAACCGCTAATCCCGCAATTAATCCGGAGATCACAGCCATAAAAACTCCCCAAGAACCGAATGGTAATCCATTTATTTCGGCCGGAATAAATTCTTTGATCAAAAACCAGGAAGCAACTACCATTAAACCAGCAGAACCGAATTCACCTATATTTAATGCAGTATGAGGTGAACCTCCTTCCTTAACTTTAACAAAGAATGTTCCTATGATAGACATTACAATTCCGACAGCAGCCAATGCTAATGGTAAATAAACAGCTCCCAAGCCCTCAAAATTTGGTGTTATAATAAAAGCACCGAGGACCATGGTACCTATAATGGAACCAACAAAGGATTCAAAAAGGTCAGCACCCATGCCAGCAACATCACCGACGTTGTCTCCAACGTTATCTGCAATTGTTGCAGGGTTTAAAGGGTGATCTTCTGGAATTCCTGCTTCTACTTTACCAACCAGGTCTGCGCCGACATCTGCGGCTTTGGTATAAATTCCACCTCCAACACGTGCAAACAATGCAATTGAAGAAGCGCCTAATGAAAACCCAGATAACACATTTAATACTTCTGTTATTCCCCATCCCTGGGTATTGTAAAATGCAAATAATCCGCTTAAACCCAATACACCCAATCCAACAACACCAAGTCCCATTACAGAACCACCGGCAAAAGCCACTTCCAGGGCTTTCCCTAACGAGGTTCTAGCCGCCTGTGTTGTTCTAACATTTGCTTTGGTTGCAACACGCATTCCGATAAATCCGGCAAGTGCCGAGCAAATAGCTCCAACAACAAATGATAATGCTACCATGCCGTTCGATCCATCCTCTGATTGCCCTTTGAAGAATAGTAAGACTGCTAAGGCAAGTACAAAAACCGCCAAAATTCTATATTCGGCCTTTAAGAATGACATGGCTCCATCGGCAATATGCTTAGCAATGTTTGTCATTTTTTCATTACCAGCATCTTGCTTTGAAACCCAGACATTTTTTATCCAAACAAACAATAAAGCTAAGACACCAAATGCGGGTAAAAATTTTACAAAAATTTCCATTTTTTAATGATTAGTTATTAGTTAATTTTTAGTTATTTATCGGCTAAAAGTAATAAAATATGATAGATAAAAAAAACCACCTTTAATATTATAAAGATGGGTTATTCACATTCGGATTTAATAAGTTTTAAATCGTAAAAGTTCTCTTTTTTTTATGCTCACTTAATTCATAACGCTCTGTACATTTTTCAACTATATCCATTGCTTCATCTACATTTCCCCAGCCACCTACATCTACTTTCTTTTTTTCCAGATCCTTGTAGACTTGAAAGAAATGTTCAATCTCCTTAACCTGATGCGGATTCATGTCTGAAATATCATTTAATTGATTCCAAATAGGATCAGATATTGGCACGCAAATAATTTTTTCATCAGGACCTTTTTCATCTGTCATATGAAAAACACCAATAGGTTTAACTTCCATAACACACATTGGGAAAGTAGGTTCGCTACCTAAAACCAATACATCTAAGGGATCCTTATCCAGTGCCAAAGTTTCCGGTATGAATCCATAATCCCCTGGATACATCATGGATGAAAATAACATTCTGTCGAATCGAATTTTATGAAGTGTAAAATCATATTCATATTTATTTCGGCTTCCTTTAGGAATTTCAATTAACACATCGAAAGTTCTAAACTTATTTTTAATCATAATAATTCTCCTTATAAAGTGGGCAAATATAATTAACTCGACAAGTCTGGACAACTATTTACAAACTTGACTTTTAATTAATTTGTATTATCAATCATTTCTGTAAATTTATAGACTAACTTGTATCCTATGAATAATTTTAAAACCATAGCTATTATAATATCAGCATTTTTAGTATTCAGTTGTAAGTCTAAAACTGAAAAAGAAACTTCAATAAATAATATTGAAATCTATCCTGATCCAACTGTCAAAAAAATAACTGAACTAAAAGCATCCGGTTTTGAAATTATTGATTACCATGCGCATTTAAAAGGTGGTCTCACCATGGAAGAATTACTAGATCATTCTAAAAAAACCGGAATTAAATATGGAGTTGCTTTTAATGCCGGAGTTGGATTTCCAATCACAAATGATTCTACGCTTTTAGCAAATTATGAGCAATATAAAGATTATCCAGTATTTATGGCAATGCAGGCAGAAGGACGAGAATGGGTTGGCATGTTCTCAGAAGAAAATATAAAAACCTTTGATTATGTCTTTACTGATGCTATGACCTGGACGGATAATAAAGGCAGACGGATGCGCCTTTGGATGCCTGAAGAAGTTTTTGTTGATGACAAAGATGACTTCATGGATCAATTGGTAGAGCAAATTGTTGGTGTTATGACAAATGAACCTATTGATATTTATGTGAATTCAACTTATTTACCTGATATCTTACAACCAGAATATGATTTGCTATGGACCAAAAAACGCATGGAAAAGGTGATCAAAGCAGCTGTTGACAATAATATTGCTATAGAGATAAACGCCAGATATAAAATTCCATCGGCAACTTTTATAAAAAAGGCAAAAGCAGCAGGAGTAAAATTTAGTATGGGTACTAATAACACTGATAAGGAATTGGGCACTTTGGATTACGCTATTAAAATGATTGATGAGTGTGGACTTGATCCAGGTGACTTTTTTAGACCTAAAAAGTAATAATGAAAATAATTAAAGGAAAATACCACTACCTTTATAAAACTACTAGTTGGATAAATGAAGTTTTCAGAAGCTATTATTATAGGAGGAGGACCGGCAGGCTCTACCTGTGCCTGGAAATTAATCCAAAGTGGAAGAGATTGTATACTTCTTGATTCGAAACTATTCCCAAGAACTAAATTATGTGCTGGATGGATAACTCCTAAAGTCATAGATCAACTTGAATTAAGTGAATACCCGAAAATTCAACAAAATGCTAATTATGTTAACTTTTTTGGCATTGATAAAAAATTAAAATCAACATCCTACGCTATTAGACGCTATGAATTTGATGATTGGCTTTTAAAACGGTCTGGAGTGGATGTATATCATCATAAAGTTCGTTATATTGAGCAGAAAGATGGGTTTTACATTATAGATGGCACATACAAATGTAAATACCTGATCGGGGCAGGAGGATCGCATTGCCCAGTTTATAATACATTTTTTAAAGAGTTACAACCAAGAAAAAAGACTCATGAAGTCTGCTGCCTGGAAGAAGAAATAAAATATGATTATAAAGATAAGGAATGTCGTTGTTGGTTTTATGAACATAATATACAGGGGTATTCATGGTGTGTTTCAAAAAATGATAGCTACTTGAATATAGGAGTCGGAGGCCTTTTTAAAGGTGAAAAAGCGCAAATAAAAGAGCATTGGGATCATCTTATTAAAAAACTCGAAACTCTTAACATCGTTAAAAACTATGAATTCAATCCCAAGGGTTATATATATTATATAAGAGATCGAGTAGACCAATGTAGAGTTGACAATGCTTTCATTATAGGTGATGCCGCTGGTTTGGCTACAACAGACCTAGGAGAAGGTATAGGGCCGGCAATAGAGAGTGCTATGATCGCAGCAGATGCAATCATCAATAAAACAGAATTCAATTTGAATTTTATACATAAAAAAAGTGATCCAGTAGCTATGGGAATAATGCTATTTTTATGGCGTTTGAGAAACTTTTTTAAAATAAAAAGAACTTCAAAATTAACTTAAAGATTTGTAAAAATTAACAACTAATATGGCAGAAAAAAAAGATTTAGATTTTACCTATACTACCATCGACGAAATTTTTCGTTTAAGTATGGGAGAAACAGGAGATTATAGTGGTGCAAAATATGACGGAGATTTTTCAATGACCCTGGAAGAGGCTCAAAAAGCAAAACACAAATTTATTGCCGATAGTCTAAATATTACAAAAGGCACTAAAGTTCTGGACATGGCTTGTGGATGGGCGCCTTTTACCAGATATATAGTTAAAGAAAGAGATGCAACAAGTATTGGATTAACTTTATCTAAAGGACAGGCTGAGGCTTGTCAGAAAAACGGATTTAATGTAGAGGTAAAAGATTGTCGTTATGTTAAACCCAAAGACTATGGAACGTTTGATGCCATTACCTGTATAGGTGGATTAGAGCATTTCTGTTCTGTAGAAGAATGGCAGGAAGGCAAACAGGAGAACGTTTATTCAGATTTTTTTCAAACTTTAAGTGACCTATTGCCCGTTGGGGGAAGGTTTTATATGCAAACTATGACTTTCAGTAAGAATATGGTCGATTTTGAAGAATTGGATGTCAATGCCGATAAAGGGTCCACCGCTTATATTATGGCCTTGATGGTAAAACAATTCCCGGGTTCATGGCTTCCTTATGGACCTGAAATGGTTATACGTAACGCAAAGCCTCATTTTAAACTAATTTCTCAGAGCAGTGGCAGATTAGATTATATAGAAACTATAGGCCAGTGGAGAAAAAAGTTCAGGAAATTTAACTTAAAAAAATATTTTTTATACGTATCTCTAATACCTAAATATTTTATGGATAAAGAATTTAGACATTTAGTTGCTATTTTTAAAATAAGCCCGAACCGCGTGTGTTTTGAAAGGGAAGTCATGGATCATTTTCGCCTGGTATTTGAAAAAATATAGATAACAAAATACTCATAACTAAGACTTTAGCACTTTTTAACATCCATACTATTATAATTTAACCTATCTTTCCAGCGTTATTAATACAGACAGCTCTCTTTTTGTTAATTTTTTATTGTTAATGGAATTATTGCTCTCGCGAACAATTATTTGCCACAGTGCATTTAAAATTCATTAACTAAATAAATAGAAATATCAAACATCCAAAATTTTCTAAAGAGACAGGCGTAGAATTTTCAAAAACCTTAAGAAAACGAGTTAACATCTACTTCAAAAGCAAAAATCTTGACAGACATGCAAATAACAGCATGATTGGCAAAACTGTATTAATGCTTAGCACCTTTTTTCTTCCATTAATTATTATAAATACAGGAATTGTAACAACTCCATGGATTCTTTTTTCTTTATATATAACAAGTGGTTTTGGGATGGCAGGTATTGGTATGGGTGTTGCTCATGATGCCATTCATGGGTCGTACTCAAGTAATCAAAAGGTCAATAAACTTATAGGATACACTTTTAATCTTATAGGGGCAAACGCCACTGTTTGGAGAATACAACACAATATCCTACATCATACATTTACTAATATTGAACACTCCGATGACGATATTAATGCACCATTTTTTCTACGCTTTTCTCCACATGCCAAAAAATATTGGACTCACCAGTTTCAGCATATCTATATCTGGTTCTTTTATTGTTTAGCTACTATATCATGGATTACAACGAAAGACTTTGTTAGAATTAATCGATATCATAAAATGGGATTTTTAATAGAAAAAAATGAATTCAGAAATGCAGTCTTTAGTATTGCAGGCTGGAAATTATTATACTATTCCTATGCGCTAATTTTACCATTACTCATGGTTGATTTACCATGGTGGATCATTTTAATGGCATTTTTAAGTATGCATTTTGTGACAGGACTTCTAATAAGCATTGTATTTCAGGTGGCGCATATTTCACCTGGCTCGGAATTTCCGTTACCTGATGAAAACGGACTTATAGCGGGCGACTGGTATACACATCAATTTGCTACAACATGTAATTATGCTACACGAAGTAAAATTTTCACATGGCTCATAGGAGGATTGAATTATCAAATTGAACACCATTTATTGCCAGGAGTTTGTCATGTGCATTATAAGGAATTGTCAAAGATAGTAGTGGATACAGCTAAAGAATATGAGATTCCATATAATTCAAATAAAACTTTCATTTCGGCAATATCTGCTCATACTAAAATGTTGCGTCAGTTAGGAAAAATGCAAACAATTCCTGTGGATGTGATTGTGGAATAATTTTTACTTCACCAAAGTTAGAAATGGAACCCAAAACTTCCGGTAACGCCAAATTTTCTGGCATTAGGATTTTCTAAGTAGTTTCCTCTAAAATTAAAGTCTATCCTAAATATTTTAAATATATTTCCAATTCCTAAACTATATTCCCAATATACTTCATCACTTGGTGCCTGGTAAATTAAACCTGAAGCATTCAATGCCGTGTTTTCATCAGAAAT
>Ga0316201_10002179_pt1 | contig 13813 bp, 15 predicted proteins | sample CS6wburrow_MG_FD_204516 | JGI IMG/M metagenome (GOLD analysis project Ga0316201, IMG submission 204516) | Coastal sediment microbial communities from Delaware Bay, Delaware, United States - CS-6 worm burrow | ecosystem: Environmental > Aquatic > Marine > Coastal > Sediment | place: USA... | reverse complement strand
TAAAAGTCACATCTTAACAAAGAAGTCTAAAAAGCGTAAGCTTGCTTTGACGCATGATACATTAGTAGATAAGGCGGATGAGAATAATGTTAAATTGATGTTACGTTTAAAGTAACAACTTTTTAACCGGTTAAAACAAATTATAAACCCTGGAGTTAGGCTTTTTTAGAAGTGTCTGTTTAGACCGCCTACTACAAAAAAACAATTAAAATTATGCCAAGATCAGTAAATTCTGTAGCAAAAAGAGCCCGAAGAAAAAAGGTTCTAAAACAAGCAAAAGGCTTTTTCGGACGTCGTAAAAACGTTTGGACAGTAGCAAAAAATGCGGTTGATAAAGCGATGCAATATTCGTATAGAGACCGAAGAGTAAAAAAGAGAAACTTCCGTGCTTTATGGATAACTCGTATTAACGCGGGTGCCAGAGCTTATGGATTATCTTATTCTCAATTTATGGGGAAATTAAAAGCTAATGATATTGAATTAAACCGTAAGGTTTTAGCAGATTTAGCTATGAATAACCCGGAGGCTTTTAAAGCCGTAATCGAGAAAGTAAAATAAGGCGTTTTCGCCTATTGTAAAACATATTATTCGCTTAATATATTAAAAATCCGGTTCAATTTGAATCGGATTTTTTTTATACCCCAAAGGCTGTAACCACAACTGCCCTTGGCCCCCCATGGTTTCTGTGTTCACATAAATAAATACCTTGCCATATTCCTAAATTTAATTTACCATTCGTTATTGGTATCTGCAATGAAGCTCCAAGTAATGATGCTTTAATATGTGCAGGCATATCATCAGATTCCTCATAAGTATGTTTATAATAAGTCGTGTTTTCTGGGACCATCACATTAAAATACCTTTCAAAATCTCCTCTAACCGTAAAATCGGCGTTCTCATTTATTGTTAAACTTACCGAAGTATGTTTAATAAACACCTGCAATTGCCCTGTTTTTATTTGATTTATCTCAGGAATAGCATCTATAATAGTTTCAGTAATCAAATGAAATCCTCTTGAATAAGGTTTTAATTCTATTTGCTTTTGACAATATCTCATTCTAATAATTTTCCTATTATTAATTTGAAATTAGAAATTGAAACTAAGTAGTGAAAGATTTAATTTTAAGTTTTCTGTTTCTTTTTTCTAGCGGCAGGAAACAAAATGTTATTTAAAATCAAACGATATCCTGGAGATGTTGGATGCAAATCTAATTCCGTTTTTGAGTCTCCTACTTTATGCTCGTAATCTTCTGGATCGTGACCTCCATAAAAAGTAAAAAAGCCTTTTCCTTTAATTCCATGAATGTATTTAGCTTCTCCATTTGACTTATTCTCACCTAATATTAGAACATTCGATTTAATTTCATCTCTTGTAAAAGCTGTAGTTTGACCCATAAATCCTTTTACTAAAGCTGTATGATTCTGACATAACATAGTTGGAATTGGGTCCCATTTTGCCGAAAATTCCATTAATGAAAAATAATCCGCCGTTTTTGGAATCATACGCTTTTGAGTCATATCTATTGAAGAGAACTCATAAACAATCGGGCTTCGCTCTAAAATATAATTTGTAAATGCAAACGTTTTATTATAATCAATTTTATTCTGGTATCCCGAATCACTTCCATCACCATCAAACATCGGTTCACAGATATCAATACCTTCGGCCGATAATGCAATATCAAAACTATCAGCTGCACTGCACATAGCAAACATAAAACCTCCGCCAATCACATAATCTCTAATTTTTATGGCAACATCTAATTTTTCAGAAGAAACCTTACTATATCCTAATTTTGTTGCTAAATTTTCTGCTTCTTTCTTTTCTTCAATATACCATGAGGCCGCTCTATAGGCGCCGTAAAACTTTCCATATTGTCCTGTAAAATCTTCATGATGCAAATGCAACCAATCAAAAGCCAACAATCCGTCGTTTAAAACTTCTTCGTCATAAATTGTTTGATAGGGAATTTCGGCATATTGCAAAGCCATAGTTACTGCATCGTCCCAAGGTTTTTTACCATTTGGAGTATAGACCGCAATTTTTGGTGCCTTTTCTAGAATGACTGCCTCCATATTTTGACTAGGACTACTTATTTCTTCTAAAATACTTTCAGTTTTAGCATCTGAAATAACTTCGTACGATACACCGCGAATTTGACATTCCCTCTGAATTTCTTCAGTATCAGGCAATAAAAAGGAACCGCCACGATAATTAAGTAACCATTTAACTTTTAGATCTTTGGCAATAATCCAATAGGTTATACCGTATGCTTTTAAGTGATTTTTTTGACTTTCGGCATCCATAGGAATTAGAATGTAGGACGCGTAGGTTTGAAATCCTATAAACAAAAATATTAAAGTAAAAAGTATCTTTTTCAAAATTGAGGCAATACATTATGTAATCCTTTAGTATTCACAATGAAAACAACTAAAAGCTTATGTTATTTATGCTGAAATATACTTAAAATTTCCTCGTTTTAGAAAGTCTTTAACAGAAGATTACATTTTAGAACGGTACATCGTTATCATCATCTTCGTTGAACGAACTGCCAAAAGCTTGGTCTGGGCTTGCTTTAAAATTATCGGATTTAAAAGTATCATCATTTGCTGCAGCATTCATTTTAGAATGAAATTCGAACGGCGAATCAAAATCATCTAAATTATCGAATTTACCTAAATGCCCGATAAATTTTAAACGGATGTTGTCTAAACCACCATTTCTATGTTTGGCTATAATAAATTCTGCCTGACCTTCGGTTGGTGAGCGTTCTTCATCATCCCATTCATCAATTTTATAATATTCTGGTCGATAAATAAAGCTAACAATATCGGCATCTTGCTCAATGGCACCAGATTCACGCAAATCTGATAGTAACGGGCGTTTACTACCCCCACGTGTTTCAACGGCACGCGATAATTGGGATAAAGCAATTACAGGTATATTCAATTCTTTGGCTAAAGCTTTCAAGTTTCTAGAAATCATAGAAATTTCTTGCTCGCGGTTTCCTCCATGACTACTTCCTCCCGTCATTAACTGTAAATAATCAATCATGATTAATTTAATTCCATGTTGTGACGATAGTCGACGTGCTTTCGCTCGTAAATCAAAAATGGAAAGTGATGGTGTATCGTCAATAAATAATGGCGCTTTTTCTAAACCTTTTACTTTTACATTTAGCTGCTCCCATTCGTGTTTTTCTAGCTTACCAGTACGCAATTTTTCTGAAGACAATCCAGTTTCACTAGAAATCAAACGAGTAATCAACTGCACTGATGCCATTTCTAAAGAGAAAAATGCTACGGGAATATTTTGGTCAACCGCAATATTTCTTGCCATAGACAAGGTTAATGCTGTTTTACCCATACCAGGACGTGCTGCAACTATAATTAAATCGGATGGTTGCCAACCCGATGTTAATTTATCTAATTTGGTAAATCCTGTAGGAATACCACTTAATCCTTCCTTATTGGATATTTCTTCAATTTTCTTTTTTGCTTGAATTACCAAATCTTGAGCAGTTTCACTCGATTTTTTGATATTACCTTGGGTAACTTCGTATAATTTTGATTCCGCTTTATCTAATAAATCGAAAACATCTTTTGTTTCATCATACGAATCTTCAATAATTTCACTTGAAATTTTAATTAAACTACGTTGAATAAATTTCTGTAAAATAATACGGGCATGAAACTCAATATGTGCAGAGGAAGACACTTTTTGTGTTAAAGAAATAAGGTAAAAATCACCTCCAGCAAGTTCTAATTTTGAATTTTTCTTTAATTGAGTAGAAACGGTTAATAAGTCTACTGGTTCGCTATTTTCGAATAACTGAAAAATTGCATGAAATATGTGCTGATGCGCTTCTTTATAAAAAGCATCCGCGCTTAAAATATCAATAACTTCATCAACCCCTTTTTTATCAATCATCATCGCCCCAAGCACAACTTCTTCTAAATCAAGTGCTTGAGGTGGTATTTTGCCTTTTTCAAGACTGATTAATGTACTTCTATCGACTTTATAGCCTCTAATTTGATCGGGTTGTTTCATATATACGAAAATAACAAAAATGAATGTGTTTTTAACCAAAAGACGACTTATGGTTGTTCACCAGTAGTTAACAATTTAACTGTTAATAACTTAAAAATATTGTCAATAAGCATAAAAAAAATCTGAAGCACTATACTCCAGATTTAACTTTGTTATGGTTTTGAACGACTTAGTCTTTAAATACCCCCATCTGAGAATATTTATTCATACGTTGCGACACTAAATCTTTTGGTGATAAGTTTTTAAGCGATTCATAAGCTTTAACAATAGCATTGCTAACTGCTAAAAATGTTTTTTCTCTATCGCGGTGCGCGCCACCTAATGGCTCTTTTACAATTTCGTCAACAAGCTTCAACTTTTTCATATCTATAGCTGTTAATTTTAAAGCTTCGGCAGCTTGTTCTTTAAATTCCCAGCTTCTCCATAAAATAGAAGAACAAGACTCTGGGGAAATTACAGAATACCATGTGTTTTCAAGCATCAAAACTACATCACCTACACCAATTCCTAATGCGCCACCAGAAGCTCCTTCTCCAACTACTACTGTAATAATTGGAACTTTTAACCTGGTCATTTCTAAAATATTTCTGGCAATGGCTTCACCTTGCCCTCTTTCTTCTGCTTCTAAGCCAGGATATGCTCCAGGTGTATCTAAAAGCGTTACAACTGGGATACCAAATTTTTCAGCAGATTTCATTAAACGAAGTGCCTTTCTATACCCTTCTGGGTTGGCCATTCCAAAATTTCTGTATTGACGGGTTTTGGTATTATAGCCTTTCTGCTGGCCAATAAACATAAAACTCTGGTCGCCAATTTTTCCTAAGCCACCAATCATTGCTTTATCATCCTTAAAGCCTCTATCACCATGCAATTCTAAAAAAGTTTCTCCACAAATAGCATGAATATGGTCTAAAGTATATGGTCTATTAGGGTGACGAGATAACTGAACCCTTTGCCAGGGTGTTAAGTTTTTATAAATCTCCTTCTGAGTTTCTGCTAATTTTTTTTCAATTTGCGCACATGTTTCTGAAACATCTACTTCACTCTCCTCTCCAATGACTTTGCATTTTGAGAGTTGATCTTCAAGTTCTTTTATAGGGAGTTCAAATTCTAAATATTCCATAAGAATTTTATTTTTTGGCTATTAGTCTAAGTTAGTTTACAAATATAAAAACTTTAATTATGATTTGAAGCTAAGAACGTTTTCTTTTTAAAAATCTTATGTTCTTTAAAATTGCATTTAGCAAAATGGTCGTAAAAATTGCTAGTGCTCCATAATAAAAATAGGAGCTCATATGTTCTTTTTCAGGAAACAAGATAACGGCTAAAAATATACCATAAATGGGCTCCAGATTATAGCTTAAAACTACAGTATATGGACTAATAACCTTCATAACATGAACTGCTGCAATAAATGCATATGCAGTACATATTGATGCCAAAATAAAAAGATAACCAAAATCTGATAAGCTTATATTAAAAAATTCCGTGGAAAATCCTTCACCAAAAAAGAATATATATATTGATATAAATAAAACACCGCTTAAAAATTCATAAAATGAAATTACGGTTGCAGTATGACGCTTTAAGAAATTCCCGTTTAGCACTGCAAATAATGAAGAAAAAAAAGCAGAAGAAATTCCTAAAATAATTCCTTTCAGGTATTTAATTTCACTTTGCGTTATAATCAGAACTCCAATTATTACGATTAATCCAAATAATATCTCGTACCAAATAATTCGGCGTTTATAAATAATAGGTTCTATTAATGATGCAAAAAAAGCGCCAGTGGAAAACATGGCCAGAGTAATTGAAACATTAGATTCGTCTATCGCTCCAAAAAAAGTGATCCAATGTAAAGCAATAATAATTCCTGCAATTGATAAACGAATTACGGCTTTTGGACTAATACTAATATTAATTTTAGCTATTCTTACATAAATAAATATTAAAATTAAAGCTATAACCATGCGGTACCACACTAATGATACGGCTGGAATTGTAATAATTTCGCCCAAAACAGCAGTAAATCCAGCTATAAAAACTAAGAAATGAAGGTGTATATGATTTTTTAGTTTAACGTTTGGCATTGCGCAAAAGATAAATGGCTAGAACGCCGAAGATGACATTAGGAAACCAAACTGCAATTAATGGTGGGAAGTCTGATTGTTCTGCCATGACTCCAAATATTTTATCAAAAAATACAAATATCATGGCTATACAGATACCCACAGCAAGGTTTACTCCCATTCCACCACGACGTTTTATTGATGAGACTGCCACAGCTATAATTGTTAAAATAAATACCGATACCGGCAAGCTCCATTTTCTGTATAAAACTAATTTAAAACGGCCAACATTTGATGATCCTCTAGCTTCCTCTTTTGCAATAAATCGCTTTAAATCGCCATACATTTTAGTTTCAGCAGCATAAATAACCGGAATTAAATCATCCACATCAAACGAAAAAAGGGTATCCTTTGTTTGTTCTATTACTAATTCATCTATATCTGCACCAACAATTCGCTTCACATAATTAGTCAATCTATACGTAGTATCTTCTTCTATATATTTTATATTACTTGCTGTAATTTTATAATCTAGTTTATTTTTTTCAAAATGCTCTAGAGTAAAATCGCGTCCAATTTTATTTCCAACATCAAAATTACTAACATAAATAATTTCCTTGTCGTTTATTTGTCTAAACACATTTACATTGGTTTCTTCGAACGCTGTTTTTCCTTTTTTTAAATATTTATAAGTAAAATCATTAAAGCCTTCACTTGCTTTTGGTGCTAAAAATAATCCTAAAACTATCGATAATATTGCAACTATGGATGCACCAATTAAATAAGGTCGTAAAAATCGGGTAAATGAAACTCCTGAACTTAAAAAAGCAATAATCTCGGTGTTATTGGCTAATTTAGAGGTAAACCATATAACCGATAAAAATAAAAATAGCGGAAAAAGTAAATGGGCGAAATAAATTGTGAAATCGTAAAAATAGATAAGTACTTCTGTAATAGGTACTTCGTTTTCAAGAATTCTACCAATCTTTTCGGCAAGATGTACCGTTATTCCAATTGGAATAAACAGTAACAGCATCATGAAAAATGTGAACAAATAACTTTTTAATATGTACAAGTCTAATATCTTCATATAAATATTACAAACGATTATCCATTTGTTTCACCATTTGGTCTTTCCATATTTTAAAATCTCCTGCTAATATATGTTTTCTTGCTTCACGAACCAACCATAAATAAAATCCTAAGTTATGAATGGTAGCTATTTGTTTTCCGAGTAATTCATTCACCGAAAACAAATGTCTTAAATATGCTTTTGAATATTCCGTATCAACAAAGGTAATTCCCATATCGTCTACCGGAGAAAAATCATCTGCCCACTTTTTGTTTTTTATATTGATAGAACCATAAGCTGTAAACAACATGCCGTTTCTGGCATTTCTTGTTGGCATCACACAATCAAACATATCAATACCTAACGCTATATTTTCTAAAATATTTATAGGTGTACCAACACCCATTAAATAGCGGGGTTTGTCTTCGGGTAAAATTTCGGTTACCACTTCGGTCATGGCATACATTTCTTCGGCTGGTTCACCAACTGAAAGTCCTCCAATAGCATTTCCGACCGCTCCTGCATTCGCAATATATTCTGCGGATTGCTGCCGCAAATCTTTATACGTGCTTCCTTGAACAATAGGAAAAAAGGCCTGATCATAATCGTATTTTAATGGTGTTTTTTCTAAATGATTAATGCATCTATCTAACCAACGATGCGTCATGTGCATTGATCGTTTTGCATAATTATAATCGCATGGGTATGGTGTACATTCATCGAACGCCATAATAATATCGGCACCAATACTGCGCTGTATTTCCATTACATTTTCTGGAGTAAACACATGGTAACTACCATCTATATGCGATTTAAATTTAACCCCTTCTTCCTTAATTTTCCTATTTGAAGATAAAGAGTATACTTGATAACCTCCAGAATCGGTTAAGATATTTCTATCCCAATTCATAAACTTATGTAGCCCACCTGCTTTTTCTATAATACTGGTTTGCGGGCGTAAGTACAAATGATATGTATTACCAAGAATAATATCCGGATTAATATCGTCCTTTAATTCTCGCTGATGCACACCTTTTACAGTTCCTACAGTACCTACAGGCATAAAAATAGGGGTTTCGATTACCCCATGATTAGTCGTTATTTTTCCCGCTCTCGCTTTACTTTGAGGGTCTTTGGCGTTTAATTCAAATTTCATGTGTTGTTTCTATTGTTTTTTATGGTCACATGGTGCTTCCTCATAATCATTCCCTCTAGCATCTAAATTTAGTTATGGAAGGTTCATTTAACTTAGAAAATATTCAGTTGGCAAACCTACATATTTTTTTTAATTTTAAACTGAGTTTAATGCTATTTATATACAATATACTCTATGCTATTTATAAAATAAGTACGTCCAAAAGCGCTATCGATTTTAATAAGAAAGAAATAAAAATCTTTTGGCAACGTTTTTGATTATAATAATCCAAATCTTAAAACGAATATTATGGAAAGTTTAAAAAACAATAACAAGCATTTATTTTTTATTTTATTATTGATTGCATTAATACCAAGTGCAATAATTGCCCAAACTTCTACTGGCATTGGCATAAAAGGAGGATTAAATTACAATGCAAACGGTGACTATTTTGAATCGATTAGCACCAATGCACAGCACCCAGACCGAAATATTGGGTATCATTTTGGTTTGTTCGGAAAAATTGGGAATCGGGTTTATTTTAAGCCAGAAGTTATGTACACAAGTACAAAAAGTGATTACAATAATGATACATTTAAAATGCAAAAAATTGATGCTCCTTTATTAATTGGTTTAAAAGTACTTGGACCTATAAGTGTCTTTGGAGGTCCGGCATTACAATACATTTTAGATACAGAATTTAATGGTATTTCCATAAATAATGTTGAAAATGAATTTTCCGTTGGTTTAAATTTTGGAATTGGTCTTAACTTTAATAGCGTTGGTATTGATGTGCGATATGAAAGAGGATTTAACAATAATGAAGCTAAATTTGTCACACCAATTTTAGGCGGAAGTGCTGATAGCAGACTTGATACCAGACCAGATCAACTTATTTTAAGTTTATCGCTTCTTTTGTAACTATTAAAAGTTAATTCAAACAAAAAAACCTCACAAATTGCGAGGTTTTTTTGTTATTATAAATATAATTTAACTCTTTTTTATTTTATCTGTTGCGTCTAAATAGTTTGGAATCCCATTTCCATTTGAATCGTCGTTTGTTGGGTCTCCATCATTATTTATATCTTCATTAATTGTTAAGATCCCATCATTATCATCATCTGCATCTAGATAATTCGGTGTACCGTCGCCATCAGTATCATCATCTGTTGTATCTTTTAAATTGGTGTAATTTACTATAAATTCACCATCGCTATTTAAATCTTCAAGGTAAGAAGGTACGCCATCGTTATCATGATCATTTTGAGACATCTTTAATAATTCAAACTTAAAAATTATTGAAGAATAAGAAGAAATCCCTAGGGACGCACTCGAAAAATAGGCTAATCCAGATGGTAAAAACATAACACCTACTCCCCTGTTAATATAATTAACCGTTCCGTCATTATTATCAACAAAACTTTCGGCTGTAAAAAATAATTGTGGCAATCCTTTTCTCCAACCAGGAATTAATGATGTCAAATCAAAAGTTACTGGATTTACAGCATTATCGAATACTGCATCATTAAGTGTAAACCCCTCATAAAGCACACGTACGTTATCAGCAAAAGTTGGAGTATCATTCCCACCTCCTTGAATTAAGGTGAACACGTAAAACTCGTAATCCGTATCTTCAAATCTAACCGATTTTTTTACTAAACCGTTGGCATCTTTGAGCAATGTGTAGCCATCTGGTACAACTTCACCAACTAAAAGTTTGGTAAAAACTAAATCTTTAATACCAGGGTCAGAAATAGTTGCAATTTCACTTGAATTATAATAATGAGTCTCTAAATAATTGTTTAAAGAATCCATGTCTGCAATTTGTTGCTCTACACGGTCTCTTAATTCAATGACTACGCTACCAGGAGCATCATCTTTTTTACAGGATACAAAACCTATTGTTAAACATAGAATATATAAACCTATTTTTCTTAAATTCATGGGGTTATTTGTTTTTACTATCATTAATGCGCATTTCTTTCAAATCCTCTATTTAAAGATTTAATTATACTGAAAGAATGCAACATTATTCCTTATTTTTGAGGCGCAAGATACAACTTAAATATAATCTTGCATAACAACATTAACGTAGTTTTCACAATTAATTATATGCGCATAGATAAGTATTTATGGTGTGTTAGATATTATAAAACAAGAACTCTAGCAACAACAGCTTGTAAAAAAGGGCACATTAGAGTAAACCAGGAAATTGTTAAACCTAGCAGAGAAGTGTATGCACAAGACACCATTGATCTGAGAAAAGATCAAATTAACTATAAGCTTACAGTAAATGATATTCCTGAAAGTAGAATTGGTGCCAAATTAGTTGATATTTACAGAACAGACATTACGCCAAAAGAACAATTTGAAGCCCAAGAACTATTAAAATACTCTAAAGATTATTACAGAAAAAAGGGTGTTGGCAGACCTACGAAAAAGGATAGACGCGATATTGATGGATTTACAGACGACACATCCACTAATGATACCGAAAATGATATTGACACTGAAGAATGATTACAAGAGATACCTTATTTGCGCGTTTAAAAAAATAAAATATACAGATAAAATGAGTAATTTTATACTTTAATTAAAGTTAGAAAGAATATGAACGTTACAAATAATGTAATTTTAAGCCACGACGAGATTAATCATAAAATAAGACGCATTGCTTTTCAGATTTACGAAAGTAATGTGAATGAAAAAGAAGTTATTTTAGCTGGAATTGATAGCAACGGTTATATTTTTGCAAAAAAATTAAAAACTGTACTTCAAAAAATATCTGATATTAATCCGATTCTATGTAAAGTTAGTATTGATAAAAAAAATCCTCAAAACCCTATAAAAACATCTATCACACCTGAAGATTATCAAAACAAATCTTTAGTTCTTGTAGATGACGTTTTAAATTCAGGAACCACATTAATTTATGGTGTAAAACATTTTTTAAATGTGCCTTTAAAACAATTTAAAACGGCGGTTTTAGTAAATAGAAATCATAAAAAATACCCGGTGAAAGCAGATTATAAAGGAATTTCATTTTCTACTTCGTTACACGAACATGTCAATGTGATTTTAGATGGTAAAAAATTTGAGGTGACTTTAGAATAGCTCTAAAACCAATTCTTCAATAATATCTTTTTTAGACTTATTATCAGTTGTTATTGTAACATTAGCTAAACTATAAAATTGTGAACGCTCAAAAAGATGCTTTCCTATAAATTCTGCCAACATCTGATCAGTTTCAATGTGCGCAACTAAAGGACGTTTACTTTTTGCTTTTTTTAACCGGCCAATTAATGTTGGTATGGAAGCTTTTAAGTAGAAGCTTTTTACATTATTGGTATTTAAAATTAAATCCATATTATTGGAATAACATGGAGTACCTCCTCCTAACGATAGCACCAAATTACTTTTTGAACTTAAAAGTTCATTTAAATAATGAGTTTCCAGCTTTCTAAAATGTATCTCACCCTTCAATTTAAAAATATCGTTTATTGTAGATTTTTCATTGTTTTCAATAAAATCATCCAAATCAATAAACTCATAATTCAATTTTTTAGCCAAAACTCTTCCTAAAGTAGACTTTCCAGAAGCCATATACCCAATTAAAACTACCTTCATTTACTCGCTATAAATTGATTATTAAAAACATACGTTTAAGTACTGCAAAAAAACAAAAAAATCTTTAAAAAAAGTCTTGTTTTATTAATTAAACATTTTATATTTGCACCCTCGTAACAAAGAAAGACTTGGTAGCTCAGCTGGTAGAGCATTTCACTTTTAATGAAAGGGTCCTGGGTTCGAATCCCAGCCAGGTCACAAGAAAAAGTTAAGCTTAATTGCTTAGCTTTTTCTATTTTTACAAGGTTCATAATGCGCACGTGGCGGAATTGGTAGACGCGCCAGCTTGAGGGGCTGGTATTCGCTTAGGATGTGGAAGTTCGAGTCTTCTCGTGCGCACTTTTCTTCATTTAAAGATTAAAAACTTCGCACTTAATTGATTTAATCAATAAATATCTCTACTTTTGTTTAACTTAAAATAATTATTGATGAACAATATTAAGGTTAACTTTAGCATAAAAGATTTAGAACATCTTACAGGAATTAAGGCTCATACCATTAGAATTTGGGAAAAACGCTACAACTTACTTAGTCCGGATAGATCTGATACCAATATTAGAAATTATAGTATTACGAGCTTTCAGAAGTTATTAAACATCTCTTATTTAAACAATAATGGATTAAAAATCTCGAAAATAGCAAGTCTTAAAGAAGAAGAAATCCCTATTAAGGTTAGAGAAATAGCCTCTCGAGGTAAAGTTGAAGACCATGCGATCAATGCATTAAAAGTGGCAATGCTAAATTTTGATCAGGTTCTTTTTTATAATACTTACAACAATCTCTTAGAAAATAAAACATTCAACGCCATATTCTATACTGTTTTTCTGCCGTTATTGAACGAAATTGGATTATTATGGCAAACCAATACTATAACGCCAGCACACGAGCATTTTATTTCTGTTCATATTAAACAAAAAATTCTTATAAATATAGAACGGCTACAAAGCCTAGCACCAAAACCTGTCTCTAAAACCTATGTTTTGTTTTTACCAGACAACGAAATTCATGATATTGGTTTACTATTTGTAAATTACGAATTAAGAAGTAAAGGGTATCATACCATTTTTTTAGGCGAAAGTGTCCCTATGGAAAGCTTAACAGATGTACTCGACTATTTTGATGAAATTACGTTTGTTTCCTATTTTACAGTTTATCCTATAGAAGAAGATATAACTTCTTACTTAGAAAATTTTAGTGAACTATTGCTTAAAAAGAAAAATAGTAATTTATTTTTATTAGGTACCCAACTCGCAGATTACAGTAATAAAAAGCTTCCAAAAGGCATTTCAATTTATAAATCAATAGAAAATTTAGTTAAAGATCTGTAACAACACTTGTTTTTGTTTAACTTTATACTATCTTTGTTAAACATTATGAAAACAACTATAAACATCATCGGCTCCGGATTCTCTTCACTAGCTGCATCATGCTACTTAGCAAAAGCTGGTTATAAAGTGACAATATTCGAAAAAAACAATACTATCGGTGGTCGTGCAAGGCAACTCACTAAAGATGGTTTTACATTCGATATTGGCCCAACTTGGTATTGGATGCCTGACGTCTTTGAGCGTTTTTTCAGCGATTTTGATAGAAAGCCTTCAGATTATTACATACTAGAAAAACTAAATCCCGCATACAGTGTCTATTTTGGTAAGGATGATTTTATTACTATAGAGGATACCCTAAGCAAAATAAAAATAGCTTTTGAAAATGAAGAACCAGGAAGTTCCAAAAAACTAAATCAATTTATTGCGAAGGCAAAAAGCAACTATGATATTGCTATAAAAGATTTGGTTTATAATCCTGGAGTTTCACCCCTGGAATTAGTTACACCTGCTACTATTAAAAAATTAAACCAG
>Ga0316201_10002178_pt1 | contig 13813 bp, 16 predicted proteins | sample CS6wburrow_MG_FD_204516 | JGI IMG/M metagenome (GOLD analysis project Ga0316201, IMG submission 204516) | Coastal sediment microbial communities from Delaware Bay, Delaware, United States - CS-6 worm burrow | ecosystem: Environmental > Aquatic > Marine > Coastal > Sediment | place: USA... | reverse complement strand
CGAACCCGCGGGTTCCAAATGATGCCACGGCCGGAGCCATCAGATCAACCACACCCTGGAGATGGCGGGCGGTCACGGAGGCGAACCAGGCCGGATTCCAGACGAAGATACCGCTGTTCCAGAAATGTCGCCCGCCGGCCACGTACGCTTCAGCTACCGGGAGGGCGGGCTTCTCGGTGAATCCCGCACCCCGGCTCAGCCCCCCGGGGACCGGTTCCCCGGCGATCTCGATGTAGCCGTAGCCCGTTTCCGGCCGCGTGGGAACGATCCCCAGGGTGATGACGGTGGTCGCGGCCGCCGCCGCGGCGAACGCCTGGTCCAGCTGCCGGCGAAAGATCTCGTCGTCGGGGATGAGGTGGTCCGCCGGCAGCAGGGCCACCGGGGCGTCCGGATCGATCCGTCCGGCCAACCCCATCCCCAGGACCGCGCACGGGGCGGTGTTCCGCCCGACGGGTTCGACGATGACATGGCCAGAGGGGAGCTCGGGCAATTCGGCGCGGGTGGCAGCGGCCAGGTTGCCGCTGACGACCACCAGGATCCGGTCGGCACCGACGACCGGCACAACGCGGTCGAAGGTGTCGCGCAGCAGGCTGCTGCCGACCGCCAGCGACAGCAACTGCTTGGGCTGGTCGGTGCGGCTGAGGGGCCAGAAGCGTGTGCCCCGGCCCCCGGCCATGATGACGCAGATGCCCCGCCGGGGCAGTGAGGTGGATTCGGAGGTCATGGTCGCCATAGTAGCCTATCAGGCCCGGACGACCCAGACCTTTGCCGGTACTTCCACCTCGGCATGCAGTTTCACCGGCACCGTGTAGACACCCAGCTGCTTGATGGCCTCGGCCAGGACGATCTGCTTGTGATCGAACTCGGTCTTGTCGCTCTTGAGGGCCTCGGCGATGTCGCGCGCGGTTACCGACCCGAAAAGTTTCTCGTCCTCGGCGGCATTCACGCTGATGGTGCAGGAGAGCTCACCCAGCTTGGCGGCCAGTTCCTCGGCGCCGGCGCGGCGCAGATCGTCGCGCTTGGCCTCGAGCTTCATGTGCTGCTCGACCAGCTTGCGGTGCCCGTCGGTGGCCAGCACCGCCAGCCCCTTGGGGATCAGGTAATTGCGCGCGTAGCCCCGGGCGACGGTGACGGTGTCACCCATCTCACCGAGGGAGTCCACGGACTGCATCAGGATCACTTCCATCTCAAAACCACCTTTATTCTTTTCGGCCTGCTTCAGGCCGGGAATCCCGACGGATTCCGTTGACCGGCCTCGCCGGTGCTGGCGGCGGGGCGGTCATCTTCGCCCCACCGGGTCAATCCCTGTCTTACTTGTCCCCGGCGTCGCCGGGACCGGTGTCGACGGCCGCGTTCAGCCGTCTCAGATCGGCCCACTGGTCGATGAGGCCCAGCAGGGCGCCGCTGGCCAAGACCAGAAGCACGAACAGAGTTCCCATCACCGTCCAGTAGACAACCCGCGCCGGGCGCGAAAAGATCCGTCCGGTGACGAAAAACTGGACCGCGATGCCCTGGATGCTCAGCAGCGACGCTGCCAGCAGGGCCAGGTTCAGGCCGCCGTCCGCGGCGTAGGGCATCCGGGTCAACATCAGGCCGAGACCAAAGATCAAGGCCCAGACCAGATAGAATGGCAACCGCCACCGGGAGAACGGCGGCAACTGCCAGCCGGCAACCGACAGCCCCAGCTTCCACGAGGCCAACCGGACCCCCACCAGGATGATCCCCGCTTGTCCGAGCAGGCCGACGGCCACCCAGAAGGGGTAGATCCGGCTCGCCAGATTGGTGATGCTTTCCAAGCGCCGCCGTTCCGCTTCCAGGGCACGGGCCCGGTCGGCTTCGTCGGCGTCCGCCGGCAGGTTCGTCTCGATCGCCGCGAGAATCTCGGCGTTCAAGGCCTCGATCTGGTCCGCCACCGGCACCTGCAGCACCGACCAGACCCACAGCGGCAACAGCGCGATCACGACGACCGCCAGCGCCGCGTCGAGCCGCCAGCGCCGACCGAGGGCCAGACCGCCCAACCAGCCAGCGGCGACGTGTCCAGCCAGCTGCCAGACCACGCTCTGCGGCAGAAGCACCAACCCGAGGATCACCCAACCGACAGCGCCCTGCACGGCATGACCTTGCGGCCTGGCCGCCAGTACCGCCCAGCCCCAGACCACCGACACCAGCAACGGCGCCGGCAGCAGCAGGACCAGGGTCATGCCCTGCAGTGGGTCGACCGGACCGGACCCGGCGGCCGCGCCTGCCATCAGCCAGCCCAGAAACAGGGTCACCCCCGCGGCTATCAGCGGAGGCAGGAATCCGGGTGCACGGCCGAACACGATTGCGTAAATACCACCGGCGGCGGACCGCTACCGGTAGTATTCCTTCACGAAGGGCAACAAGGCCAGGTGCCGGGCGCGCTTGATGGCGACGGCCAACGGACGCTGGAACTTGGGGGTCGTGCCCGTATTGCGGCGCGGCGCAATCTTGCCGCGTTCGGTCACGAACCGCCGCAGGAGCTCATCGTCCTTGTAGTCGATGGCGACCATGCCGGTCTTGCTGAAAAAGCAGACCTTGGCTTTGCCATGCCTTCTTTTTTTCTTCTTCTTCTTGATCCGAAGGTTCTTACGTGCCATCGGATTCTCCTTTGCTGGTAACGGGTGCGGCCGGCCGCCGCGGCGGTCGACCCGACCCACCCGGGATCGGTTTGCCTAGAGAAAACCCTCGGTCAGTCGGAGGCTTCCGCGGTCTCTTCGGGACGGTTCTGGCGGCGCTTGGCCATCGCCGCACGATTCCGGTCTTCCCACTCGTCGTCGACGACGATCAGATGACGCAGAACCTGATCGTCCAGGCGCAGGAACCGATCGAGTTCCGCGACCGCGGTTCCCTGGCTCTTGAACCTGAGGAACATGTAGTTGCCGCGGCTCTCGTATTCGATCTCGTAGGCAAGACGACGCACCCCCCAGTGGTTTTGCTGGGTGATCTCGCCGCTGTGCTGGCCAAGGATCTCCTTGACCCGCTCGATGCGGGACTCCATCTCAGCCTCAGGCAGCTCGGCCTTGAGGATAAAGATAAGCTCGTACTTTTTCACTGGTAACACCTCCCCTCGGACAGAACGACCCGGGTCCCTGTTCGCGGGGCGAGGTTCGCGAGGAACCGTCACCGCGTCAGCCCGGGTAGGGATGCGACTACACAGCCAAACAGCTGGTATTCGTTTGTGTGGGCACCTGGGCCCTGGTACCGTCAGTGACGGCAGGTGGCAATATATCCACCACCGGCGCCGGTGGCAAGGAGGAATCGTCAGTCGTCCGCGGGTTCAACCGGCCGAATCCGGCGGTTGAATCGTGAAATAGCACTCTCCAGCCCCGAATCCAGCCAGCATTCGACGGCCGCACACGCGTGCTCCACCAGTTCAGCGGCGACCGCGGCTTCGGCCGCGGTAAAATCGGCCAGCACGTAATCCGGCCATTGGGCCGGCGGAATCTCGGCGCCCACCGGCGCGATGCCCAAGCGCATGCGGGGAAATTCCTCCCCGCCCAGACAGTCGATGACCGAGAGCAGGCCGTTCTGCCCGCCGGCGCTGCCGCGACGCCGCAGCCTGAGCGAGCCCAACGGCAGGTTGAGGTCGTCGCAAATGACCAGCGGCCGGATACCGACCGGCGCCGCGGGCTCCACCGCGTCATCCGCGACCGGGGTGGTTTCGGCCCGGGGGCAGCCGGTCACCTCCCGGTCGTTGCGGCAGGCCCAGTCCAGCACGGCCTGCCCGCTGCGGTTCATATAGGTCCGGGGTTTGAGCAGGACCAGGTCGGTCCGGGCGGCGGTATGCGCGGCCTGCCAGTAGGTCGGTGCGGCGGTGCCAAAGGAGATGTCCCACCGGGCGGCCAGCTGCTCGAGGACCATGAAGCCGATGTTGTGCCGGTTGCGCCGGTACTTCTCGCCGGGATTGCCCAGCCCCACGATCAACTGCATGACGTCATGTCCCACGGCTCATCCCCGGAAAAAAGAAGCAGCCGGCCACGTGATGGGACCGGCTGCAGAGGTCGCGAACGAAGCAGGGTGAAGCGGCAGGACTAGTCGTCCTTCTTCTCGTCGTCTCCTTCGCCCTTGGCTTCTCCGTCCTCGCCTTCGGTACCCTCGGCGCCCTCGGCACCCTCCTCGACTTCTTCCTCTTCCTCCACGAAGATCGTGGCGGGCTTGATGTTCAGCACGAGCATCTCGGGATCCGAGACGATTTCCCCCACCGGCGTGGTGAGGTCCTTGACGAAGATCTTGTCGTTGAGCTCGAGTTCGGAGGTATCGACTTCGATGAAGTCGGGCAACTCGCTCGGACGGCAGCTGATTTCGACCTGATCCAGCGACAGGGCCACGGAGCCCTCGCCGGTCTTGACGGCCGCGCTGGTACCGGTGACCTGGATGGCCACCCCGACGGTCACGGGCACGCCGCGGGGAATCTCGAAGAGATCGACATGCAGCAGTTTGTCCGTCACCGGGTGCTTCTGGACCTCGCGCAGCAGGGCGATGGAGCCTTCTTTGGCGCCCTCCTGCTGGAGGGAGAAGATGGCGCCGCTGCCGGCCAGGTGGCCGAAGACGACGCCGAAATCATGGGCATCGAGTTCGATCATCTCGGACTCGCGGTCCTTGCCGTAGAGGACGGCGGGCAGGCGACCGGCGCTGCGGGTGCGCCGATTCTCGTTCTTGCCCTTGGTGGACCTGGGATAAACGGTCAGGTTGATGAGACCCATGATGTCTCCTCCGGTAATTCTGGCGGCCCGCACGGGACCGGCCGGGAAAAAGGGCTCGCGCGCGCCAAGCGGCAAGGAACCTTCTGGCACATTGGCCTGAGTGGGGTGGACCGTCCCGCCTGCCACAAGGGAAAGCTACTCCGGACGGGTTCCGGTCACCCCGGAAAACGACTGCTTAAAAAAACACGTGTTCGCCGGGATGTCAAGGCGGCCGCGGGCCCGGGGCCGGCATTTCAGACGAAGAGCGCGCTCACGGTCTTCTCGAGGTGAATCCGCTCGATCGCGTCCGCCAGCAGGGCCGACATGTCCAGAACCTTGATCTTGGGGCACTCGTCGAACCGATCGAAGGGAATCGTGTTGCTGACGACCACCTGCTTGATCGGCGACTCGTTGATCCGCTCGAGGGCGCGGCCCGAGAACAGCGGGTGCGTGCAGCAGGCGGTCACCGACAGGGCGCCCTGGTCCTCCATGATGACCCGCGCGGCGTCCGTCAGCGTACCGGCGGTGTCGATCATGTCGTCGAAGATGATCACGTCCCGGCCGTCGACCTCACCGATGAAGTTCATGACCACCGCCTCGTTTGGCCGGGGCCGTCGCTTGTCGATGATCGCCAGGCTGGCATCCAGCCGCTTGGCGAAAGCGCGCGCCATCTTGATCGAACCCACGTCCGGCGCCACGACCGCCAGATTCTCCCGCGAGTGGTCCTTGAAATGCGACAGCAAAACCGGAGCGGAATAGATGTGGTCCAGCGGGATGTTGAAGAACCCCTGGATCTGCGGGGCGTGCAGGTCGATGGTCAGCACCCGGTCCGCACCCGCGCGGGTGATCAGGTCGGCCATCAGCCGGGCCCCGATCGGCACGCGCGGCTGATCCTTGCGGTCCTGTCGCGCGTAGCCGAAGTAGGGAATGACCGCGGTCACCCGGCGGCACGACGCGCGGCGGACGGCGTCGATCAGCAACAGCAGCTCGAGCATGTTTTCGGCCGGGGGCATGGTGGGCTGGATGATGAACACATCGGTGCCCCGGATGTTCTCCTCGATCTTGATGCGGATCTCGCCGTCGGAAAAGCGCCCGACCTCGACGTCGCGCAGCTTCGTGTTCAGGCTCGCAGCGATCTTCGCGCCCATTTCACGATGGGCGTTTCCCGTGATCAGGACAAGCTCGTTAGACATGGGTCCAATCCTTCGCCGGGGCGGTGGCCGCAGGTGACGTGGATTCAAGAAAACCCGGTCGGCGGAATATTGCAAGAGCGGAAAGCTGCGTCGCGGCGGATCGTCCGGATCGGGGGTCACGGTACCGGATCGAGCGAGCGCTGGCGGAAGCATGAATGGCTGGGGCGGCAGGATTCGAACCTGCGAATGCAAGGACCAAAACCTTGTGTCTTACCACTTGACGACGCCCCAGTCATGGCTAGCTATTGCGGTCATGGCCAGATGAGGCACATTACGACCAAATGATTAGAAGCGTTCCTCCATCACCGATCCCTGGTCGTCGTCATCGAAGGATCCGTGACGGCTCGGAGGGGGGATCTCACCGTTTTCCACCCGCTGCAGTTCCTGCTTGTAGGCTGCGATGACCTGGTTTTCCATCCACTCCCTCGTGCTCATGTTGATGGGGTGCGCGATATCCTGGAATGTCCCATCCTTGCGTTTGCGACTCGGCATGGCGATAAAAAGTCCCGAGGCCCCCTCGATGATCTTCAACCCCCGAATCACGAAGGCATTGTCCAGGGTGATGCTGGCAAAACCCTTGAGTTTGTTGTCATCGCGCAAAGTGATTCTGATTTCGGAAATATCCAAGATTCTCCCTCTCCGTGGCGAGCCCCCACAGCAGGCTGCGAGACTCGGCAGGGTCCTCAATCATCCGTAATCTCAACACCTGCCGCATGCGGCCCGACAACTTCGACAAATAAACCGGCCGCGGCGAACTCACCGATCAGTTCGGTGAGATCCCGATCCTCTGCGAATACCCCGAACACAGCGGACCCGCTTCCCGACAGCATGGCCACCGGGGCCTCCTCCCTCATCTGCAACACCAGGCGCTGAAGCACCGGTGTTCCGGGCAGGACGGCATCCTCGAGCCGGTTGAACCCTGGCCAGGCTTTTTGAGGAAACCTGGCCAACAGGGATCTCATAACTCGGATGTTAGCCTTGGCGCTGTTCACTGTCAATCCCATTTTGAGCTTACCGTAGATATCAGAAGTCTTTAACTCGATGGCGGGTTTGACAATAAGAAACTGGCCGGACCGGACGGTCGGCAACGGGGTCAACACCGTTCCGATGCCTCTGCCGAGGGCCGTTCCGCCCTTCACGAAAAACGGTACATCGGCGCCCAGAACCGCCCCCATGCTTTCCAATTCGGTGGTATCCAGCGCCGTGGCGAACAGGCGGTCACAGGCTACCAGCACCGCCGCGGCGTCGCTGCTGCCGCCCCCGAGACCGGCGGCGGCGGGGATCTTTTTCTCGAGGTGGATCTCGATCCTGCCCGAGCGACCGGTGGCGCGGCAGAAGGCGCGCGCCGCCTGCCAGCAAAGGTTGTCGTGATCGTCCGGCACCGACCCGCCGCCAGGTTCGACCTCGAGACTGATCTCCGGCTCGCCGCCCTGGTATTCCTCGTGCAGCGTGACCCGGACCCGGTCGTACAGGGCCACCGCCTGCAGCACCGTTTCGATTTCGTGATAGCCGTCGTGCCGCTGACGCAGCACCTCCAGGTGCAGATTGACCTTCGCCGGTGCGCGGAGAGCCACCGACCGATTGACCGCCCGGCGGCCCTGGTTGAATCGCGTTTCGGTCATGAGACATCTCCCTGGACCGCAGCAGTCCGGTACGCGATAAAAAGCCTGCCCCACGGGGTCTGGCGATGTTTCTTCACAATCGACGGTTTTTTCAAGACCTCCCAGGCCCGTTCGGCCACAGGATTGGGCCGGCGCAGGATCGACCCGCCGCCAAAGGTGCGGTCGCCGGCACCGAAGTCAAGGTCAAGCAGATCGGTCCGTCCGACGACGTCGATATCCTGGAGCCGGGAAGGACCAAGACCCCGCTCACGACTGAGCCGCAGCCACGCCACCGTATCGGGATCCCGGCCGGCCAGGTGGACGGTCACCGCGTCGACCGCCACCGGGTCCGTGCCCGCCAGCAGCACGTTGCGAATAACCGGCCGCCGCGACAGACCGCCCGCGCGGACGTCCCAGACCACCGCGTCGGTCACGACGCCCAGCCCCTCGCTGGCCTGATGGGCCAGCCCGACCACCTCGGCGATGATCTCGGCGACCGGAACGCGACCGGGCCTGCCCAGGCGAGGCGCGAGCAGCCCGCGCAGCAGGGCCACGGCGCCGGCCACGGGCCAGGCCGAGTCCAGCGCGGGGACCGGCAGCAGCAGAACCGACCGTCCCGCCAGGCCCGCCGGAACCCTCAGTCCCTCCGGGGATACGGCCGTCAACGACGGCAGCGGCGGGTCCGGCCGCAAGGGCGTGGTCTCCCAAAAATCCGGTCCCGCCAACGCCGCTCCGTGGCGCGCCAGGACCTTCTGCCAGCCCCAGCCCCGGGCGGTGACCGTCTCACCGCGCGGCGCAACCGGCGCGATCACGAGATCGGAACCCGGGGCTGCTGCGGAGGCCGACAGGCCCGCCGGACGGTGTCCGGCCAGCCAGGACAAGGTGCCGTCCAGCTGCCAGGGAGGGCTGCCGGCGCCGGGAAACCAGCCTCCCCTGTCCACCTGGGGCACCAGGGCAAGGGGCCCCTGCCGGCAGACGTCGGCCAGCCCGGCGAGCGTGAGCACCCGACGATAGTCCTCGATGACGGTTTCAGGGGTGGCTTCGACGAGCGCCACGACTGGTCGCATGATTGTCTCCGTCGCTGAAGGTCCGAGCGTTCGGGTTCACACGCCGATGATCCTGACGGCGGCGACGACCCAACTGAGCATGATGATCTGGAGGAAGATGTCGTTGAGCAGGATCTCATGGGGTTTGCCCCCCTTGTCCTCCAGGAAGACCAGATAAAGGTAACGGGCCATACCCAGCAGCACGAATGGCAGGGTGTAGACCAGGTTCCTGGTGCCGAACTGCTCGACGGTCTCCGGCCAGACCGTGTACAGGGCGTAGGCCATCGTCGTCAGGCCGAAGCTGACACCGATCAGGGCGTTGATCATCGGCTCGCTGTACTGTGCCAGCACCGGCCGCGTCTCGTTGCCGGTGGGGGCCATGCGGATGAACTCGTCCCTGCGCTTGCTGAAACCCAGAAACAGGGACAGGAAAAACGTGCACAGCAGCAGCCAGGGCGATATCGCCACCCCCGGCGCCACCGGCTGCAACACCAGGACACCGGCCGTGGCGCGGATCACGAAACTCATGCCGATGCCCGAGACGTCCAGGACCGGGACCCGCTTCAACCACCGGGTGTAGAGCCAGTTCCACAGGAAAAACAAGCAAACCACCGCGAGAAAAGCTTGGCCCAGCAGGGCGGCGGCGATCAGGCACAAGGCCAGCAGGATCAGGCCCGCCCGCGCCGCGTAGGCGATGGGCAGGCGGCCCGAGGCGATCGGCCGCAGCCGCTTGTAAGGGTGCAGGCGGTCCAGCTCGCGGTCGGAGATATCGTTGTAGACGTAGACCACGCCGGATGCGAAGCAGAAGACGACCGCACCGAGAATGACGCGGGCCAGGCAGCCGTCGTCCCCGAGTTTGCGGGCGAAGATCACGCCGGCGAACAAGAGCAGGTTCTTGGTCCATTGGCGGGGGCGCAGATTCTCCAGGAAAGCCAGCAAGGTGCTCATGGGCGGGCTGCTACTCCCCGTTGTTGGTCATGAGTTCCTCGAGGATCATGCACAGCAGGTGGCCCATGGTGATGTGGATCTCCTGGATCTTCGGCGTGGACGAACTCGGCGCCACCAGCGCGGCATCCACCAGGGGCAGGAGCCTGCCGCCGTCGCCGCCGAGGAACGCGTGGCATTTCAAACCCTGCCGCCGGGCCTCCTCCACCGCCCGGATGCAGTTGGCGGAATTGCCCGAAGTCGACAGGACCAGGAGCACGTCGCCCGGTCTGCCGAGGGCCTGGACCTGGCGGGCGAAGATGTCGTCGAAGCCGTAGTCGTTGCCGACGGCCGTCAGGGTGGACGTGTTGACCGTCAGGGCGATCGCGGGGTAGCCGGGCCGTTCGGCCAGGAAACGTCCGACCAGCTCGGCCACGATGTGCTGGCTGTCGGCGGCACTGCCGCCGTTGCCGCACACCAGCAGTTTCCCGCCGCCGGTCCAGGCGGCGTGCACGTCGCCGGCCATCGTCTCGACGGCCAGCCGGTGCGAATCGTCGAGCCGCCCCAGGGCGGCCACCAGATCGTCGACCGCCCTGCGGAACAGGGCGGCGGCCGACGGCGAAGAACCGGGTTCACGACGGGAAGCCATGTCTGCCTGCTGCCTTTCGGTGACGGTCAGGGAAATGCCACCCCGCCGGAATCGAGTCTCGCCACGTAGCGCCCCACGGCATCGCGCCAGTGGGGTCGATCTGCGCAGCCGATTCGCTCGAGGTTGCTGCTCAGCAGGACCGAGCAGACCGGACGAACGGCGGCCGTCGGGTACTCGCTGCTGGCACAAGGCTGAATCCGCTCCGGATCGGCGCCGGACAGCACAGCCACCTCGCGCGCCAGTTCGAACCAGGTGCAGTCGCCGCGGTTGGTGCCGTGGAAGATACCACCCTGGCGCTGGGAAACAAGGTACCCCAGGATTGCGGCCAGGTCGACCGTGTAGGTGGGGCAGCCCCGCTGGTCGTCCACCACCTTGAGGGTCTCCCGATCAGCGAGGAGCCGGCGAATGGTCTTCACGAAATTGGCCGGCCCGTCCCCGAACAGCCAACTGGTGCGGACGATCTGCCAGGGGCCGGACAGGCGAGCCACCGCCTCCTCGCCGCGGGCCTTGGTCAGACCGTAGTGGTTGACCGGCCGCCGGGCGGCATCTTCGGCGTGACCGCGGCCGCGGCCGTCGAAAACGTAGTCGGTGCTGAGGTAGGTCATGCCCAGGCCCCGGGACTCGCACGCGGCGCACAGGTTCGCCGTGGCCCCCGCGTTGACGGCCAGGGCCTGGTCCGGCGACGATTCGGCGCCGTCGACGTCGGTCCAGGCCGCGCAGTGGATGATCCACTCCGGGGTTCCGGCCGCGAGGATGGCCGCCACCTCCTCCGGACGCGTCAAGTCACCTTGGGGCAGGTCCACGCCCCGGACCCGGTGCCGCGGGGCCAGATGCTCCATCACCGCACGGCCGAGCATGCCTTCGCTGCCAGTCACGAGGATATCCACGAGCGCTCTCCAGGCATGTTGGTGGTCAAAACCGATGGCAACAGTCAGCGGCCCCGGCGGTCGTCCCGCAGGGGCGGGCCTTCAGCGCGCGCAGCCCGGTTGGCCAGGCCGGCGTGAAACCCCCGACCCAGGAGATACCGGACCACTTTGGCCAGGGCCTTCGTATCGCTGGCCCCGCGCATCCGCTGCCAGCGCGCCCGGGCGGCGCGCACGGCAAGTGCCGCTTCGGTCTCCTCATCCAGGATCTCCGCGGCCACCGCCGCGGCGAGATCGCCGGGAACCTGCTTCTGGCGCAGCTTCCCTTCAAGATACCGTCTCCCCACCGCCCGGCTCAACAGGCAGTCGCGGCAAAACGCCTCGGCGTAGCGGCGGTCCGAATAGACACCCTGGTCCTGCATCTGCCCGAGGACCGCGTCGACGGCTTCGGTGCTGTACCCGGCCTCACACAGTTTGTTCCGGATCCGGGCGACCGGCTGCAACCGGCGGTCGAGCATGGCGAACACGCGGCGGGCGACGATCTTCCGCTCGGCCGCCAGGACGATAGCGGCGATCAGTTCCTCTTTCAAGGGCTCCCCGGGAGCGGGCAGCTCCGCCGGCACCGACCCCGGCGCCAGTTCGTAGGTATGGCCGGAATCCAGGACGACCGTCACCACGCCCGCCTCTTCGCGAACGTCCAGCAGCCGGGCTTCCCCTGGTGGGAAACCCGGCTGCCCGTCGGATGGGTTCGGTCGGCGCGGCGGGCGGGAGCCCCTCACCTCAGGCGCCTCAGCCGTCGGCCGCCGGTTTGGCCGCCGGTTTGGCCGCCGGTTTGGCCACCAAGTCACCGGCCGCCGCGGCGGCCTCCTTACGGCCCGCGAGTTTCGCTGCGGCCGGTTTGTCCGCGGTCGTGTCAGCGGCGCCGGTTTCGTCCGCCGCTCCCTGTTCGCCGATACCGAAATGCTTGAAGACCAGATCCTTGATCGTCTGGTAGAGGTCCTTGTTCTCCTTCAGGAACACGCGGACGTTTTCGCGGCCCTGCCCCAGCCTCTCCTCGCCAAAGCTGTACCAGGCCCCTGATTTCTGGATCACCCCGGCGTCGACGCCCAGGTCGATCAGGTCGCCTTCCTTGCTGATGCCCTCGCCGTAGAGGATGTCGAACTCGGCCTTCTTGAAGGGCGGCGCAACCTTGTTCTTGACCACCTTGACGCGCACCTGGTTGCCGACGACCTCCTCGCCCTGGGTGATGGCTCCGATACGTCGGATGTCGAGGCGAACCGAGCTGTAGAATTTCAGGGCGTTGCCGCCGGTGGTCGTTTCGGGGTTGCCGAACATGACACCGATCTTCATGCGGATCTGGTTGGTGAACAGCACCATGGTGTTGGTCTTGGAGATGGTGCCGGTCAGCTTGCGCAGCGCCTGCGACATGAGCCGCGCCTGCAGGCCGACATGATGGTCACCCATCTCACCCTCGATCTCGGCGCGCGGCACCAGGGCCGCCACCGAATCGATGACAACGATGTCGACGGCTCCCGATCGCACGAGCATCTCGGTGATCTCCAGGGCCTGTTCACCGGTATCGGGCTGGCTGACGAGCATGTTGTCGATATCCACGCCCAGCTTGCGGGCATAGATGGGGTCCAGGGCGTGCTCGGCGTCGATGAAGGCCGCCACGCCGCCCACCTTCTGGCAGTTGGCGATGACCGACAGCGCCACGGTGGTCTTGCCGCTGCCTTCGGGGCCGTAGATCTCCACGACCCGGCCCTTGGGCAGGCCGCCGATCCCCAGGGCGATGTCCAGCGCCAGGCTGCCGGTGCTGACGGCGTCGAAGTTGTCGTAGATCTTGTTGTCGCCCAGCAGCATGATCGAGCCGCGGCCGAACTGCTTTTCGATCTGGGCCCGTGTCAGTTCCAGGGACTTGGCCTTGTCGTCCACCATGCCCTGGGTCTTCTTGGTCTGTGTCTTGTTCTGAGCCATGCTGTCATCTCCCGGAAGGCCCGCCCGCAACCACTTCCGGTTCCGTCCGGCCATTGTTTTGATCATGATCCCCGGATTCTCCGGAGCGATCCGTTTTCATGCGGTCTTCCGTCGGGTCCAGTCCGTGATGGTGCCCCGAAACGGCTCTGGATCCAAGCTTGATTCGGGTCAAGATAGCACGGGCCACGAACCCGGCGCAACAGGTTTATTCGCCTTTTTTTCGCAGGGGGAAAAACGCCAGTTCCGCGTGGCTTGCGCCTTTCGGGCCGAGGGTGCTGGCCATCAGGCTGAAACCGTCCACCGCCATGGCCGGCAACGTCTCCAACGTGACTGCAGACAACACCTTGAGTTCATCCGGCCCCAGGGGCCGCCTGATCCTGGCCAGGGTCAGGTGGCTCCGGAAAGGCCGGTTGTCCTGGGGACCGTCGGGCCAGCAGCCGGCCACCGCCGCCCGGATCCCCGCCGCCAGCTGGGCCGCCTGCCCGGCACCCTCCATCTGCAGGAACAGGACCCGCGGGTCGCCCCGCCTGCCGAAGGTGGCCGTAGCGCCCGGTTCGATCAGGAACCGCTCCACGTCGGCCGCCGGTGTCAGCGCCGTCACGAGGCCCGGGAGCCGGTTTTCAGGCCATTCCGCCAGAAATTGCAGGGTCAGATGCCAGGCGTCGGGTGCGGTCCAGGACAACGGCAGCCGCGGGCGCCAGTCGTCCAGGGCGGTGGTCAACGCCGCGATGAACCGCTCACCGGGGTTGACGGCCACGAACAGCCTCACGCCGGACGCGCCCACGTATCACCGTCAGCCCAGGGAGAGCGTTCCTCCCGGAAGGTCAGCACCCGGCGCAGGGTGTCGACGGCGGCGC
>Ga0316201_10002177_pt1 | contig 13820 bp, 14 predicted proteins | sample CS6wburrow_MG_FD_204516 | JGI IMG/M metagenome (GOLD analysis project Ga0316201, IMG submission 204516) | Coastal sediment microbial communities from Delaware Bay, Delaware, United States - CS-6 worm burrow | ecosystem: Environmental > Aquatic > Marine > Coastal > Sediment | place: USA... | reverse complement strand
AGCCCGTCATTTCGCAATAAAGTGATACGGACAATCTTGAAAAAGCACAATAACCGTGACACATTGAGCACGAATCCAGAGGAGTTCTCGTATGTACACGCAGGGCCTTGACCAGGCAGGAAAGGGTGATTCCGCCAAGGCTGGCGGCGAGACCAAAGAGCAGCTGGATGCCTTCCAGGCCCGGATTGATGCGGAAGAAAAGATTGAGGCGAAGGACTGGATGCCGGAGGCCTATCGCCGGACGTTGATTCGGCAGATTTCCCAGCATGCACATTCCGAAATCATCGGCATGCAGCCCGAGGGTAACTGGTTGACCCGCGCGCCGTCGCTAAAACGCAAGGCGATTCTCCTCGCAAAGATCCAGGATGAAGCAGGACATGGCCTGTACCTGTACAGCGCGGCCGAGACGCTTGGCGTATCGCGCGACCAGATGGTCGCGGACCTGTTATCGGGCAAGGCCAAGTATTCGAGCATTTTTAACTACCCGACACTGACCTGGGCCGATATCGGCGCCGTCGGCTGGCTCGTAGACGGCGCGGCGATCATGAACCAGATTCCGCTGTGTCGTTGCTCCTACGGTCCGTATTCGCGCGCCATGGTTCGTGTCTGTAAGGAAGAAAGTTTTCACCAGCGCCAGGGCTACGAAATCATGCTGACGCTATGCGGTGGCACAGATGAGCAAAAGGCGATGGCGCAGGACGCGCTGAACCGGTTCTGGTGGCCATCGCTCATGATGTTCGGCCCCAACGACGCGTCATCGAAACACTCGGCGCAGTCCATGGCATGGAAGATCAAGCGCTTCACCAACGACGAGCTGCGGCAGAAGTTTATTGATGTGACCGTGCCGCAGGCGGATTTCCTCGGACTCACCATTCCAGACGAAAAGCTGTGCCTGAATGAGAAAACAGGGCATTACGAACACTCGGATATCGACTGGCAGGAATTCTTCGACGTCATTGCCGGCAACGGGCCATGTAACGACAAGCGCATGGCCAAACGTCGCAAGGCACAGGACGATGGTGCCTGGGTGCGCGAGGCGGCCCGGGCGCACGCGGAAAAGAAAGCGGCACGCAGCGTGGCCGCGTAGGAGCGGCTTGAGCCGCGAAGAGGTATTGCATATGAAGCAGGAATGGCCACTCTACGAAGTCTTCATCCGCAGCAAGTCGGGACTTAGTCACCGGCACGCAGGCAGTGTGCACGCGGCCGATGACGAAATGGCTCTGAACAACGCGCGCGATACCTACACGCGAAGGAATGAAGGCGTCAGCATCTGGGTGGTTCGCTCCGATCGCATCGTTGCATCGGACCCGGCTGAGTCCTCGGCCTTTTTTGAGCCGGCGGAAGACAAGATCTACCGCCACCCGACGTTCTATGACATTCCCGATGAGGTCGAAAACCTGTGAGCGACAAGTCAGTCCTGGCCGCTTACGCGATGCGCCTCGGCGACAATGCGCTGATTCTCGGCCAGCGCATGATTGAACTCGTGGCGGCGAGCCCCGAACTTGAAGAAGAGCTCGCCAACGCGAACTTCGCGCTCGACTACATCGGGCAAGCGCGCATGTTCTACACCTACGCGGGCGAGTGTGAGGGCGCCGGTCGTGACGAAGACGACCTGGCTTTTCTGAGGCCTGAGCACGAATACCGGAACCTGCTGCTCGTTGAGCAACCCAACGGACATTTCGGCGACTCTATCGTGCGCCAGGTATTGTTTGAGTCCTGGTACCTGGCTTTGCTCGATGTACTGACTCGCTGCAGTGACGAAGGGATCTCCGACATTGCGGCACGCGCGTTCAAGGAAGTGCGTTATCACTTGCGGCACAGCGGTCAGTGGCTCGTACGTCTTGGTGACGGTACCGAGGAGAGCCACGCTCGCGTGCAAAAATCGCTCAACGACTTGTGGCGGTTCACGGGAGAGATGTTCGCACCGGACGAACTTGATGATGAAATGAGAGCGTCCTTCAATGGCCCGCACCTCGAGGTGCTGGAGTTGCAGTGGCGGCTCGACGTTGCTGCAATCGTCGCCGAGGCCACGCTCGAATTGCCTGACGACCAGTGGATGGCGAGTGGCGGCAAGCAGGGCCGGCATACCGAGCACTTCGGTTTCCTGCTCGCCGAGATGCAGCACATGCAACGCACCTTCCCGGGGGCAACGTGGTAGAGACCGTATACAAGTCGGAGCAGATTTTCGAGTGGCTGTCAGGGGTCGCCGATCCGGAGATCCCGGTGCTGACGATCATGGACCTGGGAATCGTGCGCGACGTTGAGTGCAATGGTGGAGTGACCGTTTCGCTGACACCAACTTACTCTGGCTGCCCCGCAACGGAGGCGATCGAGGCCAGCGTGGTTGCCGCTCTTGAAGAACGCGGCGTCGCGAATGTCAGAACCAGGCGTGTGCTGTCACCCGCCTGGACCACCGACTGGATCAGCGAAGAGGGGCGCAGGAAGCTACGTGTCTACGGGATAGCGCCGCCTGAGCGACGCAACCGCCCGATCGTCTGCCCGCGCTGCGACTCGAGTAATACGGAAGTCGTCAGCGAGTTCGGCTCGACAGCATGCAAGGCTGCGTACCGGTGCGTCGATTGCCTTGAGCCGTTCGAATATTTCAAATGCCTATGAAACAGTTTCGCTCCCTCAAGGTCGCAACCAAAACACAGGAATCGCGAGACGCCGTGCGAATTGCACTGGATGTGCCCGAAGAACTGAGGGACGAGTTCACATTCCTGCCCGGGCAGCATCTGCCGATACAAATCGAGCGTGACGGTAAACGCCTGCGGCGCACGTACAGCATCTGCTCCGCGCAAGGATGCTGGCCGCTGGAGATTGGTGTTCGTGTGCAACCCGGTGGCCAGTTTTCCGAATTTGTGGCAAAAGATCTGCAGGTTGGTGACACGCTTGAGGTCATGCCGCCGACCGGGCGCTTTCATCTGCCGGCTGATCGCGCGGATGGCAGGTTTCACATCGGGTTTGCTGCAGGCAGCGGCATCACGCCTGTTCTCTCAATTATTGCGTCTGTATTGCACAGTGAACCGGGCAGTCGGTTCGCATTGTTCTACGGCAATCGCAAGCAGAATACGACGATGTTCATCGAGGACCTGTTCGCGCTCAAGAATCAATACCCGGAACGCCTGCAGTTGCATTTTATCTTCAGCCAGGAAGAGCAGGAATTCGAAATTTCAGGCGGACGCATCGATGCGGAAAAGGTATCCGAGCTGTACGCACGGTTCTGTAGCGGTGATGTGGTGGATGAGGCCTGGGTTTGTGGCCCCGACTCGATGATCGAGACGGTCACAAGCACGTTGCTCGAACTGGGCCTTGATTCCGACGCCGTGCATGCTGAACGCTTCGGCGTGCCGCGCAAGGGTTCGAAAACAGCAGCGTCCAAAGTTGACGCCGGCGCGGATGCTGCGAAAGTCACGGTCATCATGGATGGCCACAAGAAGTCGTTCGACATGCCGCGTACTGGAAGCAATATCGTGGATGCTGCCGCCGAACATGGTGTGGAGCTGCCGTATTCCTGCAAGGGCGGTGTCTGCGCGACCTGCCGCACGCACGTCCGTGAGGGGGAAGTCGACATGGCGACCAACTACGGCCTCGAGCCCTGGGAAGTGGAGAAGGGCTTCGTGCTCGCGTGCCAGAGCACGCCGGTCACGGATGAAATCGTCCTCGACTACGATAAGTCGTAGGAGGGCCTGTGGGCCCGAAATGGCGCGAATTGAAAACTCCGGCTAAGGCCGCAATAGTAAGATCGATCGGATGAGTGATATTAATACAACAGCTGAACTGCCGGCACGGCAGAGTTCCTACGACTACGACGATCTGATCGCCAGCGGCCACGGTGAGTTGTTTGGCCCGACCAACGGGCGTTTGCCGAAACCCAACATGCTCATGATCGATCGCATTGCGTTGATCTCCGACGAGGGCGGCAAGTACGGTAAGGGTGAGATCAAGGCCGAGCTCGACATCAACCCGGATCTCTGGTTTTTCGAGTGTCACTTCGAAAACGACCCGGTGATGCCAGGCTGCCTGGGGCTGGATGCCATGTGGCAGCTCGTTGGATTTCATCTGTGTTGGCAGGGCCTGCAGGGGCGCGGCCGCGCGCTCGGCGTTGGCAAGGTCAAATTCACAGGGCAGGTGCTTCCGACGGCCAAAAAAGTCACGTACCAGATAGATATCAAGCGCGTTATTGCGCGCAAACTGAACATGGCGATTGCGGATGGTACGATGTCGGTCGACGGGCGCGAGATTTACACGGCTGAAGATCTGCGTGTAGGCCTGTTTACTTCCACTGAAGACTTCTAGGAAAGAATATGCGGCGTGCGGTCATCACGGGACTCGGTGCAGTTTCGTGCATTGGTAACAACAAAGAAGAAATTCTCGACTCACTGAAGAACGGCCGCTCGGGCATCGTTGCCAACGAGACGTTTAAGGAAATGGGCCTTCGCAGCCAGGTGTCCGGCAGTTGTGAAATCGATCTGAAGGAACACATCGATCGCAAGATCCTGCGTTTCATGGGTGACGCCGCGGCATACGCCTACATCGCCATGCAGCAGAGCATCGCCGATGCCGGCCTCGAGGATAGTGATGTCTCCAATGTTCGCTCCGGCTTGATTGCAGGATCGGGAGGCGCGTCGAGCGGGAATGTCGTCAAGGCGGCGGATACGCTGCGTTCGCGTGGCGTTCGCAAGATCGGTCCTTACGGTGTTACCAAGACGATGGGCAGTACGGTTGCAGCTTGCCTGGCGACGCCGTTCAAGATCAAAGGCATCAACTACACGATTACGTCGGCCTGTGCGACCAGCGCGCATTGCATTGGCGCAGCCGCAGAGCAAATCGCGATGGGCAAGCAGGATATCGTCTTTGCTGGCGGCGGCGAGGAAGAGGACTGGACTCTTACAGCACTGTTTGATGCGATGGGCGCGCTATCCACGAAGTACAACGACGATCCGACGCAGGCTTCGCGGCCGTATGATGTTGGCCGCGACGGTTTCGTCAGTTCGTCGGGCTCCGGCATGGTCGTCGTCGAAGAGCTTGAGCACGCCAAGGCGCGCGGCGCGAAGATTTATGCGGAACTCGTCGGCTACGGTGCAAATTCGGACGGCTATGACATGGTTGCACCGTCAGGTGAGGGCGCTGTTCGCTGTATGGAGCTGGCACGCTCGACGGTCGAAGGCCCTATCGACTATATCAATACTCATGGCACCAGTACCCCGGTCGGCGACGTCCAGGAAATCGAGGCCATGAAGACGCTTTTCGGCGAAGATATGCCGGCATACGGGTCAACCAAGTCCATGTGCGGCCATTCTTTGGGCGCCACGGGTGTCCAGGAGGCAATCCACTGCCTGCTGATGCTTGAGCATGATTTCATCGCGCCGTCGATCAATGTGGTCGATCCGGATCCGATTACCGTCGGCACGCCACTCGTGACCAGGCTGGTCGAGAACGCTGGCATCAAGACGGCCATGTCCAATAGCTTCGGTTTTGGCGGTACCAACGGCACACTGGTATTCCAGAAACGCTAGGAGGACAGGCCGCCTGTTCTCGGCCATAATTGGCCGCTATGACTATTGAAACGTTGAGCGAAACCGGCTGTTTCGGTGGCCGCATCGGCTTTTACCGACACGCGTCTTCCAGCAACGGCTGCGACATGCAGTTCTCGGTATTCGTGCCACCCCAGGCGGCGCGCGGCAAGGTACCGGTCCTGACGTTCCTGTCGGGCCTGACCTGTACCGAAGAGAATTTCATGGTGAAAAGCGGCGCGCAGCGCGTTGCTGCCTCACTCGGGCTGATGCTTGTCTCGCCCGACACCAGCCCACGCGGTGAGGGCGTACCCGATGATCCCGATGACGATTACGACTTCGGACTTGGGGCCGGTTTCTATCTCAATGCGGCGCGGGAACCGTGGTCGGCGAACTATCAGATGTACGACTACATCACCACAGAGCTGCAACCGCTTATCTTCGACAATTTTCCGGGCGATCCCGAGCGCCATGGCCTGACCGGGCACTCAATGGGCGGGCACGGCGCTTTGACCATTGGTTTGCGCAACCCGGAGATGTTCAGGTCGCTGTCGGCGTTTGCGCCGATCTGCACGACGCTGCATAGCCCCTGGGGCCAGAAGGCACTTGGTTATTACCTCGGCGACGACAAGTCTACGTGGCAGGAATACGATGCCTGCGAAGTTGCCCGCCGGTCGGGAAATGTGACGAAGTTCGATCGGATCCTCGTCGATCAGGGCGCGGACGATCCCTTCCTTGTCGAACAACTCAAGCCGGAATTACTCGAGGCGGCCTGCAAGGAAAGTGGCCTGCCCCTCGATCTTCGCATCCACGACGGCTATGACCACGGTTACTACTTCATCTCGACGTTCATGGAAGAGCATCTTCGGTTTCACGCTGAGCGCCTCGGCGCCTGATCTCAATGGAGCAATGGCTGATCCTCGGTGTTGCCATGCTCGCGACGGGCACCGTTGCTGGCGTACTGGCGGGACTGTTCGGTATTGGAGGCGGCATCGTTATCGTGCCGGTGCTCGAGACTGCGCTGGGCTTCCTTGGCGTTGACCCGGCTATACGCATGCACGTCGCCGTCGGCACCTCGCTTGCGACGATCATCCCGACATCGATCTCGTCGGCACGCGCACACCATCTGCGCAACTCGGTCGATGTCGAAATCGTCAAACGCTGGGCCGTTTTTGTATTGATCGGCGCATTGCTGGGAGCATGGATCGCATCGCTTGTGCACAGCGATGTGCTGGCCGGCGTATTCGCAACACTCGCATTCCTGGTGGCCCTCAAAATGTTATTCATGCCCGAGAGCCGTAACCTCACCGAGGAAGTGCCGCGCGGTCCACTGGTCCCGGTGATCCCAACGGCCATCGGTTGTTTCTCCAGCATGATGGGCATTGGCGGTGGCACATTCTCGGTCATGACGCTCACCTTGTTCAACGAACCGATTCACCGTGCCGTTGGTACCGCCGCACTATTTGGTCTCGTGATTAGCCTGCCGGGCATGCTGGGTTTCGTTGCCGCTGGCTGGGGTGATCCGAGAATCCCTCCGGGTAGTCTCGGCTACGTCAGCCTCATTGGCTTCGCCTGCATTGCCCCGGCGACCGTGCTTGCCGCACCGGTTGGCGCGAAGATCGCACATGCCTTCTCCGCCAGACGACTGAACATGCTGTTTGGTGTATTTCTTGTCATTGCTTCACTGCGACTTTTCTACCGGGCATTCCTGTGAACCGAATTATATTCTGTCTTGCCATGATGGCGATGCTGGCCGCTTGCGGCCCGCGTGAACTCGAACCCGACGCGCCTTTTGAATGCGAACAGTGCGACAGCTGGAATGAGCCGCAGGAGCCTTTTCGGGTGCATGGCAACACGTGGTTCGTCGGTACAGACGGACTGACGTCGATCCTGATCGAGACCGACGATGGTCTGATACTGATCGATGGTGGACTGCCGCAATCCGCTGCGCTGATCATTGCCAATGTGCGCTCGCTCGGCTTTGACCCGATGATGATCAAAGCGATTCTCCTGTCGCATGCGCATTTCGATCACGCCGGTGGTGTTGCGGCGCTGCAGAGACTGACACGAGCCAACGTGTTCACGAGCGAGGCGGGCGCCCCTGTGCTCACGATCGGCCGACTGGCCGCAGATGATCCGCAGTATGTCGCCGGTTCGGACTCCGGTAGTTTCCCCGCGGTCGACAACGTCAGGGCGGTTGGCGACGGCGAATTCGTATCAGTGGGCGGTGTTGACGTGAAAGCTGTTTATACGCCGGGTCACACAAGTGGCAGCGTGACCTGGACCTGGGAGTCCTGTGCGCTTGGTACCTGTTATGACGTGGTCTACGCAGACAGCATGAGCGCGGTCTCCGCTCAGGACTTCTCTTTTGCGGAGAGTGGCGCGGCGGACCAGATAATTGAAAGCGCCGGCATCATCGGCGACCTTGACTGCGACATCCTGCTGTCGCCGCATCCGTTTTTCTTTGGCATGTACGACAAGCTGGAACGTCGTGACGATGGCAACCCTTTTGTGAACAGTTTTGCGTGCACTTTCTATGCGGAGTCGTCGCTGGACTGGCTGGAGCAGCGGTTGAAGGCAGAGGGGCGCTAACCGCCTGCTGCCTGTGGGCGGTCAGAAGCAAATGTCCGACCACCAAGCTAAAAAAGCGTCACACCGACGAATCGATGTGACGCTTTGTTGTTGCCGGGTGACGTGGGCTCAGTCGAAGTACTTGCGTACTGTCAGGCCATACGTGCGTGGCTGGTTCGGGTAACCCGAGTAACTACCGGGCTGAACCGTCGACGGGAACGCACTCAAGAGATACTCGTCGTTGGTGAGATTACGGCCCCAGAGCATGGCCTCGAAACCGTTGTCCCAGGCCAGACCAACGCTTGCATTGAATGTGTTGACCTCTCGTGACGCAACGTCTGCCGGTACATTTTCGATGACCTGCACGTTGTCCTCGTAGATATATTCTCCGCGGACAAAGCCGTAGGCATTACCAATCGTGAAATTGTAGCGGCCAGAAGCCGTAACGCTGACTTCGTGGATGCCTGGTGGCTTGGTGCCGCTAAGGTCAATCGGGCCATCGACGCCATTTGCTCCTGTGAATGAGTCGTAGAGCGGATCAAGGAACGTTGCTGCCAGTGTGCCCTGGAAGTTATCGGTCGGCGCCCAGCGGAAATCGACTTCCACGCCAGTTGTCGATTGCTTGCCAGCATTTGCGAGACTGAAGCCCGCCCCGGTGAAGATGTTCGACTGGAAGCCTTCAATTTCCTGGTCGAAGATCGCGAGGTTCAGTGCAACCGTATCCCAGCGGGCCTTCATTCCCAACTCGTAAACCGTGCTGTCCTCGGGCGACGCGAAGCGCGTTCCTGTCGTCAGGTTATTTACCGTCAAACCAGCGTCTTCCAAAGCCGGAATGTCGCTGGCGAACGGGCGGGAGTCACGCGACAGGTTCCAGGAGCTCGCCTTGAAGCCGGTGCCCGCACTGGCATAGACATTTATTTCGTTGGAAATGTCGAATGCGAAGCGTACGGTCCAGGTCGTGGCATCGTCCTTGGTTGAACCCGACTCGACCGCATTCGGATACGCGACGAACGGTGGCAGGAACTGCAGCGGCTGCAAGTCGAGCAGCGGGTTACACACCGGAACCCCAACCGGCGGTGGGCAACTTACCGTACTGAGAAACTCTGCCGTCGGGCCGTTTGCCGGATTTCCCGGATCGAGGGCTTCGAGCCCCGCGAGAATCTGGGCGTAACCGATTCCAACCATATCGAGCGACGAGAATACGTCGGTCTGGGCCATGTTAACAAACGTGTCTTTCTCATCTTCGGTGTAGTTGGCGCCCAGTGTCAGCGTGGCACGGTCTCCAAGATTAATATCGAACTGCGCGAAGATCGAAAATGCCTGGTTGTCCATCCCTGAGAACTCGGTGTTTCCCTGGCCATTGGCGAAAAATGTCCCCGCAGGCAATTGTAGGGCGGCTTCGAGCTCTCCCAAAGGTGATGCGCCTGGTACGCCGCCGGTGAGGATATCGGCGTAGGGACGAAAAGCAGGGCCGAAATTAATCGCCGTATTCTGAGTAATATCCTCGTCGAAGAAATAGGCGCCAAGCATCCAGCCCAGGTTTTCCGTCGATCCCGCCAGGCGAAGTTCCTGCGTCAAGGTATCGATTTTCAGGTCGGTGGAATTACCGCCGATTTCACTGATCAGTTGGGCGCCGGTAAAGTCGCTGTCGGAATTGTCCAGGCGATCCAGCGTACGACTTGCGGTGATTGACGTGAGTGTCATTGCATTGTTTATGTCGTAATCGATCTGCATCGAAATGCCGCCGTTCTTGAATTCATTGATCGGCGTGAAATTGTAGTAACCCTCGTAAGCGAAAGGCGCATCGGGAACCAGGTTGCCACCTAGCGCGACAATAGCCGCACCTGTGGGACCATTCTGCAAATTGGCGACACCGCAGCAGGCCTCATCAATTTCTTCGTGATCCGCGATAAAGCGAATTTCGAGAGAGTTGGTTGGCATGAACAACAACTGACCGCGAACCCCGTATCGATTGAGTTCACCCAGCGGTTCGCCTCCAGCGAGGTTCTTGTAGTAACCATCTCGTTGGTTGTAACTACCGGACAGGCTGAAGCCAACCGTATCGGATATGGGCCCGTTGATGTCGCCCTTGACGATGACCTGGCTGTAGTCACCAACCGTAACCGTCGCCGAGCCGGTCGTGTCAGTGAGACTTGGTTTCGCGGTCACGACGTTAATTACGCCAGCGGACGCATTCTTGCCGAATAGCGTGCTTTGTGGACCGCGCAGTACTTCGATACGTTCGAGATTAGGCAAGTCAGTCAGGGCTGAAGCGGAACGCGAGCGGTATACGCCATCGATAAATACACCCACCGATGGCTCGATGCCGGCGTTGTTGGCGCCGTTGCCGAAGCCGCGGATCACGAAGTTGGTGTTACCCGTAGTCTGTAGCTGCGTAACGCGCAAAGATGGCACGAGGAACTGAAGGTCCTTGATATCTGAAATTTGTGATTGCTGCAGATCCTCCAAGGGAATAACCGATACGGCGACCGGTACTTGCTGCAAAGTGGATTCGCGTTTGGTCGAAGTAACTACAATCTCTTCGAGAAACGTTGCTTCGTTATTTTGCGCGACGACCGGTGTGACGAGCGCCGCGACGAGTATGCCGAGGATGCCCCGGCACGTGTTTGAGTAAGTCATGATATCCCCCCTTCGGATAATTCTTGATCCCCTCTACCTGAGGCAGCGTATGCGACTTGATTCATCCGATCAACTGTTGATCGACGGTTTGATCGGTACGGGCTAGCAGACGCTGCCAAGCGCAACCCTGATTGCCTCTCCGCTTACGCCGCTGGATTCCTCGGTTGCGAGGAACGCGATCATTTCCGCTACTTCCTGGGGCGTGGCAACGCGGCCCGGAGGATACAGTGCCGCACGTTCCTCCCAGACCTGTTCCGTGGTAATACCGCGGTCCTTAGCCTCAGCCCGCGCCGAGCGTTCAGCCATTTCTGTCTTCACCCAGCCGGGCAAGACCGCATTCGATGTAACCCCGTAAGGGCCGGCGTCTTGTGCGACCGAACGCATAAGTCCCAGTAAACCGTGTTTGGAGCTGCTGTACGCGCTCCCGGCATATTCGGCAACCAGGCCCGCAGTCGAACTCGTATACACGATGCGTCCGTAACGACATTTAATCATTTGTGGCAGGACCAGCCTCGACAAATGAAACGGCCCGTCGAGATTGATGCGCATTGTCTCGTTCCAGATGTCCGGATCCTGTTCCCAGACGACGCGCTCGTGAGCCGACCCGATACCATGGTTGCAAATGAGTATCTCGATCGGACCCAGTCGTTGCTCGGTGTCTGCGACCGCCTTCGCACAGCCCTCGGTCGTTCCGAGATCGGCCACCGAATAGTCGAGACCTGAGTCCACTAACTCCTGCTCACTGCGCGCAACGCACATGACGCGGGCACCGCGCGATGCCAGCGTTTCCGCAGTCGCGCGTCCTATTCCCCGGCCTCCGCCCGTGATCAGGGCTACACGCCCTTCGACACCAGCCATCTAGCGGGTCCAATCCATCTTGCTTTCCATTTCCTGTTGCGACATGTCGTGTCCGCCATGACCTGAATGATCCTGCGTTCCCGACAGTTTCATTACGGGCATCGCAATCGTCGCAAGCCCCAGCAGGATGATCAGCAATCCGGCCCCGAGTCGCTTGCCACTCATGAACTGAGCGAGCTTTGATGCGCTGACTCCAGTCGCTATCATCGCAGGCATTGTACCGAGACCAAAGGCAATCATGACAAGGCCACCGCTGGTTGCTTCGGCAGTCGTGGCCGCCAGCAACAGGACGCTGTAAACCAGTCCACATGGCAGCCAGCCCCAGATCAGCCCGAGGCCGAGTGCCTGCGTGGTTGTCTCAACCGGCACCAGGCCTTTAGCAGCGGGCGCAATGCGTTTCCAAATGCGTGCGCCGGCATTCTCGAGCGGCGCAAGAATACGCCAGCCGAAAGCGAGCTGCAGGCCGACCAGAATTATCAGCGCGCCGCTGGCCAACCGGACCGGCGCTGCGAGATCAGGAATCGACGCTACGGCCGTCTTGCCCAGCAGGGCAACGGCCGCGCCGAGAAACGCGTAGCTGAGAATACGTCCGAGATTGTAGGCAATGGCCTTGGGAATCTGCGTACGCAGCGATGCAACACTCACGTTCACCGCAAACAGCCCCGAGATACCTCCACACATGCCGAAGCAATGTGCGCTGCCAAGGAATCCGGTGACAAATGCGGCTGTCAAAACTGGCCAGAGATCGGTCACGACTTGTCGTCCTGGTCCGGTTTGGTGTCGTCATCCATTACGATTCGTACGGCCGGCGTGTCGAGATCGTCGAACTGACCGCTACCGACCGCCCAGAAGAAGGCCCACACGGCGCCGCCGAGCAGGAGCAGGGCGAGTGGGATCAGGACGTAGAGTATGGACATGGATTATTCAAATCGGTTGAGCCGCAGGGCGTTCAGTACGACGATGAGCGAGCTGGCACTCATGCCGATCGCTGCTGCCCATGGCGGGACGTAACCTGCCGCAGCAAGCGGTAGCGCCAGCGTATTGTATACGATTGCCCACGCGATATTCTGACGTACGATGCGCATGGTCTTGCGCGACATTTCAACTGCGGTGGTCAGCGGTGCGAGTGTATCTCCGAGCATGATTACGTCGGCACTCGTCTGTGCGAGAAGGGCACCGTGTGCCGGTGCGATCGACGTGTCAGCGCCGGCGAGTACGGGAGCATCGTTGATGCCGTCACCGATCATGACAACCCTGTCGCCACGCCTTTGGGCGCCTTCTATGATCGCGAGCTTGTCTTCGGGCGTGCATTCGCAATAGGTATCGTCGATGGCCAGCTTTGCGGCGACCGATTCTACGGCGGCACGGTTGTCGCCACTGACCAGCGCTGTGGCGATGCCGAGGCTGCGCAGTTTATTGAGCGTTTGACCCGCATCTGGACGTACCTCGTCCTCGAGTTCGAACCAGGCGACGACGTTTTCATCACAGGCCAGGAAGACATGCGTTGCTGTGCTGTCATCTGTGGCGACACCGCTGCCGACGAATGCCGTGTTGCCCAAACGCCATTCGCGGTGATCAATTATCCCGCGTACACCCAGGCCGACAACGATCTCATGCGATGTAACCTCAGGCAGCTTGTCGGGAACTGCGAATGCGCGTGCAAGCGGGTGCGTCGACGCGTGTTCGAGCGCCGCGGCAACGATGCGACAGTCTTTTTCGGTCCAGGCATTGTCAGTGACGAATACGGCTGTGATGCGTGGCATGCCCATGGTCAGCGTACCGGTCTTGTCGAACATTGCGAGAGTAGCGCGCGACAGCGACTCGATGGCGTTGCCATTCGTCACGAGCAGGCGCAACTGCGACAAACGGCTGCCGGCCGCAGCGAAGGCAGCAGGAGTCGCGAGGGCCAGTGCGCACGGGCACGTAACGACGAGGACGGACAAGGTGATGACAAAGGCACGATCGGGATCTGTGAAATACCAGAATGTCGCAACGCCCGTGGCGACGACCAGCAAGGCCAGAACGATGTAGCTCGCGATCTTGTCTGCCAGCGTGACAAACGCGGGGCGCGCATAGCGAGCTCGTTCACTCAGGCGACTGATGGTACCCAGAGTTGTATCGCTACCGGTAGAAGTCACGGTCATCTCGATCATGCCGTCGAGATTGATGCTGCCTGCAGAAAGCTCGTCGCCGAGGGCCTTTGCTCGTGGTCTGGCTTCGCCTGTGAGGAGCGCT
>Ga0316201_10002174_pt1 | contig 13827 bp, 12 predicted proteins | sample CS6wburrow_MG_FD_204516 | JGI IMG/M metagenome (GOLD analysis project Ga0316201, IMG submission 204516) | Coastal sediment microbial communities from Delaware Bay, Delaware, United States - CS-6 worm burrow | ecosystem: Environmental > Aquatic > Marine > Coastal > Sediment | place: USA... | reverse complement strand
GGCTGGGGTCTGGTCAACCCATCGAAACCGCAAGTCCCCCACCCGACGGCGGTGATCGTCGATTCCGAGGGTGCGATTCGGTACTTTCGGCAAGACCAGGACTACTCGAAGAGACCAACGACCGACGAGTTGGTCGAGGCTCTCGGGGGTCTCGATGCCGACTGATCGGCCATCGCCACGTTCTTGCCTCATGACGCCTTGATCCGGCCCTCACCGCGTCTGATTGCTTCGTCACCTTGGTTGCACTGGAGGTGTGATCATGGCGACAAGCAATGCGGATATGGGCCGGACGTTTCTCTTGAAACTCAGGCGTCCAGTGCGGTTGATCGGGGTTGGTGTGCTCGCGTTGGTTCTGCTGGTTCCACTGGAGATGGTGGAGTCGGTGGTCGGCGAGAGGTACCAGACCTATCGGACCGTGGTCGACGACATCGCGGGGGCGTGGAGCAGTGATCAACAACTCGCGGGGCCCATCCTTGTGGTTCCGTTCACCGAGAAGATCGAAGTCCGCGACGAATACGTGACTCCGACGGGTGAGAAGAAGACCACCCAGCGCTGGGAAAGTGTCGATCGACGCGCGGTGGTCCTGCCCGATCGACTGGAGATTCAGGGTGAGCTGACCCCCGAGATGCGCAAACGCGGCATCTACGAGGTCCAGGTCTATACCGCCGACCTCCAGGTTGTCGGCGCTTTTCTAGAAATCGAGAAGACCGTCACCGCGCTGAGCGATCCCGATCGCCTGGAGGCCATCGACTGGTCGAAGGCGGTGGTGGGATTCGGGGTCTCGGATCCTCGAGGCATCGTCTCGGTTGATGGGTTCGACTTCAACGGCCAACAGGCGCAACCGAGACCCGGCACGGCCCTGGGAGAGATCGTCGAAAGGGGTTTCCACGTGGATGTGGGCGAGGTGATCGATGACGATCTCGTATTCAACATGCCCATTGTGATCCGGGGCAGCAACAGTCTTCGTTTCCTGCCGCTGGGCGAGACGACCGACGCCGCGATCCGATCCGATTGGCCGCACCCGAGCTTTATCGGTGATGTGCTCCCCGCCAGTCGAGAGATCTCGGAGACCGGGTTCACCGGTGAGTGGACCATCCCAATCCTCAACCGTTCGTTCCCTCAGTCGTGGCTGGCCGGCGCCACTGTCGACATCCATGAGATATCCGCGGGTGTCCGCCTCTTCGAACCGGTTGCGTTGTACGACCTGGTGACCCGTGCGGTCAAGTACGGTCTGCTCTTCATTGCATTGACCTTCCTGACCCTCGGGCTGATTGAACATGTCACCAAGACCCACCTCAGCCTTGTGCAATTCCTATTGATCGGGGTGGCTCTGGCGCTATTCTTCCTCATTCTGGTCGCTCTGGCCGAACACCTGGGATTCAATACCGCGTACCTGTTAGCCTCCGCAACCGTGATCATCATCAACACCGTCTACTCTGCGGCCATCCTGCCCAACCGGGTGATATCGATCCTCGTCGGAGGTGTTCTCACAGCGATCTACGCCGTTCTCTACACCATCCTCAAGGCCGAGGATTTCGCGCTCCTGGGCGGAACGGTGCTTCTGGTCGTGGCTTTGATCGTCACCATGTTCTTCACCCGGAAGATCCACGAAACAGCACCCCGCCGGGACAAGCCGGATCCGCCGGAGGCCGATCACGAGGTTGTGGCTGCAGGTTGAGGGGCCCGATCAGTCGGGGAGCTCGCGGAGCTCCTCGACGCGCGCCTGGAGGGCCACGAGGACCTTGGTGGGGAGGTTCTTGTTGTTGTTGTCGACAAACGAGCGGGGGACCGACCCGCCGCTCTCTCCGACGTACTGGAAACGCACCTCGGTCAGGTCGTCGCCGAGCCTCTTGAGCTCCCACTCGCCGTGGGCGCTCTTGACTCTCAGCGTTCCGCTCTCGCCATCGTAGGGCTCGGTGACGGCGTCGAAGGTCATCAGCAGGTGCTCGTCGGTGTCGACCAGGTAGTGACGTTTCCAGATCATCTCGCGGTCCTTGAAAGGCCATGGCGCCCTGCTGACGACGTAGAGCAGGACTTCGGTCTCACTGATCCATCTGATTTCGTCGGATCGACGCGTTCTCGGGAGCCAGTCAACAGTCCCGGGGATGTCTTTGATCACGGCAACGGCCTCGTCAAAGCCGACCGGGAGACGCGCGATGCCCCGGTACTCCCTGTATCCGCCCTTTTTGGCCTGGTTCTCATAGGTCTCGACCCCGTCTCGGGTGTTGGTGAGGGTCCAAGAACCATCAGCGGCGCGGACGGAAACGGTGAGTGCGAGGCTCAGAAGGCAGATCGTCAACACTCGCCTGGAATCAGGATGCGTTGATTGGGCCGGATCGGCGCCCCGGCCTGAGCCCCGTATGTGTCGAGCGCGGCGAGATTTCATTTGGAGATTCTATCTCAGACCGGCGCACGGCCCATGGATTTCACCGGCAAACCCATGAAGGGTTGGGTGATGGTCGATGGCTCTGATCTCGAGGACGCGGTACTCGCGGGGTGGCTCGAAAAGACCCGCGCATTCGCCGACGCCCTCCCTCCGAAGTAATCAACTGCCAAACCGGTCGTTCTCTTTGGCATCCGGGAGGGACAACGTGACCTTGATTGGAAAGCTGCCGATCGCCGGGGCAGACCCTGGTGTGGACCAGCCTCGCATTCTCGCTCTGGCATCTCTCGGCCGTCTCCCTCGACACCGGCTTCGACCTGCCGTGGGGGCAGATCCCGATCTTCATGGTGAACGCGACCCTCCTCGGCGCCGTCTGGGGTCTGATGCGATGGCGTTCGGGATCGATCATCGTTGCCAGTCTGAGTCACGGTGTCTGGAATGGTCTGGCCTACACCCTCTTCGGGTTCAGCGCCAACGTTGGGGCCCTCGGGATCGAGAAAACCTCCGTCTTCGGGCCAGAAGTCGGTCTGCTGGGGGTGGCGTTCAACGTCCTCTTCTTCATCCTCCTGTGGCGGGGGTCGAAGTCGATTCGTCGGAAGCGGGAAGAAGCATAGGTCCACGAGGCACATCGAGGTTGGCCGGCGCTTCCGGAGCAGTCCGGGTCGAGAGGTTGGGCGGCAGGTGTCCGACATCCCCGAACGACAGCAGCTTCATCGATCCGTCGACTTTGATCTTGATGACCGTCAGGCTGCAGTTGCCGATGGACATCCCGAGCCACGCAGTGGTGTCGACCCCGAGGACCCTGGTCACGAAGTAGCGGATCACATTGCCGTGGCAGACGACGAGATCATGACGATCGGCATCCGGCGATGGCCTGAAGAAGAGGGGGTATGCCTCTTCGAGCTGAGCCGTACACGCGGCAAGGTCCTCCTCGGTTTCCTCGACCATGATGTCCTCTCGTCGGGTCGGGGGCGTGCACTCCTTGATCAGCGGTGAGATCTGAAGCTCGAGATCCGGAAACTCCTCACCGATGACCAGGGCCGTTTCCCGGGCGCGGGTCATGGTGCTCGAATGGAGAGAGGTGAACTCCACGGGCATCCCCCGGAGACGTGCCCCGAGGATTCGAGCCTGGGCGACACCGAGGGGAATCAACGCCTTGCCGATCTCGGGATCACTTTCGTCGTCGTGATCGTAGTCGCCGTGACGGATGAGGTAGATCGTTCTGACACCGTCAGATTTTTCGAGATCCTGCACGGCGGGGGTGGATCCTGGGATCACGCCCAGAGCGATCGAGAGAACGATGATTCGAGTCGCGGTCGAGACGTGGAGCGCGTTTCTCGTGGGCATGGCCACCTCCAGAGCAGAGAGCATAGTCTGCCGCCCGGCTGTGAACCACCAGAATCTAGGGTGTCAGAGGCATCCGGACAACAACGGGAGCCGGTGGTACTTCGCCGCGATCCAGAAGATCGAAGGTGGCGGCGGCGACGACCACGACCGAGTCTCCGGCGATGGCGGAGGTGTAGGGAATCAGGCCCTCGGGCAGTCCGGATGGGAGGACTTCGAGGTTTTCTGCGATCCGTCCGGTAGTGTCGAGATCGACCCGCACGACCCTGAAGTTGACGCGGTGGCTGTTCTGAACCAGCACCAGACGACCCGCCGTGTGGCTCAGTCCATCAACCATTCCTAGCGCCATGTTCGGTCCGCGAATCTCCTCGATGGAGCCGTCCTTGGGTGAGACCTTGCTCAGACCCGCGAAGTGACCAAGATAGATTGCTGAACCGTCCTCCGAGATGGTGATTCCGTTGAGGAAGACGAGGTCTCCAAAGCGACGAAAGAGTTCGAGTTCGCCATCGGGACGGACCCGAAAGAGCTCGCCGCGCATCGTTTCTGTTGCCCATGCCGTTCCGTCAGAACCGACCACGACATCGTTGAGCAGACGTAACTCATCGTCGGGGACCACCCATCGGCCGTCGAGTAGACCGGTTTCGAGGTCATAGCGAATGAGCTCGTTTCGCCGCGGTGGGCCATCGACCGGCTCCTGCCAGGCGCCTTCTCCGGTGGCGGCCCACAGTGCGCGGCGGTCGGCATCCACCCAGATCCCGAGCACCTCCAACAGACCGTCCTGCGACGAGGTCCCCAGTTCTTCGGCTGCGCCCGCAGGCGTCACGCGGTAGATGGCGTGACGATGGAGACTCCCGACATAGATGTCTCCAGTCGAGGTGTCGAATGCGATGCCCTCTGGCCAGAGCTCGGCGTCGTCGAACCGGTGGATGACCTCCGCGGATGGCAGGGGAGCGCCGTTGGCGAGCAGACGTTGCGCCAGATCTCGAAATCCGGGACGATGGATGACGTCGGCGTATGATTCGTCTGCTGCGAGATCGGTGGTGGCCCCGAGGCGGATCGCGGCCTCCAGGTGGTTGACGCACGCATCGTACTTACCGAGTCGGGCGTGGGCACGCGCGACATTGAACTGAAGCGCGGGTGCGTTCGGCGCCATCCTGAGACCGGCCAGGAATGCGTCGCGTGCCGACTTCCAATCCCCGTCCGCGGCGGCTTTGGTCGCGCTCTCATAGTGGTCCAAAAGGGTGGGCGAGTTCACTCCATCGGCGACGTTGTGTGCGACGTCGTGTACGACGTTGTCGGTAGGTGTGTCGGTCGGAGAACACGAGATGACCGCCACGACGGCAAGGAACACAATCACGACCCCGCAGAATCTGTTTGCTCGCACCGTCAACCTCCTGTTTCGCGATCGTACCGACACCGAGTCCTGATACATCATCACAATGCTGAGCCTTACGGCCAACGCCCACGAGGTGTTTCCTATTTTTCACATGCCGTCACACGTCGAGCCGACAACCCAGCTATCGTCCAAACCGTGACACCCAACACGTCATGCTCAGATTCTCCTGTTAAGCTCGAAGAGGAATAGCCGCCGGAGGTGAGATTATGCGCGAGACGTTGTGGACGTTCCTGGTTTGTGGTGCGCTCATCTTGAATGGCGGAATGGTGCACGCAGCTGGGCCGCACCCCATAGCCCGGCCGTTCGACAGTGCTCACGACATGAGCGAGTTGTCATACCCGGCCGAGCGGGACAGCACCCGGATCCCTACCGATCACCTGGACCTTGGCAGCGAACACATCCTTGACCAGCAGTGCCACAATGGCGGCTTTGGCTGGCCACACGCAACCTGTGCCGCCACCGTTCATTCCATCACCGGGCCGATCCTCCTCGGTGTGCTCGGGGCCTACTCCTTCACCCAGGATGCAACCCAGCTGGTCGGCGCGGTCAACGGCGGCGCCTTCGAGCTGGCCTATCAGTATCCCAACGGCGAGGCTCGGTTCCCCACGTTCACGCCGGTTTTTCTGCGCGAGCTCGCGTCGGCGTCTGACAACACGACTTTCTCCAGCCACGTGACCACTGGTCTCTTTGACGAGCTTGCCGCGGGAACATACAGCCCTGACGATTTCGACACTGCAGGTTGGATCACCAACATCGAGGACGGCCGAAACGGGGCGTTTGTCAACCTGAGGTCGTGGGAGTTTCATACGTTGATCCCGACCGCGCATGCCCTCGGTCAAACGGGGCAGGCCGATCTCTTCGAACAGGCGGTGCTCGATGGTCTGAACACTCTCGACAACACCGACCCGGACAACGTCTTTTCCGATGTGGTAGGACTCGCCGGGGCCGTCCGCGGTCTCGCCTATGCGCGCCGGTACGCCTTCCCGCCCATTGCCGCGCCGCTGCACGCCGGGGTCGACGGCATCGGAGACCTCGAGGATCTTGCCGCATATCTGGCCTCGCTGCAAAACCCGGATGGCTCATGGGATTGGCACTCAGGCCTGGTGGCTCCAACCACCGATGACGAGGATGTTCAGACGACCGCCTACGCGCTGATGGCGTTGCTCGAGGTCGATGTGATGACCGCCACCGATTACCGGATGGCCACCCAGGGGGCTCGCGACTGGCTGGTTTCGCAGCAGCTTCCCGACGGGGGCTTCCCCGAGTGGCCAGGTGGGCCTGAGAACACTGAGGTCGAGGGTGAGGCGCTCAGGGCGATTGCGGCCTTTGACGCTACGATTTTCGTCGATGGATTCGAAACCGGGAATACCGATCTCTGGGACGCAGTCGCGCCCTAGAAGCCGGTAGCGAATAGAATCGTCGGCGCCTTGCGGGCGGCATCTGGCCCGTTTTTCGCCTGGTTTGTTGCCCACACCACCAGTATGAACCTGCAAAACAGGTAAGAAACGACCCCAATCGACGCTCAGAATCCATTCACCATCTAATCGGTACCCGCTCCTGGATCCGAAACCGCTCAGATGAGGTGAACAGATCAGTTCGTTCGTTGAATCCCTGAGCGGGAGAATCCGTAGATCCTCCATGCCACAATGGAGCCGCCGAACCTGTGGAGTGAAGAATGGTTGAGGATCGCGAAGCTGAGGTCACTGCAATCGTCGCTCGGCTCAAGCAGACCGGAGCGGCCGATCAGGTGTCGGCCGAGGAGCTCTTTCCTCACGTCTACGACGAGCTGCGCATGTTGGCGCGACGCTATCTGAGCCGCGAACGACCCGGTCACACCCTGCAGCCCACCGCCCTGGTCCATGAGGCCTATATCAAGCTGGTCGACCAGTCAATGGTCGACTGGCAGGGCAGGACGCACTTCTTTGCCGTCGGTGCGAGGGTGATGCGGAACCTGCTCATCGATCACGCCCGGGCCAAGGGTCGCGCCAAACGGGGCGGCGACCGCAGGAAGGTGACGTTGGCCGAAGGTCTGACACCGCTCGGAAACCGGGAACTCGACGCCGAGGGTCTGTTGGATCTCAACGAAGGCCTCGATCGTCTGGCGGAGCTCGACCCTCGCCAGGCCCAGGTGGTTGAGTTGCGATTCTTCGGTGGATTGACCGTCCCCGAGGCGGCCCTGATCCTCGGCGTGTCGGAACGCACCGTCGAGGGAGATTGGGCCCACGCCCGGGCCTGGTTGAAGCGCGAGTTGTCCCGAAGGGGGGACGAGTGAGTTCCGAGCACCACGCTCGTGTGAAGCGCCTTTTTGTCGAGGCGTTGGCCCTCCCTGCCGAGGACCGGGCATCGTTCGTCGGTCGTGAATGCGGCACGGATGAGGAGGTGGCCGCCGAGGTCCTGGAGTTACTCGAGTTTCACGACGCGGACACGACGGGTGAAGCCCACTCGACAGCGACGGTTCTCTCGGATCTGGAGTCGATCTCCAAGTACAAGGTGCTGCAGAAGATCGGTGAAGGGGGGATGGGCGAGGTCTACGAGGCGGAACAGACGACGCCGGTCCATCGTCGTGTGGCCCTCAAGGTGATCAAGTGGGGGATGGACACCAAGGAGGTGCTGGCGCGCTTCGAGTCCGAGCGGCAGGCGCTGGCCCTGATGAATCACCCCAACATCGCCAAGGTCTTCGACGCCGGGATGACCGAGACCGGCCGACCCTACTTCGCCATGGAATACGTCCGGGGTGTTTCGATCACCGAATACTGTGACACCCACCGATTGAGCACCGAGAACCGGCTGCAGCTCTTCATCCGGGTGTGCCGAGGGGTCCAGCACGCACACCAGCGCGGGATCATCCACCGCGATATGAAACCGACGAACGTGCTAGTGACGATCCAGGACGACGAGCCCATTCCCAAGATCATTGATTTCGGCATCGCCAAGGCGACGTCCCAGCGTCTCACCGAACGGACCGTATTCACCGAGCTCGGCCAGTGGATCGGGACACCCGAGTACATGAGTCCCGAACAGGCGGAGATGACCGGACTCGACATCGATACCCGGACCGACGTCTACTCGTTGGGAGTCATCCTCTATGAGCTCCTGGTCGGTTCGCAGCCCTTCGATTCGACCACCCTGCGCAATGCTGGTTTTGACGAGATGAGGAGGAGGATCCGAGAGGAGGAACCCCCTCGTCCATCCACCCGAGTCACCCGCAGTGATGCCGACTCCGAGACCGCCGCCAGACGGAGGCGAACCAGCGCCACCAATCTGGCCCGTGACCTTAAGGGCGATCTCGACTGGATCGTCATGAGGGCCCTCGAGAAAGACCGGACCCGTCGGTATTCGACTCCCATGGATCTAGGGGCGGATGTGGAGCGCCACCTGGGGAACGAGCCGGTTGAGGCGAGCCCCCCGGGAACCGCCTATCGGGTGGGCAAGTTCATCCGCCGGAACCGGGTGGCGGTTGCCGCGGCGACCATGGTCATCGCCGCCTTGGTCCTCGGGACCATCGGCACCGCCGTTGGGATGGTACGGGCCAAACGGGAGGCCCGCGCCTCGCAGCAGGTGATTCAACTCATGACCGGGATCTTCGGTGGAATGAATCCGACCGGGGCCTATGGTCACACAGGGTCCATCGACGAGATCCTCGACCATGGTTTGGCCGAGGTCGATGAGACCCTCCGGGACCAGCCCCTCGTCGCGGCCCACATCAAGGAGATCATCGGTCGCGTCTACATGGGAATGGGCGAGTTTCGTAAGAGCCGGCCCGTGCTTGAAGACGCATACACCCTGAGGTTGTCCCAGCTTGGCCCTGACCACCCGCGGGTCGGTGACAGTCTGGAGATCCTCGGCGCCGCCGAAATGCTGACCGGTGACTACAACTCGGCTCTCGCGTCTCTCGAGAGTGCATTGGAGGTCTACGGCGACTCGGTAGGGATGGACCACGGCGCGGTTGGATACACGCTGACGAATCTCTGTTACGTCCATTGGCGGATGGGCGACTATCACCGCGCCATGGACTACTGCGATCGGGCGACGGCGAATCTGGAACGTAACTTTGGTGCCGACGACCTCTCGGTCGCGAATCCGCTGTTCAACAAGGCCATCATTCTGCGCGAACTCGGCGAAATGGAACAAGCCCTCGCGCTCGACGAGCGTGTTCTCGCCATCCGGGAGGAACACCTGGGCCCCGACCACACAGCGGTCGGATGGGCGCTGCACGACCTGGCCCTCTGTCACGAGTTCACCGGCGACACCGAAACGGCCCGCACCATGCAGCAACGGGCCATGGCGATCCAGGAGAACGCCCTCGGGCCCGACAGCAATGCCGTCTCCATGTCCCTGACCAGGCTCGCGGCCGCCAAGGTGGCTGATGGTGAGCTCGAGGAAGCGCATGCCATGTTTCAAAGGGCCCTGGAGATTCGAGAGAACGTGCTCGGCCCAGAGCACCCTGACCTTGTGTGGCTGTTGCGCCCGTACGGCCACCTGTTGCGGCAGATCGGCGACCAGGAGTCGGCCCGCCGCATGTTCGAAAGGGCCATCGCCATCGCGGAGGTCTCGTACGGACCCGACCACCTGGAAACCGGGGAGGCCATCGGCTCCCTTGCCTATCACGAGTACGCCATGGGAAACCTCGCCGTGTCCCACGAGCTGAGCAATCGCAGTCTCGAAATCAAGATTCTGGCCGTCGGCCCCCGTGCCCGTCGGCTCGGGATCACCTATTACAACCTCGCGTGCCTCGAGGCTCTCCGGGGCAACCCCCCTGGCGCGCTGGCTTCCTTCCAGCTCGCCCTCGATACTGGGTGGTGGTGGGGAGGCGTGGACATTGACGCCGATCTCGAGTCCCTCCGAGGCGATCCCGAGTTCGAGGCGTTGCTTGACGAGAACCGACGGCGGGTGGCAGCGGCTCAGAACTCGTAGCTGACCCCGAACGACGGGATGATGGGCAGCCAGTTCTCACGCGGGAAGGTCACCGTGTATCCCGTTGTCTGGTTGTAATCGTAGTCCGGGTCAGCGATCCCGATGCCCCGTTGGTTGTTGTTGTCGGTGAGGTTCTGGATATCGATGAAGAAGCTGAGTTCACCGCGCTTGCCCACCCGCGACGTCCAGCTCGCCCGGAGATCGAGCCGCAGGTAGTCGTCCCAGAATTCCGCGTAGAACGGCCCCACGTCATAGTCCAAACCGAGACCGCCATTCGGGGTCGTTACCACGTTCGCCGAGACGGCGGTGCCGGGCCAACCGGTGTGGTAGAACAGCACCCCGGTGAGCGCCCATTTCGGACCCGGGCGCCAACTCGCGCTGGCGGTGAAGGCGTGCGGTTGGTTGAGGCATCTCGGAGTGTTTCGACCATCGATGACATCCTCGATGCTCGACCAGACATAGCTCGCCCACCAGTCGAACTTCCCACCGAGCCGGCTCCCGAGATAGAGTTCTACGCCGTAGGCCTGGACCTCGTCGGGGCTGATCTCGGCAAGGTCTGTGGCGACCTCGGGGATGGGGTGCCATGGACCGAAGATGGTCTCCCACCTGGGGTGGGGGTCCCGGACCGTGCGGGCGTAGGCGTCGATTCGAGTGCGGAGCTTTGCAGAAAGATCGGTTTCGTAACCCAGGACCAGCTGCTCGGCCCGTTGATACGGGAGGAACTCGGTCTCGCCGAACTGAACCTTCAGCTCGTAGGGGCGTTGAGACTGCGAGAACTGCCCCCATCCGAGACGCAGCGCTCCGGTCCTGCCGGTCTTGTAGAGCAAGTTGATTCTCGGGTTCAGCTGATCGTCGTCGATGAGCGTCTGACGGTCAAAGCGAAGACCGACCTCCGCGGTGAAGCGATCCGTTACGCGGATCCGATCGGTGGCGTAGATGGAATACTGCTCACCCTCGTAGGTGTGCTGAAAGGAGTCGACGCGGGCGCCGGGATAGAACCGGGGGTCGTTGATGGGGTCTTCGATGACGGCGTCGAGTTCGTAGTCATAGCTTGTGTCATAGCGACGCGCATCGAAGCCCCATCGAAGATAGTGGCGTTGCGTCAGGTCGTGCTCCCAACCCATTCGGAGGCCGAAGAACTTCGCCTCTCGGATGTCCTCGAGGAACAATTCCTCGCTGCCGGGGTCGTTGACCACGACAAAGCTCCGGTCCACGGTGGCGTCACCGAGATAGAGGGCCGTCGACACGAATGAATCGGAGCCCAATGCGGCAAGGTAGCTGAGCCATGCATAGCGGCTGGTGTAGCCGCTTTCGACATCGGCGAAATCACCCTCGTCGTCCTCGCGGAAGACCAGATCGTCATCGGCGAAAAGCACCGAAAACGAGAGGGAGTTCGACGGATTTGGAGCAAAAGAGATCTTCCCGAAGAGGTCCCAATATCGGGGTTCGGGGGGATCGTTTCCGTTCTCGTCGGCGCTGGCGGCCTTGAGGATGAAGTCGAGATAGCCCCTCCTAACGGAGGCGAGCCACGATCCTTTGCCTCCGCTGAACTGTCCCGCCGAGTTGAACCACGCGTTGGTCAGGCTGATCCCGAATCCGGTTCGAGTCCGGCTCGGCGATCGCGTGACCATGTCGAGGACCCCGGTCATGCGGTCGCCATATTCGGCGGTGAACCCACCGGGGGTGAGTTCGACCCCGCCGATCATTTCGGGGTCGAGGATGCTGAAGATCCCCTGGAAATCCTTGAGGTGGAAGGGTTCCATGAGCTCCTGGCCGTCAAGCAGCACCAGGGTCTCGTCATAGAGACCGCCCCGAACAGCGAATCGGGCGGAAAAATCGCCCCCGGCGGTGCTCGGTAGGACCGCGATGGCGCGGTAGAGGTCGTCGCCAAAATGAGGGAGTTCGCGGATTTCCCCTCGATCGAGAGCGACCGCCGCGGTGGTGTCTTCAGCGAGGAGCGAGGCGCTTGCGGTGATCTCGATCTCTTTCAGCGCCACGATCCTCGGAGTCGAGTTCTCGGCGCTCTCGTTGGTCCCGTTGTCCGTCTCTTCATCTCCGCCGGCTGCCGAAGCGGTTGGAACGGCGCTGCCGAGGACCAATATGGCGGATAGCAACAACGCCTTCTTCATCGATCGCCTCCCGGGAGCGGGTCACGTTGAGATCTCGCCCCTCAGGAGAACATGCGACAAAGCCATGCGGATGCCGCAGTTCAAGCGGCCCCAAACTGATGCCAATGCCGACAAGTTTCGTGCTCTGAAGAAACTCTCCCCTTGTGTGGCGCGGGCGTCTCGCCCGCGTTGGGTCCATGCTCGTAGGTATCAGGTCACAGGAAGCAGGTAGCGGTTAGCGGGCGTGAAAAAACTGGCCCCAAGCCTCAAGCCCCAAGCAGCAGGTGGGACCGAAGGTCTTGAGCGTGCTCTCTCCGATGCCTACTTGGCCCTGGGAAGCTCGATCTGACGTTTCTCGGGATCCGGATTCCGCCGGTAGAGGATCGCCATGTGACCCACCGCGCCGACGCACTCGCACTCGGTGCGCTCCTCGATCACGGGGATGATTTCCGCCCTCGTGTCGCGATCTGCCGAGATCTTGATCTTAATCAGCTCGTTGGCCTCGATGGCGAGGTCGATGGAGCGGGCGACGCTGTCGCTCAGGCCTTCCTTGCCGATGTAGACAGCCGGTTTGTAGCTGTGCGCAAGGCCCCGTAGGTGCTTTCGTTGTGAGCCCGTGAGTCTGCCCATCATGCCTCCTTGATCGCTTCCGCAGCCAATCTGTCGATGGGCGGCGTCTGCGGTCGGGAAGTATATCGCCGGCTCGGTCGAGGCGCCAGAAATTCAGTGATCTGCGGTAAAAGATCCGTAGTAGAGGAAGTGGCCGACAATGGGGTAGTCGAAGAGCATGTCCTCGAGCTCGGGTCCGCGACCGATGTTGTGGACCACCTTGAACCGAAGGCCATCCGCCGATCGAACGGGAACGACGATTCCTATGTGGGGCAGGGGCCCGACCATCCAGCTGACGATATCACCGGGTTGATAGTCCGCCGGGTCGTCGGTGATCGGGAGGCGCTCGCCGTTTCGTGTGAAGAAGACCTCGAGGTTGGGAACGCGGCGGTGGTCGATGTTCGGGTCCGGTCCGGACAGGCCCCAACGCGTGGGGTATGCCGAGAAAGCCGTTGCCATGTCCTCGTGAACGTTTCTCTGAAGATCGATCCCCAAAACCCGGTACGACCTGATGAGGACATCGGTGCAGACTCCGATTCCCTCCGGAACATCGCCGCCGGGGTAGGGAATCGATCGATAGGCGCCGTCGTAGCGGACCAGGTGTTCGGTCCGTTCCAGGGCCGCAGCCGTCAACCCTTCGACGAAACCCGCCGGTTCGCCGGCGCGCGAGGTGAGGAGAATCTCATCGGAAACGACGGGGCCTCCCCAACAGCAGAGCATCAGACCTGCGGGACAAAAGACCAGGGTTCCCAATGTTCGAAGTGTCGATCCCATGGCATACAGTGTGACGCATTTCTCGCCGGATGGTTCCAAAGATTGGATTAAAAAGCAGGCGAGGTTTGTCGTCAACCGAAATCGACTGTTGCGCTATTGTGAATTGGCGCGATGAGCGTGGAGGGGTGGACCATGGGTCGATTGAGCATCCTGGTGTCGGGGTTGGTGATGATGTCGGCTCTGGGTGTGGCGGCCGAAGAGCCGGTGGCGCAGAAAAAGGTCGAGGCCATCCCGGATCCAAAGGCCTTCGTGACACGGCACACGGGGACCTTCAATGGAGTGACCGTCGAGTATCAGGC
>Ga0316201_10002171_pt1 | contig 13833 bp, 12 predicted proteins | sample CS6wburrow_MG_FD_204516 | JGI IMG/M metagenome (GOLD analysis project Ga0316201, IMG submission 204516) | Coastal sediment microbial communities from Delaware Bay, Delaware, United States - CS-6 worm burrow | ecosystem: Environmental > Aquatic > Marine > Coastal > Sediment | place: USA... | reverse complement strand
CTTGGAAATTCATCGGCTGCTCGGCCCACAGCGTGCCGTCATTGTCGAATACGGCGATGCGCTCAGCGGGTGGCACGAAGTCCGGTGAGCCTGGTGTCGTCACGCGCGCAACGAATTCGACAATGGCTTTTCTTGGCGCCGTGTCATTCCAGGATGCCAGCAGATCTGACTGCGCATGGGCCAGCGAGCTGAATACCAGCATAGCGACCGCAAATGCTGATCCGATTGAGCGAAAACCTGCTACGCGCTGGTTCATTTGTTATCTCCTTAAACGATAGTCTGGAAATTCGCCTGATTGTCGTGGCCAAGCACTACAAGAGAAGGGTCATTTCCCTTCTGCATTTGAGCTTACGGAGATCTCGGCAGGCCAAAAATTGGACCTAGTACCTATAGGGATAGGCAAAATACAGCTCTCGGAAGCCCTTGACGTCCGATCATTTGATTCGAGTAAAATAACCAGTAAGCTTCAGGACTGTTCAGGAAAACCACAAGTAGCGCCAGATGATTCGCGTAGTCTTTCTGCTTGCCCTTGTTGTTTCCGTGCCGTTCCTGGCAGCATTCGCCGCCGCGCAAGAGCCGCAGGCAACGACGGCACCTGCGAGTATCGATGACCGCCAAGACTCTGAGGACATGGGAGCGCTTGCCGCGGAAAAATCGGAAATAGAAGCAGGTAAGAATAAGTCACTGGGCATCGAGTACACCTCGCCCAACAAACGCTTCTTCATCAATCCCTGGTTACGGGGTCAGTTTCGCTTCTCCGAACCATTCGATAGTGACCCGCGTACTAGCGAAGAATTCCAGAACGCGGCTGGGCACGATTCGAAAATACGACGAGCTCGTCTAAAAATCGAAGGCTACATGTTTAGCCCAAGAACAGGCTTCTATTACGAGCACGAGCTATCCGGTGACCATCCACTGCTCGACATTCGGCTCGACCTTAACCTCCGCGACGACATAAAAATGCGTATCGGCCAGCACAAGATTCTGTACAACCGGGAACGCGTTGACTCATCCGGCAAACAACAATTTGTTGAGCGATCGATTTCCACTTACGCGTTCACGTTGGACCGACAAATCGGTGTATCACTCACAAAGGGTTTTATGGCAGGCACGACGTTTGATAATTGGCTAATGCTGGGCGTTAACAAAGGTGGCGGCAGGGGCAAACTCGATGGTCATTGGAAAAACCCCATGCTGCTGGCGCGCTGGCAATGGAACTTTCTCGGTGAGGTTTTGCCATTTTCGCAAAGTGATCTGAAGCTCCGCCAACAACCCGCTGCGTCCTTGGCCTTCGCAACCGCACGGGTGCGCGGGCCGTATACGCAATATTCCAGTTCCGGCGGCGGGCAGCTTGACGGCTTCGAAAGCGGTGGCGATGAGCGCTACACGCTGCAACAATTTTTACAAGAATTTGCATTACAGTTCGATGGCCTGTCGATTCAGCAGGAATATCACATAAAGAAGATAAAGGATCACGAGACCGGCGAGCGCTCAACGTTACAAGGCGGCTATGCGCAAGTTGGCAAGCTGTGGGAAGTTTCGTGGTCTGACAAGAATTACGCTGTTGAGGGTGCGCTTCGCGTCGCGCACGTAAACTGGGACACGGCAAGCCCGGGCCGTGTTCAGGATGAAATTACGTTCGCTACGAATTTATTTCTGAACGGCCATAACAACAAATTGACGGCGGATATCAGCCAAATTCGCTTGAAGGACGACCTGACCGGTAAGTTCAAAGACATTCGATTTCGGCTGCAGTGGGATGTCAGCTTCTAGCGAACGCCGACCTTCCTATCAGCCTGGCATCTGCTATTGGATGTGAACCAGTCGACCAGGACCAGTAAATCCTAATCCGTGATTTTTACAAAATCATCGGGACGCCAACTTTGGTCGAAGAATGCTTCCGTCGGACTGTAAGAAAAAAGGTACCGGATTTATTTCTGCAAGTTTAGAGAAAAAATAAGAGAAAAACGGTACCGGATTTATTTCTAAAAAAGGTACCGGATTTATATCTTAGGCTAATTAAAAAGCCTATTTGGTACCGGATTTAATTCTTCAGAATCCGCTTCATTTTGCTTATCGACCTGGTGATTGCACATGTCGAAACTCGGGCACATCAATTCGTTGTTTCAGCAGGAGTTCCGTGTGGGTCGGTTGCCTCGAGTATTGATCCCTGGCCTTCCTCATCACGTCGTACAGCGAGGCCACGATCACAAGGCGGTATTTGTCGAAACAGGTGACTATGAGTATTACCTCGAAAATCTGATCGAGTATAAGGCCCAATACAACGTGGCCGTATACGCCTACTGCCTGATGACCAATCACGTGCACCTGATCCTGGAGCCGCGTTCCGATGGGAGCGCGATATCCAGCTTGATGCGTCGCCTGTCAGCGCGACAAGGAAGGCGGGTCAATCGGCTGGAACGGCGGATAGGCACTCTTTGGTCAGGCCGATTCAGATGCAGCGTAATCGAAACGGATAGATACTTATTGGCGTGTTTGCGGTACGTCGAACTCAATCCGGTGCGCGCCGGCATGGTCAGCCGACCAGAGGACTATCGCTGGAGCAGCTATGCTCAGCAGGCCGGCATGTGTGATGCAGTCTGGATCGATGCACATCCTTTGGGCAAGGGGCCGGAACCCATGCTCGCCGAACGTCGCCGCGCATATCGCGAGTTCGTCGATGCGGGGGTACCGGCCGAAGAGATAGAGCACATTCGCCAGGCATTGAGGCGTAACCAGCTGACGGGCGGTGCGCGATTCATCGACGAAATAGAGCGGCGTACAGGAATCCGCGTTGAAACTCGTGGACGGGGAAGGCCGCAAAAATAAATCCGGCACCATTTTTACCATTTTTAAATCCGGCACCAGTTTTAGAAAATCGTGGAAGGGGAAGGCCGGAAAAATCTATCCGGCACCATTTTCTCGTGAGAGGCTGATTGCCCAGAGTAATCGCGCCATGTAGGCTCGGGCAATGATAGAGACTTCAGAGACTGGCGATAGCACCAATACCCGCTGGTGGATTCTCGCCTTCGTCAGCCTGCTGATGTTCGGCAACTACTATGTTTACGACTCCGTTGGCCCGTTGGCGGAACAACTGGAACGAGAACTAGGATTTAGCGATACCGAAATCGGTGCGTTGAATGCGATCTACAGTTTGCCCAATATTTTCCTGGTACTGATTGGCGGACTTGTCGTCGACCGTTTCGGGGCGTCGCGGGTTACGCTATGGACGACTGCAATCTGCCTGGCCGGTGCGATACTCACTGCGTGGCAGGGGAGCTTTTTGACAATGGCGGCCGGCCGGTTGTTATTCGGTATTGGCGCGGAGACTATGTTGGTTGCGGTTACCGTCGCATTGGGGATCTGGTTTGCCCGTGGCGGGGTAGCCTTTGCGATGGCGCTTAGCCTCGCTGTCGCCCGCGGCGGATCTTACATAGCGGACCTGTCACCGGTATGGGCTGGCTCGATCTATGACCGCGGTTGGCAGGAACCGCTCGTTCTTGCGGCGGGGTTCGCGGCACTTAGCATGGTTTTTGCCGTTTTCTTCTGGTGGGTCGACAAATCGGGCACGCCGCCCGAACCAATAACTGAAGCGCCAATCGTGACCGAGAGGGTACGCTGGCAGGACGTTGTGCGCTTTGGCCGATCTTTTTGGTACATCCTGGCGCTCTGCGTCCTGTTTTACTCGGTTATATTTCCGTTTCGTTCCACCTTCGCTATCAAGTATTTCCAGCACGCGCACGAGCTAAGCCTCGAGAATGCCGCGCTGCTCAACAGCTACGTATTCCTGGCGGCCATTTTTGCCACACCGTTATTTGGTTGGATCGCCGACAAGTATGGGCGTCGCGCCTTGTCAATGGTGTTTGGTTCCCTGCTGTTGCCACTGTCCTTCGTCGGCGTCGTTATCGGTGCCGGCGGGCTATGGCTGACGACCGTGTTGCTCGGCATCAGCTTTTCACTGATTCCCGCGGTGTTATGGCCGTCGGTCGTCAAACTGGTGGAAGCGAGCCGGCTTGGTACCGCCTATGGTCTGTTATTCATGATGCAGGCCGCCGGCATGACCGTGGCAAACGTCGTGGCCGGCTGGTTGAACGATATGAGTGGCGCAGGGGCTGATAACCCGGGTGGTTATGCGCCGATGATCATTTTCTTCGCCAGCCTCGCACTTGGTGCATTATTCTTTGCATTAGCACTCTGGCGTCGCGAGACCGGCCCCCGAAATCATGGCCTGGAATTGCCTGGCGCAGCGATCCCTGTTCCAATTCGAGAGCTGGTTTAACAAGGACTCGCCACACCGTCAGACTGTAGAATCGCAGGACAACCAGGCGTCTTGCGGGTGTAGTTCAACGGTAGAACATCAGCTTCCCAAGCTGAGAATGAGGGTTCGATTCCCTTCACCCGCTCCAATCTCCAGTGGTTGTCTACGACAACCAACAAAACCCGGATGAATTTGGTGTTTGGTCCAATTCTGGCTTACCCGAAGGCGTGGTAAGTTTCGGGCAAGTATTTGAATTCGTTACGAATCCGGCTCGGCCCGATCATCAATAAACACCATGTCCCGATATCCTGGACAAGATCGCGTTTATCGTAAAACCGCTTGTCACGGGCAATGACGGCCGGTTTTGTTGCGGATATCCGTCAGAACAACAATGAGCAGTGTCATTGAGACAGCCAGCCTGCAATGCGCTGAAAGCGAGGCCATTTACCGGGAATACGCCGGTCCCGAAGTACTGGCACTTGCGGCCGTCTGCCTCGTTAATTTCTTCTTCGCTTTAAGTTACCCGGCGCTGTTCGATATCGACGAAGGCATGCATGCGGCAATGGCAAAGACCATGGTGCTGACGGGCAACTGGGTCACCCCCGTTATTAATGGCGAGCCCTTCTTCGACAAGCCTGCTTTGTCCAACTGGCTGGTCGCGGCTTCATTCCTGGTGTTCGGTTTTACAGACTTTGCGGCGCGATTTCCGTCGGCGCTGATGGGCACCGGCTGTGTTTTCCTGACCTTCGCCATCGGTCGACGCTTTTTTGGCAAGAACGCCGGTTTCCTCGCAGCCCTCGCGCTCGCCACGTCTCTCCTGTTGATCATCCTGAGTCGTATGGTCGTCTATGACGTTACATTCACGTTTTTTACTACGCTGTCTCTGTATTTTATCTGCGATGCGTTATTCGGCAGCCGGCGAAGATCGGCTTTCCTTGCGTTTCACGCATCAGTCGCTTTGGCGGTACTCACCAAGGGGCTGCTCGGGCTCGCGGTTCCGGGACTGGCGATTGCCGTTTTTCTGCTGTGGTCGCGTGACTTCGCACGCATCAAGGAGTTTCGTCTTGTCAGTGGTGCGATGATCATCGCGGCGATCGTCACGCCATGGTACGTATTGATGGAACTGGCAAATCCAGGCTACATCGATTACTTCGTCGTCAACCAGCACCTCGGCAACCTTCTGGGCAGTGCGGGTGAATCCGTGGCAAGGCATCCGCAGCCCTTCTATTTTTACATTCCGATCTTGCTACTCGGGTTGTTTCCCTGGTCATTTCTGCTACCCGGTGCGCTCCACGGTGCATGGGCCGTTAGAAAGCAGGAAAAACACATGCCGACCGTATTCCTGCTGTTTTGGCTGGTCGCGGGGTTTCTGTTGTTTTCGTCCGCCACTTCCAAACTCAGTACGTACATTTTGCCGTTGTTTCCCGCGGCAGCCCTGCTGCTGGGAAAATTTGCCGCGGGAATGCTCGAAGCTCCGCCGACAAAGGCGCGGCAATTTACAGCCGCGCTCGCGGCCGCGGCCGCGGTCATGCTCATCCCTGCGATTTGGGTGATCGCGACCAGCATCCCTGAGAAACTGCAAAGGGAAACCGGTATGGAGTGGCTCGATATCAGGATTACGGTCATTGTTCCGACGATACTCACCGTCCTCGCCTCCTGGTTCGCATGGCGTAACCGCCGGGTATTGGCGACCGCAATCACGGCGGCCGTTGCGCCGTTGTTTATTTTTCTTATCTACGCCTTGCTGATACCGGACGCGTCCGCCTTCCGAAGTTCAGCGCAGATTGCTTCCGAATACGAAAGCTTGTTGCCTGCCGACCAGGAGCTTGTGTTCTCCGACAAGATGTTCGATGCGGCGGTCTACTACATCGGTCGCGATGCGCGGATTCTGCGGGGTCGGGACGAGCTGCATGACTATCTGCGGCAAGATCAACGCGTCTACGTGCTGGCGCGCACCGATTCGGACTCCCTGGTCGACTGTGAGCCTCGTCTTGCTTACGTGGTTGTTACAGTAGGTAACAAACAAATACTGTCGAACGTGGCTGATAATCCCGTCGGCGAAGGTCTGCCAATGCTTCCTGAGGTCGAGTGTCGGGATTCGCGGAACTGAGAGCGGTTGAGACGTCCAGAAAAAGGTACGAAAAAGGTACCGGATTTATTTCTCCGTATTTCTCCGGAAAAATAAATCCGGTACCTTTTTCTCTTCCGCAGCTCGATTGCCGAGATTCTCAACTAAGTGCAAGCGGCGTGCCTCGACGACGATCGCCAGTACTTTCTGGCACGGCCGGCCTGTAGAAAACCCGGAGATCATTGCGATCGCTATCGGCGATAGTGCCTCGCGTCATGAGACCAAATACGGATAGCGTTTCGACAGCGGGCAAGGCAAATTAGCCGAGAAGCGCGTTTGTCGTGGCCCGGAGGTGCGTGCTTACGAATCACTAATCCATCCCGATTGAAATGGGCGGCACCCTGATTGCGCATCGACTATCCAGCTGGCGCTTAAGAGGAGACAGGCCGTGAACATGAAAACAATTTTCGTTCTACTAATCTTTGGACTCGCAGCGAGCGTCGCTGCGAATGCGCAGCAAAACGAACTTGGCTGGACCATGGACTCGGCGGTCAAACAACTGGACCGCCAGGGAAGTGATTTCGCGACGTTACTGGCAGACATGGAGCTGCAGTGGAGCGGCAACGAGCAGGGCGAAACGGAGACCGAACGCGGACGCCTCTACATGAACAAGAAAGGCGATCTCCGCATCAATGTCGACACGCCGAACAAGCAAACCATACTGCGAGTTGGTCGCACGGTTTCTTACTACGATCCGGCAAAGGCTACGGTTCAGGAATTCAGTCTTTCGAAACACAAGGATCGACTCGAGGTTTTCATTCCGCTGGGATTTAGTACGACCGGCAAGAACCTGACCAGGGACTATCTCGTTACATTCATCGGCGAAAAAGATATCGGATCCAGGCGTACGCTGGGTCTCGAGCTGACGCCGAAGCGCGACAACGTTCGCGCGGTTGTTTCGAGAATAGAACTTTGGGTTGATGAGGCGTCCTGGCTTCCTGTGCGACAGGTCATCTCACAATCGTCGGGTGGACAGACGTTGACGATTGTTTATGCCGGCACGGCGAGAAATCTCGCCCTTAACTCGGATCTGTTTCGAGCCAAATGGCCGAAGGGAACGAAAAAGGTCCGGATGTAGGGTTTTCCTTAGCGGCATGTCGATCCGGCGGCATCTGACGATAATGCCGCTCATGCAGTGATATCATGTGACCTTGGCTGGTAAGGAGATAGCTCTCGGTGCAAATGCGCTCCTGCAAAATCAAGGGCCTGATGACTGTCCAGCTCTTCGCCGTGCTGCTTATCTGCGCCTGCGGCACGTCACCCTACCGGCCGGCGGCACCGGATTCGATACCGTTTTAGGATCGCGCCCAGTCCCAGACCAGCGGCCCTGTAACGGTCAGCGCCGCGGTTCCGGGACCGGAAGAAGCCCGCTCGCTATTCGACTTGCCCCTCTACGACAGCGGAATCCAGCCAATCTGGTTGAAGGTCGAAAACGGGAGCGAATCCTGGATTCGATATGCGCCGGTTGGAACAGATCCGGCGTATTTCTCGCCTCAGGAAGTCGCCTATGTTCACCGGGCCTCATTTTCGAAAGAAGCCAAAGTCAGCATGAACCACTATTTTTACGAGATGGCAATGCCGCGGAGAATCCCTCCGGGCGAGACCCGGTCGGGGTTTGTCTTCACGCACGCTCATCCGGGCACCAAGGCGATCAACGTGGACTTGTTCGGCGGAAGCCGGGAGAACGATCTGTCGTTTACGTTCTTTATTGATGTCCCGGGATTCAAGCCGGACCATTCCGAGGCCTACTTCGAGGAACTCTACACGAGCGAGAAGATCACAGACCTCAACAGGGAGGATCTGAGGTCTGAATTGACCAGGATGGATCGTCAGACCCGGGACAGGTTGGGCGAAAACCTGAGCATGCCCATCAACGCTGTCATCATCGGCGAACCGCAGCAAGTATTGCAGGCACTCATCCGGGCCAACTGGGTTGAAAAGCCCCGAACCGATGCTGCGTTAGCGGCCGACCGGGAACTCCTGTTCGACCGCGTTGCGGACGTGGTATTCATGAAGAACCTGAGCGCAAGCGGCGGGCGGAACGAGTTGCGATTCTGGCTGAGTCCGATGCGCGAGAAAGGCACGCCGGTATGGTTGGCGCATGTGACTCATTTCATCGGTGAAGGCAAAGGCCGCGGGCACCTGGATCCCGACCTGGATGATGCGGCTGCCTACTTTGTCCAGGACATCTGGTATGGCCAAGGCCTCGCCGGATATGGCTGGGTCCAGGGACAGGGGCAAGTTCCGATTGACGATCAACAGCAGACTTTCGGCGGCTCATCGTTCTTCACCGACGGCCACGTGATCGTCATGTGGATGTCAGGTCCCGCGGTGTCGATGTTGGATGTGGACGCCATGGATTGGGATGACGGCCCCGGGCGGACTGCCCGGTGACGGCCATCGGCAGATGCGTCCTCGTCGCCGGCATGTTGTTTGTGGCGTCGCTCACTGCACAGGGTCAAGGGGAGTCGCAAAATCCTGCGTTTCTCGACCGAGCGCTAAGCCAGAGCGACGGTGACGTCACGATCACCGTGGCGGTGCCCAGTGGCAGCGAAACACAGGAACTGTTTGGCGTGCCGCTCTACAAAAGAAAGATTCAGCCGGTCTGGCTCGACATTACGAACAATCGCGAGTCGGCAATCACGTTTCTTCCTTTGGGCCTGGATCCTCGATATTTCACACCGATCGAGAGCGCCCTGCTGGGGTCGGGTGGCGCCGGCAAGGCGGACCTCACGATTCGGAAATTCTTTTTCGACCGCAAAATCAATATGTATATCGAGCCCGGAGAAAATCGCTCGGGATTCATGTTCACGCAGCTGCAGGAGGGCACCAAGTCATTCAATGTCGACGTCTATACCGCCGAAGATCAGATCGTTAACTTCACCTTCTTCGTGCCGGTTCCGGGGTTACGGCTGGATCACCACGATGTCGATTGGGATAAGCTGTATCCCGCTGGCGAAATCCGCGAGCTTGAGAAAGACGAGCTCATCGAAGCGCTTCGTGCGATGCCCTGTTGCACGACGGACAAAAAGACCGAAGGAACGGGCGATCCCCTGAATCTCGTGGTTATCGGCAGCGTCAAAGACGTGTATTACGCATTTATTCGCGCGGGATGGGACGAGACGGAAGTCATTGGCAGGTCGTCGTTGACCAAGATGGCCAAATCATTCGTTACCGGGAGCGAGTATCGGTACTCGCCCGTAAGCGGGCTATACGTGTTCGGCCGTCCCCAGGATGTGGCTTTGCAAAAGGCACGAGACAGCATCAATGAGCGCAATCACCTGCGGCTGTGGATGTTGCCGATGCGTTTCGAGGGTGTGCCGGTATGGATAGGCCAGATCAGCCGCGACATCGGCGTGCGTTTTACGACCAAGACTATTACCACGCATAAGGTCGATCCGGACCTGGACGAGACGCGAGAATTCCTGGTTGAAAACCTGGCTTATTCCCAGGCGCTGGCAAAACTGGGGTATGTGGTTGGCGTCGGTGCCGCATCGCTCGACGCGCCACGCGGAAACCTGACCGGTGATCCCTATTTCACCGATGGCAAGCGTGTCGTGTTATGGATTTCTTCGCAGCCAAAAGACTTCGACGATATCGAGGATCTCGACTGGGACGCTCAACCACTGCGTTGAGCGACGTACTATCAGTACCGGGTAGTATTGAGTGGATGCCATAGAGGACGGTATATTGACAGGCTTGCTTGAAAACTTGAGGGCAGACCGTTTCGTTTTTCCCCATATGAAGTGCATTCAATTTATCGTAGTCGCGGTTTTTCTGGCGGGTGGTTGCGTCGCCGAATCGCGCAAGAATATTCTGAACGACTACGAAGAGGTCGACGCTACGACCGTCCTGGATGCGCCCACCTCCAAACCCGGTACGTTTTCACCGCAGAATCGAGCGGTCGTTGCCAGAGGCGAATACCTGGTCGAGATACTTGCCTGTGGTTCTTGCCATACCGACGGTGCCTTGGCGGGTGATCCCGATTTCGATCTGACGTTGGCGGGTTCAAAGACGGGAATCGCTTTTACGAACCCCTTGGGCGAGGAATACCCCGGCGTCATTTATCCACCCAATATAACGCCCGACAACAAGACCGGCATCGGCGATTGGACGGACACACAGATCGCGAACGCAATCAGGGCCGGTATCGGCCGGCATGGTAGCCGGCGCCTGGTATCCATGCCCTGGCGAGGCTACGCGAAAATTTCTGAAGATGATGTGATTGCGATCGTCGGCTACCTGCGGACCATCGATGCGGTGAGGCATCAGGTCCCGGACGAAGTTAAACCCGGGCGGCTCGCGAGTCATCCCTTCGTCTACTACGGTGTGTACCGCAGCAAGCCCTGACGAACGACAGCCACTGCAATTTCGACTGTAATAACTGACGCAGGTCGTCGGTCTTGTTGTTATAAGCTGATGACTCACCGACTGGGGGAGGGCAAGCGGCTTCATAACATCGCCTGGATGTATTGGCTTCCCAATCCGCTGTTTCCGTTTATCTGGTTTCGCGTGGCGTTGCCACGAACTCATCCAGAGATCGAAATTGAAGAGTACTGAGTTATGCAATGTTATCGACATCAAGACCAGGCGGCGATTGCTGTCTGCCGACACTGTGGTAAAGCTGCGTGCGCCGATTGCAGTGAAGATACGGGGCAGGGAATCGGATGTAGTCCAGATTGTGCGGCAGAGATCCAGGAGTCGTTCCGGCTAAGAGAACGACTCCGGCAAAGCTTCGGAGTAGGTTACCCGCAACCCGTGCCGGCATCCGTTTTCATGTACGGGTTGTTCGGCCTGATCCTGATGCTGGTCGGAATCTACCTTTCATACACTCGCCACAACGTCGATTACCTGACGTTCGCGATGGCGGCTGTCTTCTTCGTTATGTCCTGGGTCTCGTATCGGCAGTTCAGGGCCGCTTGCCGGACTTGTTGACCGCTGCGAGCGCAGCTTCTAGCAGCAAATCCGCGATTTTGCCGGGAGTCGCGTTATCGCTATTGGCCATGACCACCACGCCGATCTCGTTCTCGACGTCGATTAGCAGGTGCGCGCGATGTGCGGCAAACCAGCCGTCGTGACGCGCGACGGTTCTGCCCGCCAGGCGCGTAATCTTGAGACCGAGCCCCCGTCTGGACGCCTGACGTTCGTACATCTGGGCGCGCATTCTCTCAGATAGCACCTCATCGCCCGTGTGGCCCAACAAGAAGCTCAAAAGCCGTGCCATATCGTTGGCGCTGGCATAGGCACCAAATGCCGGGCTCATGGCGTGGGCGTCGTGATAGTCACGCACGTGCCGAGTTCCGACGCGTTTGCCGACGCCTGCGAACGGGCGCTTCGGACTGGGGATGATGCGATTGGCTGGCGTGTAGCCCGTGGCAACGCCCTTGGCCGGCCCGCGTCCGCCGGACCGAATCATCTTCAGGGGGTTCAGCAATCGGTCCCGTAGTGCGTCGTCATAGCTCTGCTCAGTGGTCTGCTCGATGAGCAGTCCCAGCGCAGCGTAGCCGATGTTGGAATAGTGGAAGGAGCCGCCGGGCACAAACCTGAGCGACGTTGTCGCGAGGTAGTGTGCAAGCTCCTCATTATCGGGAAAGTCCGCCGTGAACCAGTAACCGAAGTCGCCTTCCCGATCGAGTCCCGAGGAATGCGTGAGCAGATGCGCGACGGTGACGGGTGGCGAGTCGCCGGAGGCGTCCGCTGCTATTCCGCTGACCGGGTCGTCCAGTCGGATCCGCCCGGCTTCGACGAGCTGCAAAACGAGTACAGCGGACAGGACCTTCGTGACTGATCCGATATAGAGGACGCTGTCGGCGGTCATGGGGCTCGCCGACTCGATGTCGGCAAGGCCACTGGCGCCCGCGAACAGCGTCTCGCCTCGCCGGACAACAATCGCGCTTACGCCAGGTACGTCCTGCGTTTCCCGAGTCTCATCGAGGACGGCCTGCAAATTTGACAGGCCGGATGCGGCAAGAGCTACGAGTAGCAGGGCGGCGGTCATGTTGGAATCATAGCTGCAATGGGTGGCGATCTTCAGTCATTCAGTCAGCATCCCGCAGTCGCTCAAATTCGGACTCCGTATAACGTCGGGTAATGTGGTGCGGGCAGTTCCAGTCGAATGCGGCAACGTCGTCCTATCGAATGAACGTTTTTGGTATCCAGAGGACGAGTGGGGATTGCCTCGCCTAGTGCCCGATGTCGTCCAAGGCCTCGACCAGGCTTTGCAGCTGCTCCGCCGTTCGCGGTGCACGCTTTAGCACAGCTTTCATTGTGTCATCGACCACGCCGGACGCGTCACCCAGCAATTCCCGGCCCGCCGGGGTTAGCGCCGCGATCGCCAGGCGTGCGTCCCGCTTGCTCTTGACGGTCGAGACGATGCCGAGCTTTTCCATGGGACGGAGCGCCCGGGTGACGCCAGACGGTGTAAGGCCGACGGCCCCCGCGAGGTCGACGCGACTGGCCTGGGCACCGGGCGAGTCACCCAGCGCCCTTAACAGGCGGTATTCCGCAAGGCTGACGCCGCGAATAGCGCCAAGGCTGCTGTCGAGGCGTCGTTCAAGGCGACTCCAGGCGGATGCGAAGGCCAGCGCCAATGTCTGTTCGTTTGTGATTTGAGTATTCATGCTTAAAGCATAACAAAAACGTGATTACTCACGCAATAGGCAAGTACTTGTACGGGTTGCCCCGGGGCCGCCAATGCGCCAAAGTACGGCCTGTTGAATTTCGGATCCACCAAAAGGCCCGATTCCCGTGTTGCAAGCACTAGACGACAATGAAATCCGCATCCTGGGCTGCCTGATCGAAAAGTCGATCGTCACGCCAGACCAATACCCCTTGACGCTCAATGCCCTGACGAACGCCTGCAACCAGAAGTCGGCTCGCGACCCGGTAATGGCGCTGCAACCCGGTGAAGTTCAACATGTGGTTCGGATTCTCGAGGCGAAACACCTGGTGCGTACCGAGGAAAATTTCAAAAGCCGGACGGAAAAATACGCGCAGCGTTTCTGCAATTCGCGATATAGCGACCTGCATTTTGACCCGGCTGAGCTCGCTATCGTTTGCCTGTTGTTGCTTCGCGGACCGCAGACACCCGGTGAGCTGCGCGCGCGCAGCGGCCGCTTGCACGAGTTTGCCGACAACTCGGAAGTCTTGTCCGCTGTTAGAGGCCTGACCGAGCGTGAGGGTGGACCGCTACTGGTCGAGCTGCCACGCACGCCCGGGCGCAAGGATTCCGAGTACATGCACCTGTTTGGCGGGCCGATCGATATCGAGGCGCACCAAAGTCAGGCGAAAGCGACCGTCTCACCGGACCGAGTAAGCGTGAGCGAACTGGCCGAGCGAGTGCGTCAGCTTGAGTCGGACGTCGCCGAACTCAAGAAACACTTGCAGTAAGTAACCCGCAGTAAATAACCCAAGGTATTGGAGTTTCGTATGTCGCTGTCTACGAAAA
>Ga0316201_10002170_pt1 | contig 13837 bp, 11 predicted proteins | sample CS6wburrow_MG_FD_204516 | JGI IMG/M metagenome (GOLD analysis project Ga0316201, IMG submission 204516) | Coastal sediment microbial communities from Delaware Bay, Delaware, United States - CS-6 worm burrow | ecosystem: Environmental > Aquatic > Marine > Coastal > Sediment | place: USA... | reverse complement strand
CAAACGTCAGCACACGACCGCTTGAAGGCGGGGTCCTTGAATCCGGGTTTCCATTGCAGCGTGCCCAGCTCATCGGATACCACCAGAACGGCGGTGGCCGGCATGGCATAGAAGCGCGCCACGGACAACAGCGCCGAGAGTTCCATTTCCACCGCCAGGGCACCCCGGTCTCGGTAGTGCTCGATCTTGCTGGGCGTCTCCCTGAAAATGGCGTCTGTGGTCCACACGGTGCCGTCAAGGATCGCCACCGCGTTCTCTCGAAACGCGCGGGATAGGATATCGGTCATTGCAGTGTCGGATTCGACGAGCGCATCACGAGACCGATGATAATGCGTGGAGGTGCCTTCATCGATGATGGCGCCCCGGGGAAGGATGATGTCACCGGCTTTGACCGATGGATGGATTGCGCCGCACCACCCGTAAAAGATAATGCGGCTTACCCCCCAGGCGCGCAGTGTTTCCAGCAGCATGGCGGCATAGGGCGATCCGGTTACCGGCCCCACGAGACAGACCGAGCCCGGACGACGGGCGTGGTAACATAGCCGGCTGATAAACAGGGCCCGGGTGTCGGGTAAATCCATCCGCCGACGCAGGCTGCGAAAATCCGATTCGGTGGCCGCCATGATCGCAAGCGGCCCCAAGGCAGGTGTGCGCTTGCTGCGCACCGGCCTCACGATTCCGCGTTCATGGATCATCGGGTTATCCTGTAAGGCCTGATTACTCCGGACTGGACAACTCACTCATATCATCTTTGACTTCATCGATGATATCATAAAGCCACAGAAGATCTTCAATGGTCAGTCGCCCTGCCTTCGTGGGGGCTCTTTCGGAGCCGTCTTTTTTCAACAGAATTCTGGGGCCAATCTGAACCTTGGCTTCTCCACTATTGTATCGCTGAATGGAGACAATCAGACCGGTCTCCTGACTGCGCCACTGTTTGATGGTTTCATCCAAGCTTGCATCGTAAGGCATATGTTCCTCTTATCGTCATTCGCTTTTGGCAAATCGTCCGGCGCAACGGTACGTTCCAACCGCTGCCGGTCCTAAGCTGCAATTTTTGAAAAATCGGCAATCCGGCTGAAAAGCCCTGCAATGGTTTTGAGCAGCGCCAGGCGATTGCCCCTCAGCGCCATGTCGTCGGTCATGACCATGACATCTTCGAAAAACCGGTCCACCGGTTTGCGCAATGTGGCGATAACGCGCAGTGCCTGCTCCAGATTGCCAGTCGCCACACGCTGGTCCACGTCCGTTTTGACGTGCTGATAGGCGTCAAACAGTGCCGCTTCAGCTGCTTCTTTGAACAGCCCCGCATCCGGTACGGCGGCTTCATCAACCTCTGTCTTGCGCATAATGTTGACCACCCGTTTAAAGGCGGCCGCCAGGGGTTCGAAGTCGTCGTCCCTCTTGAGCGCCTGCAAGGCGGCGGTACGCCGCCAGACATCGGGAACGCTGTCGATGGAGACGCTGGTCACGGCAGCCACCACATCCTTGTCGTTGTTCTCTTCGATCAGAATGCGATTGATGCGGTTTTGGATAAAGGTCAAAATAGCATCGGCTAGCAGATCCTTGTTGTCGCACTCGAATTCGTTCAAACCGGCTACCACGGCCTCCCGCAGAGAGAACCCGAATTGATGGGCCAGCATAATTTGAACGATGCCGATCCCTTGGCGCCGCAGCGCATACGGATCTGAGGCGCCGGTGGGCACCAAGCCAACTGAAAAACAGCCGCAAATGGTGTCCAGCTTATCGGCAATGGCCAGCAGCGCGCCGGTGCGCGTATCGGGAAGGGCACCGCCTGAGTAGATGGGACGGTAATGCTCCTCGATGGCTGCGGCCACTTGGCTGTGTTCACCGGCAACAGTGGCATACGCGCGCCCCATGATGCCCTGCAATTTGGCAAATTCGCCAACGACCTGGCTGACGAGGTCGGTTTTGCACAATTGGGCCGCCCGGCGAACCTGGAGTTGAATATCAGGTTGCTCCGATGCCGTTAAGTGGTCTCCCAGTTTCTGGATCCGTTGCCCTTTGGCGTGCATGCTGCCGAGCTTGGCCTGGAAGAGTACACCTTTGAGCCTCTCACTCCAAGCATCCATGGTGTCTTTGAGGTCGACGCGGTAGAAGAATTGAGCATCTGAAAGCCGAGCTCGCAATACCCGTTCATGCCCCGTGGCGACCAACTCCAGATCCTTGACCCGCGTGTTGTTGACCGCAATGAAACAAGGCATCAGGTCACCATTGTCGTCGACGACGGCAAAATACTTTTGGTGCTCGCGCATGGAGGTAATCAGAATCTCCCTGGGGAGTTCCAAAAAGACCTCATCAAATCGACCGCCGGAAGCAATGGGCAGCTCAACCAGATTGGTGACGATGTCGAGCAGTTCCTCATCGGGCAGAATCTTTCCGCCCATGGCCCGCGCCGCTGCTTCGACCTCTTTGCGCACCATCTCTTTGCGGACATCGATATCGACCTCCACTAAGCCCTTTCGCATTGCCTCGACGTACGCTTCGGCAGTATCGAGCTTGATCCTCTTGTGGTGCATGAACATATGGCCCCAGACATAGCGGCCGCTTTTGATTCTTCCCTCCAGTGAGAAGGAGATCACCGATTTCCCCAGCAAAGCGGCGATGGATTGGATCGGCCTGGCAAACGAGAGGGTCAAATCGGACCAGATCATGGTCTTGGGGAAGGGGGTGGCCAGAATGACATCGGGCAGAATGGCCTGCAGCACCGTCTTGGCCGCCTTGCCCCTGTCTCTGATAGTGGCGCACAAATACCGGCCCTTTTCCGTTTCTTTGATCTTGAGACGGTTGACGGCAACGTTGACCTTTTCTGCAAATTTCTGAGCCGGTATGGTAGGGTTGCCCCCATCATCGAAGGCGATGTGTTCGGGCGGCCCCAAAACCTCCTCGGTGACGGCCTTCTGGCGATCCGCCACCGCATCGATGGAAATCGCCAGCCGACGGGGTGTTCCATAGGTCAGTACCGCACCATAGTCGATCCGGGCCGCATCCAATTTGGCGGTCAGGTTTCCGGCCAGTGCCTCCAAGGCCGGCTTGATGTAGCCGGCCGGAATTTCTTCAGATCCGATTTCTAGCAGCAATTGATTCATATGCACCTCAATTATTTCAAACCGTTAAAAAACGGCGGACCGCACCCCTGCAACCGGGAGCGTGCCAAGCCCTTTATTTTTTAAGAAGCGGAAAGCCCATCTCTTCACGTTGTTTTAAAAATGCTTCCGCGCTGCCGCGGGCAAGGTTGCGGATGCGACCGATGTATCCGGTTCGCTCTGTAACGCTGATGGCGCCGCGCGCATCCAGCAAGTTGAAGGTGTGGGAGCACTTTAAGCAAAATTCATAAGCGGGAAGCACCAGACCTTCATTAATCATTCTCTGCGATTCAGCCTCGTAGCAGTCGAACAGCTTTAACAGCATGGAAACATCGGCCTGCTCGAAATTGTAGGTCGACTGCTCGACCTCCTGTTGATGATGGAGATCGCCGTAGGTAATCGTTTTGTTCCACTGCAAATCGTAAACATTGTCCACACCCTGCAGATACATGGCGATCCGTTCGAGGCCATAGGTGAGTTCGACGGGTATGGGCGCTAAATCAATGCTCCCGGCCTGCTGAAAATAGGTAAACTGGGTGATCTCCATTCCATCGAGCCATATTTCCCAGCCCAGCCCTGAGGCGCCCAGGGTGGGCGATTCCCAATCGTCTTCGACGAAACGGATATCGTGATCCAGAGGATCGATGCCCAGGACCTTCAGACTTGCCAAATAAAGCTGCTGAACATCCTGGGGCGACGGCTTCAGGATCACCTGATATTGGTAGTAGTGCTGAAGCCGGTTGGGGTTTTCGCCGTAACGACCGTCAGTGGGCCGACGCGACGGCTGCACGTAGGCGATGTTCCAGGGTTCGGGGCCCAGGGCCCGCAGCGTGGTCGTATGATGAAACGTGCCCGCCCCAACCTCGAGGTCATATGGCTGTGTGATCACACAACCCTTGCTCGCCCAAAATTTGTGTAATGCCAAAATCACGTTTTGAAAATACATCTTATCTTCCTTTATTTCGGTGTGTCACTGGGATGAACCATACGATTTTCAATCGCGTCTCTATAGCACGCACGCAACCTGAAAACAATCACAACAGCCCCCGTTTTTCAATCCGGGCCTCCAGTATACCGGCACTTTGGTGGTGGGCCAGCACCGATTCCCATTCAGGCCGCAACGCGGCAAGCTGCCCCGGATCGCCGAAGGCCCATACGCACCCGCCGCCGCCGGCGCCGGTAAACCGCGCACCGCACCCTCCCCTGATGGCCGCAGCAACCAGCGGTTGTCCAACCGCATCCAACACCTCTGGTGTCAAACGGCATCTGATCTCCGTCTCCTGGTTCATGAAGGCGCGGGCCGCGGGGAAATCCATTTGCCGCATGGCTTCGCTGAAACCCCGGCTCAATCGCACAATCTGTCGCCACTGTTGGCGGGTTTTTCCACTGACGAACTGACGCACCCAGGTGGCGTTGACATCCTTGGACACATGCGGTGCGCCGCAATACGCCACCAATAGGTCCTCGGAGAGATCAGGAAAGGCGTCTTCTTCAATCAGGGCGACCCGCTCAAATGGTATCCCCTCCGGATCGCCGGTCCAATACCAGGCGTTGACGCCGCCGTAAACTGCGGCCAACTGATCCTGGAGCCCGCAGGGTACCCCGGCGACACTCTGTTCGATGGCATGGGCCAGAAGGGCCACGGCGCTGCGTTTAGGCATGGGAAGGCCGGCCCTGGCCCGAATTTTTGAAAACGCCCAGATCATTGCAACGGCGGCAACGGAACTGCCCCCCAATGCGCTGCGCGGTGGCGAGGACGATGCGATTTCGACCTGCACGCCGTTGGCTTGAAAATGGGCGGCCACCGCCGCCATCAGTCCCAGAGGATGATCGAAGGGGGCTGAGCCGGCATCCACTGTCAAGTCATCAAAGCCATGCGAGCTGATCCTGAGCCTGCCGGCTTCAAAAGAAGAAATGCAAACACGCGTGCGCAGGTTTAGGGCAATGTTGAAAGTACACGGCCCCAGGTGATGCAGCGGCAGGTAAAACGTGCTCAGATCGAGGGTGCCCCCCATATCGATGCGGCAGGGTGCCGATGCTTCGACGCTCTCTTGGCCGAGTAAATCTCGAATGGTTTTCATAGTTGCCGATCCCTTGCCAACGATGGCGTTGCGAATGGTCCAGCCGTCCACGGCAGCAAAGGTCCGCGTCGGCGCAGATGCTCTCCTGCGGGCTGGGTATCAAGGCCCTCTGCCTCTACTGTGGGGCATCACGGCGGCACTCCGCTCAAGCGGTCAACCGCGGATGCTCTGCAAGAAGGCTAAGCTCTTCGGTTTCTTACCGATGTGATAGGGAACAAATGCTTCCAGAAAACGGGTCGCTTCGGCCATGGCAGGTGCGGTGAACCGGGCGCGCCTGGCTTTGGCCAGATCCCCATCGGCAATCCACTGGAGTTGCTTTAGGGTTCCACGGGACAGGTGCAGGTGCCCGCTGGCGTTCGTTGGGCACTGGTTGCAGACGATACCGCCCTTGCCCAGGTCGATGCAAAACGCCGTCTGGGTCATCTCTTCTAATTCACACTGGCAGCTGGTGCAGCGCTCCAAAACCGGCCGCAGCCCTTCGTGTCCCACAAACCGCATCTGGAACAGAATGCTCAGCATGGCAGGCGCCAGGCTGTCGTCCACGAGGCCTACCAGTACGTCGTCCAGCAAATGAAAAATATCCGGCCGGACCTCCCCCTCCTCCATCCAGGCATCCACGCATTCAGCCCAATAGCTGGCATAGGCCGTCTTGACAACGTCCGAACGGATCGGTCCAGAGGGCTGGCCGAGGGTGGCCTCTTCCAACACTGGCATGCCCCTGCGCTTTCCCTGGCGAAATGAGATCTGCAGACTGTTGAAGGGCTCAAGGATGCCCGGAAATCGTTTGGTGCTCTTTTTGGCAGACTTTGCGATCAGGGTTCGTTTTCCATGGTGCCGGGTCAGCACGGACACGATCAGATCATAATCGCCATACTGGCGGCGCCGAAGTACAATAGCGGCGGTGGTCAGCCGACTCATGGCAGCTTCAACCCCAGCAGCGTTGTTGCAATGATGAAGTAAAAAAAGACACTGATGATATCGATGGACGTGGTAACGAAGGGGCCGGTGGCCACGGCCGGATCCACGTTGATGCGGGCCATGATCATGGGGACGAAGGACCCGACCAGCGCGGCAATGGACATCGAACTCATCAACGCCAGACCGACGGAAACGGCCAGGGCTATCGTGTTGTAGGACACCTGGGCCACTGTGGCGATAATCAACCCATAAACCAAGCCGAGAATCATGCCGATGCACAGCTCCTTGATCACCACCCTCCAGATGTCACGCACATTGAGCCGGCCGGTGGCAAGACCGCGGACCACGATGGTGGAGGACTGGGTTCCGATATTGCCGCCCATTCCCATAATGACGGGGATGAAGGCGGCCAGGTAGGTGACTTCGCGCAATATCCCATCAAAATGGCCGATGATGAAAAACGCCACGATACCGCCGATGAGACTGGCGAACAGCCAGGGCAAGCGAATACGCGTGCTTTTGATGACCGACTTGGTTTCGATGTACTCTTCACCGACACCGGCCATTTTCAGGATATCTTCAGTGGCCTCGGTGCGGATAATGTCGATGACATCGTCCACCGTAACAATCCCCACCAGACGGTTGTTTTCATCCACCACCGGGACAGCCAGGATATCGTAGCGGGCCACCAGCCTGGCCACCTCTTCCTGGTCCATGTCGGTCTTGACTGAAAACACATCGGTGACCATAAGCTGCTTCAGGGGGGTGTCGGGCGGGACGACCACCAGTTGCCGGAGGGAGCTGACACCTGTCAAATTGCCGTATTCATCGACAACATAAAGATAAAAGGGCATTTCCACATCGGAATATTCTTTCTGCAGCGATGCAATGGCTTCTCTGGCCGTGATGTCTTCCCGCAGCGCGATAAAATCAGGCGTCATGATGCGACCGGCGGTGTCGTCGGCGAAGCTGAGCAGGTCGGCAACCTCCTCAGCGTCCTGCTTCTGCATCTTTTTGAGCACCACCTCGGCGATCTCTTCGGGAAGCAGATCGACCAGATCGGCGACGTCGTCGCTGGGCATGGCCTCGAAGATGTCGGCCAGTGCTTCCGGGGGTATGTTTTTAGCCAGCTCGGGGTAGGCGTCCTCTTCCATTTCGCTCAACAGGATTCCCTTTTTCTGGATATCGGGAATCATGTTGAACAGGACACTCTGGTCTTCCAGGGACAAGGAACGGAAGATGATAGAAAGGTCGGCAGCGTGGGTTTTATTGATAATTTTGCGCAGATTGGGATGCGCCTTGCGCCGCAGGAGGCGTTTGATGCTGTCGAGGAGGATCCGATTTTGGTCATTTGCCATGACGCCAATCCCTTCTCAGTGCTTTACTCCATGATCTCAATATGAGATCTCTCGCGCAGCTTTTCCAGCCAAGCCTTGAATTCCCGATCGACGCGTTCGGCGTATAATTTCTCTTGGATTTCGGGCTTGGCTTCCTCTAAACTTTTACCACCGGACCGCAGAATCTTGTCCACGTAAAAAACCTGGTAGCCCTGCTCCGTGGGAAGGATTTCAGTAAACTGTTTCTCTTTCAATCCGGACACGGCCTCCAGGACCTGGCTGGTCAGAGATTTGTCGCTGAATACGCCTAATCGACCGCCCTGGGACGCCGTGGCGGCATTGGAATAAAGCTCGGCCATTTTGTCGAAGGCTTCTCCGTTTTCCAAGCGGTCGTAAATGGCCTCCATTTGACGCTTGACCTGCTCCTTGCGCGCCGGGTCATCGGTGGACTTCACGCGCAGCAGGATATGCCGCAAATCGTATTTGGTGGCGCTTGCATAGGTGACGCTGTTGGCATTGTAGTACGCCGCCACATCTGCGTCGGTGACAACGATCTTGGATTTGACTTCCCAATTCAACAACCGCCCCCGCAGCATTCTGTCCTTGATCTGCTGGCGGTAGTCCGAATAAGAGGTGCCGGCCATATCCAGCTGGCGGCGCAATTCCTCTTCCGACATGCGATTGACTTCCCGAATCCGCGCAATGGTCTGATCCACTTCCTGGTCATCGATCTGGATATTGAACCGCTTGACCTGCTGATCCGTTAGAGTGTCGTCAATCATGCGAGTAACCAGGACCAGGCGCTGCTCGGCAAGGATGCGCCGCTGCTGGTCCGGGGAATACCCTTGTTGGTCCAACGTTATTTGAATCTCTCTGAGACGCTTGTCCACATCGGACTTCAAAATGATATCGTCATTGACCACGACGGCGACGCGATCCACCAGTTCACCGTATGCCGGCGCCATGGGGCTCAGGAAGATGACAGCCGCTGCGGCTGCAGTGACCGCGAATTTACAGGCTGTTTTCAGCACATGCAAGGCAATCGCGTTCAATGGTGCTCCTTATTCAATTGATGGCGCATGTCCGATGGTCCCGGGCTCAGGTGCATGCCAGTTGAAGCTGGCGGACTATCGTGCACCCCGCGCCAGCTGGTTCCAGCGCTCCTGGTTGACATCCACTGGATATAGCTCCCGCATGGATTCAATCCACTCCGGGTATCGTTTTTCGGCTTTCTGGTGGCGCAAATGACGGACGATCTTCTGGTTTATGGTATCGGGGCTCTCTCCATCAGGAGCACCGTCGGGATAATGGTCCTGGATATAGGCGGCCACATCCGCACTGGTAATATCCACTTGATCGACCAGTTCCTTTTCGACAACTTTCTCCACCAGTATGCGCATGGCCAGCTTTTGCTTCCAGGACTCGAAGGAGACGGCGTTTTCCAACAAGGTCTCTTGGAACGTATTGTCGGGGTAATCGGCCTTGATGGCGTCCACCCTGCCGGCCAACTCGGCTTCGGCGACTGATACGCCGATGGTGGATGCATGTGCCGCAATCATCAATTCCTCCGAAAGCTGATTCAATACCCGCACACGCAAATCCTGGATGTTCTCCAAACTGACATTCTGCTCTCCCGGAAAGGCCTCTTCACTGGCCGCATCGACACTGCGTTTGAACTGATCGACGGTGATGACGCGGTCGTTGACCCGGATGAGGTAGTCCTGATCGGGGGATTTTTGCGAGCAGCTCAGCACCATTGCCAAAGTCGCAATGAGGGCTGCAAATTTTCGGATGACGGAGGTGTGCTTCACACTCAAACCTTCTATATCGTTAAAAAAAATTAATGGTTAACATGCCGGCCTATTTCGATCAAGATGTTTTTCACCTGCGCTAACTGGGCCGTGGGGGCCACTGCACCAAGGGTTGCGCTGAAGGTGTGATCGGGGGAAAACCGGTAGCGGGATTTTTCCCGGCCGACCATTTCGACAATGCCAAACGGTCTCTTCTGGTGTGCTTCCGAAAACCAAAGCCGCAGGTGCGATCCGACCATATCCAAGCGCTTGACGCCTGCGCGAACGGCAAGGACTTTCAACATAATCTTCAGCAGCAGGTTCGTGGCCTCGTCCGGGGGAACTCCAAACCGGTCGGTCATTTCGGCCTTCAGTGCGCTGATCTCCTTCAAGTCGGTCAGCTTAGCCAGACGGCGGTACAGGGAGAGGCGTTGGTCGATGTCGGCAACATAGGTCTCAGGCAAAAATGCGGAAAGCGACAGGTTGATTTCCGGATCAAGATCCTCCTGGATTGGCTCCCCTTTGATTTCGGCGATGGAGGTTTCCATCAGTTTGAGAAACATGTCATATCCAACGGCGGCGATATGGCCGGACTGGGACGCACCCAATATGGTTCCACCACCGCGGATTTTGAGGTCGCTCATGGCGATCTGGAAGCCGGATCCAAGGTCGCTGTATTCCATGAGCACTTTCAGTCGTTTCTGGGCATCTTTGGTCAAGGTACTCTCGTTGGGGATGAACATGTAGGCATAGGCCTGCTCGTCGGACCGCCCCACGCGCCCCCTGAGCTGATAGATCTGGGACAGGCCGAAACGATCGGCCCGGTTGATCAGGATGGTGTTGGCCGACGGAACATCGAGGCCCGATTCGATGATGGTGGTGCACACCAGCATATCGATCCGTCTCTGCATAAAGTCGAGCATCACCTTTTCCAGCTTGGGTTCGGCCATGCGGCCATGGGCGGTGCCGAGTCTGACCTCCGGCACCAGCTGCTGCAGGTGCTCGGCCATGCGATCAAGGCTTTGGATGGAATTATGGACAAAAAAGATCTGCCCCTTGCGCCCCAGCTCCTTCCGAACGGCCTCGGCGATAATGGCGTCATCGAACTCCGAGATATAGGTCCTGATGGGCCGCCGCTCCTCTGGCGGCGTATTGATGACACTGATATCACGGATGCCCAGCATGGACAGGTGCAGGGTGCGGGGAATGGGTGTGGCGGTGAGGGTCAACACATCGACGCTTTTGCGCATCCGTTTTATTTTTTCCTTGTGCCGCACGCCAAAGCGCTGTTCCTCGTCCAGCACCAGAAGCCCCAGCTCCTTGAAGGCAACATCCTTTTGCAGCAGGCGATGGGTGCCGATAACGATATCCACGCGTCCGGAGCCAATCTCCTCGACAATCCGGTGCTGCTCCTTGGGCGGCCGGAAGCGGCTCAGACAGGCCACGTTCACGGGGTACCGTTCGAACCGGTCCTTGAAGGATGCAAAGTGCTGCTCCGCCAGCACTGTGGTCGGCACCAGCACCGCCGCCTGCTTGGCCTCGCTGACCGCTAAAAATGCCGCCCGCAGTGCCACCTCGGTCTTGCCATAGCCCACGTCTCCGCACACCAGTCGATCCATGGGAACGCTCTGGCGCATGTCGTCGAGCACGTCCTGGATGGCCTTTTCCTGATCGGTGGTCTCTTCGTAAGGGAAACCATCTTCGAAATCCCGAAAATGGGTGTCGGCTTCTCCAAAGGCGTGCCCTTTCTGAATCTTTCGGGACGCATAGAGTTTGAGCAATTCTCCGGCGATTTTTTCCGTGGTGCGTTTGACACTGCGCTTGATCCGCTCCCAGCTTTTCCCGCCCATCTTGTCAACGGCCGGGGCCACTCCCTCCACCCCCATGTATTTTTGGATCCGGCCCATCCGCTCCACGGGCAGGTATAGCTTGTCGTCGTCTCTGTAGACCAGCAGCAGGAAGTCATTGACGGCGCCGTCCAGATTCAATTTGGTCAGCCCGGCATAGCGACCGATGCCGTGCTCTGAGTGGACCACCCAGTCTCCCTGCTTCAAATCCTCGAAATTGAGCAACTCCGATGCTTTGGGACGGGTGGGCGCCTTCCTTGGCCGATAGGGTGTCCCAAAAATGTCGATATCGGAAAGTACGGCCACAGCAGCTTCCGGCCAGCAAAACCCCGAGGAGAGCGGGCCGCAGATCAAATAGATCCGCCCCTGGCCGGTCAGCGCATCGGCAACATGCTCGATGACGGCCGAGCGTAGCCCATACAACGTTAGGACTTGCTTCAATCGCGGAACATTGGAGGGGCGGCGGCAGACGATGAAAACCGTGCGCCGTTCCTCTTTTTGAGTCTCAAGCCAACGCACCAGAGGCTCAAATGGTTGCTGGGACCGCTGCGTCAGTTCGATGGCCTGGCGCAGATCGTCCGTCTCATGGACCGTGATGTCACATCGCGGGGGCTGAATGGATTCCGCCGCCGGTGCTACTGTGGCGATGGACTTGAAATGGATTTGCGAAAATGCGGCGGCCCGGGATTGAACCTGGTTCCAGTCCAGGTAGAGCTGATCGGGTGAAACGCAAAGGCGCTTCTGCTCCAACGCTTTTTGGTAGCTGCCCTGAATCTGATCTCCGAATGCTGCCGCTTCCTGAGCCAGGGTTCCCGGCTCAATCATGATCTGCAGAGTGTTAGGGGTACAATAATCGAAAAAGGTGTCCAGCTTGGAATAGATCAGCGGAAGAAGGCTCTCCATACCGGGGTAGACCCCTTCCTCTTTGATCTGGGACATGATCTGGCGGACCTGGGTGACCGGCATGCCGATCTGGGACGAGAGCGTGCGGATGCGGCCAGTGATGGCCTTGAGCCTGGCCCGCTGCACGATCGCTTCCCTGGCGGGAGCGATAACCGCCTCGGTCACTTCACCCAGCGTCCGCTGGGTATCCGCTGAAAAGCGCCGGATGGATTCCACCGTATCACCAAAGAACTCGATGCGCAGGGGATCGTCATATAGCGGTGCGAAAATGTCCAAAATACCGCCCCGCAAGCTGAAATCACCGTGTTCCTCCACCAGCGCCGTGCGGGTGTACCCGCCGGCGATCAGCTTGCGGACCACCGCGTCGCGATCCGCCTCTTCCCCGGCGAGCAGCAGTTCACAAAAATCGACCAGTACATCCTTGGGCAGCAGCAGTTGAAGCAGCCCTGCCATCGTGGTGACCGTCAATGGCGGATGTTGCCCCTCTATCATCTGGTACAGGGTCTTGATTCGCCGCGCAGCCGTTTCATTGTGAAATGCCAGCCGCTTATAGGCGGTGATGTGATATGGTGGAAAAAAGAGCCGTGGCCGGTTAGACGCCCCCAAGAATAGATCCAGACCTTCAAGGAGCTGCTCGGCATCCTTGCGGTCACGGGTCACCACCACCAGGGGGGCGCTGGTGCATTTTGCAAGTTGACTGAGGGCATAAGAGACGGCCGTCCCGCTCAATCCGGTCAGTTCGGTCAGCTCGGCGGGTGTCTGAAGGCTGTCAAGGAGTCGACGCCAGGATATTTTTGCTTGATTTTGAGGCATAAACACAGTAGTTGGAATTCGCTTTGTCCGACCGCCTTTACCATGGTCGGGGAGCAGCTGCCCCCGTTCGTGTTAATCTTTTTTAATTAATCCCACGAATGCTGATCAGGCGGCAAAACCGGCCTTGATAAAAGCCACCGTAGCTCAGTTGGTAGAGCAGTTCACTCGTAATGATCAGGTCAGCGGTTCGACTCCGCTCGGTGGCTCCACTCCATTTTCACGGTTTACCCAGGTCTGATGGGAGTCCTCTATTAATGCTTCGGCAGCAAAGCATCCATCCGCGCCGACACCTGCCGCCGGTAAAGCCTTCGTTGAATGCTTATTGGGCGATGGATATCGGGGGCCTCATCGACTCGACATCGATTGCCCGGCAACCGTACCAGAGGACTCCTATAACGGCTTTTGGAGGCGGTTTCAATGAAATGCTTACCGCCAGTGCCTTATCCAACCGTTTGATTCCATAAAGCATATCTAATTCAGTAACTTGGTTGCCATTCGAGTCCGGCCATGGCGGCAAAACCGGCATCGATGGTGCTATCCCGGTTGTTGACCAAAGCGAAAGACGCCTTACGGCCGGCTAACACCCTGCCCTGCCTGCTAAAATCGTGCCGTAAGGGCAAAAAAAATTTCGACTAAATGGTCCTTGACATTTGACCGCAATTTGGTCACAATCTTTGACCGTGCCAACACATAATTATACTAAATTCCAAACATATCAAACGTTTATACTAAGAGGTCTCAATGAAATGCATCGATGCCATTGAAGGCACTGTCAAGTGCATCCTGAAGGAGCTGCACGTCAATTATACCGAAACGGGGATGGATGATTCTGATTACATCAGCCACGCCAAATCCGTTATCGAAGCAACAGACCGTTACATCCGCAATAACCCGGAGCTCATAAAGGAGCCCGAACTGCTCAAACAGGTGCTCTATGTCTATTCCCGCAACTTATGGATCATTGGCCAGCAGCCCGCTGCAGATGCCGGCAAGCTTGAATGGGAACACCCTATCAAGGGTGAAAATGATGATTATCAGACG
>Ga0316201_10002169_pt1 | contig 13838 bp, 11 predicted proteins | sample CS6wburrow_MG_FD_204516 | JGI IMG/M metagenome (GOLD analysis project Ga0316201, IMG submission 204516) | Coastal sediment microbial communities from Delaware Bay, Delaware, United States - CS-6 worm burrow | ecosystem: Environmental > Aquatic > Marine > Coastal > Sediment | place: USA... | reverse complement strand
CTTGAAAATTTATTGTAAAAGCCTGTTGCAAGGCAATCAGTGGCGCAGTGACGTCATATTGTGTCTCACAGCTGACGGCATCATTACGTCGATTGAACCCGGCTCTGCGGGCTCGGCAGACGAGATCATCAAAGGTATTGTCGTGCCGGGGATGCCGAATGCTCACAGTCACTCATTTCAGCGCTCGATAGCGGGATTAACCGGACCAGGAAACAGTCATCGCGACAGTTTCTGGAGTTGGAGGGAGACCATGTACCGGGCCGCCAACCGGATTTCACCGGAACAATACGGCATTATCGCCCAGTGGGTTTTTGTCGAAATGCTCAAGGCCGGGTACACGACTTGCGCCGAGTTCCATTACTTGCACAATCAGCCGGATGGCGAAGTCTATGCGCAGCGTGCGGAAATGAGTGTGCGCCTGATAAGGGCTGCAATGGCCAGTGGAATTTCGATGACCTTATTACCTGTGCTTTACTGCACGGCCGGTCTTGGAAAAAACGGGGTCAATAGCGAGCAGCAACGGTTTGCAAATTCTCCCGGTGAATATTTGCGCTTGTTGGAAAGTTGTAAAGGCGCCATTGGCGATGAACCCCTTCTGGCCCTGGGCATTGCGCCACATTCATTACGGGCGGTCCCGGGCCCATTCCTCCACGAGGTTCTGCGAGACTGGCCGGACCGGCGGTGCCCCATTCATATTCATATTGCCGAGCAACCTGCGGAGGTTGAGGATTGCAAGAACCACCTGGGTGCACGACCGGTTGAATATTTGATTGAGCACTTTCCCGTTGACGCGCGTTGGTGCCTGGTACACGCAACCCACATGTCAGGCGGGGAGTTACTTCTCGCGGCACAGAGAGAGGCGACCGCGGGTTTGTGCCCGACCACCGAAGCCGACTTGGGTGACGGCGCTTTCAGGACAGCTGAATGGCTGAAAGCGGGTGGTAATTTTGCAATCGGTTCAGACAGTAATGTGCGTATTTCGGTGAGCGAAGAGTTACGTTTGCTCGAATACAACGAAAGGTTGAGAAGCGGACAGCGAAATGTTTTGACCGATGGTGTCCAGGATTGCGGTAGTTTTCTATATCAGCATGCCGCAAGCACGGGCGCCGCAGTCACGGGTCAACCGGTAGGCCGTCTTGAACCGGGATACCGGGCCGATTTACTGGAGCTCGATACCGGTCATGAGCTGTTGAGTGGCCGGAAACCGGATGTGGCAATGGAAAGTTGGATATTCGCAGGGGACAGTTCCATGCTTAATTCGGTATGGGTTGCCGGCAGGCGTGTCGTTGAGCAGGGCTTTCATGCTGCTGATGAGTCCAGCAGAAACGGTTTTAAACAAGTCTTAGCGGACCTTTTCTGACATGAACATGGCTCCTTTTTCCAGCGCTGCCGAAAGAAACCGCCAACCTATACTCGATCAATTGGGTATCCTGGTTCCACAACAGGCATCGGTGCTGGAAATAGGTTCGGGAACAGGTCAGCACGCTGTCTTTTTCACGCAAAATATGCCTGGTTTGCTGTGGCAACCCAGTGACCGGCAGGAAAACCTTGCGGGACTCGAAGTCCGTTTTGCCTCTGAAGGCAATGAAAACATCCTGCCGCCAGTCAAACTGGATGTTTTATATGATCCCTGGCCGGGGTATGTCTATGATGCTGCATTTTCGGCAAATACAACACACATCATGCCCTGGGAAGCAGTTGTTGCGATGTTTGCAGGGGTATCCGAACACCTCGAGACCGGCGCCAGGTTTTGTCTTTACGGTCCATTTAACATCGATAATTGTTTTACCTCGCAAAGCAACGCACACTTTGACGCCCAATTACGCGCGGAGGACTCAAGAATGGGTATTCGTGATACAGCAATGATCGAGTCCCTGGCGCGTATGCACCAATTGCAGTTTGAGCATCGAATTCCCATGCCAGCCAACAATTTCATACTGGTATTCAAGAAATTATGACCCATTCTCATCTATTCTCCTGGCAACGGCTGCAGCAACAGGCAGAAGGTTTGTTAAGCGTGTCTTCCGACCGGATTTCAAATGCCGCCAATCTCAGTGCGCTGTTATACCAGGAATTGACGGACATAAGCTGGGTAGGGTTCTATTTTCTACAGGGCAATACACTCGTGCTCGGTCCATTCCAGGGCAAACCCGCGTGTGTCAGTATTGGAATGGGCAAGGGTGTTTGCGGGACTGCCGCTGCATCCGGAAAAATAATACGAGTCGCGGATGTTGATTCATTTGACGGTCACATCGTTTGTGACGCTGATGCCCGCTCAGAAATTGTCGTACCCCTGTTCATTCGGGGTCAACTGCTTGGAGTGCTGGATGTTGACAGTTCCCTGCACGACCGATTTAGCGAGGATGATGAAGCGGGGTTCGAGTCGCTGGCGCAGGTCTACCTGTCTTCAATTGACTGAAAAATCACTCCGTTTCACCAAGTGTATCAAGTTACCCGACGATGCATGCCTTTTGAAGTTGCTTGAAAATTCAATGACCGCCATGGTTCCGGTGTCCATGGATTTAATTGCAGATGCCTGACCCGGTTGCAGCACGTCAACCAGCACATCCCTGATGCCCGGATAGTGTCCGACAATCATCAGTCGCTGACTAAAACTAAACGCATCTTCGGCAATGGTCAGCAGCACATTCAGAGATGCGCCGTAAATCGAATCGACATAATCGGTCGTTGACAACAGCTGCGGCCAGCGGCCTAGCAGGGGTGCAAGCGTTTCACGTGTCCGTTTCGCAGGCGAGCACAAAATGGTGTCCGGAGCTGAAAGTGACTCAAAGGCCCAGCCGGACAGCAATTCTGCGTGGTGTGCGCCTTCGGAACTGAGTGGCCTGGAAAAATCGTTACCAAGCGGATTCCATGATTCAGCTTGTGCATGGCGAAGTAAATAAAGTTGCTGTGTCATGGTCTTGTTGCCCGCTGCCATTCAGGTCTTGAAGGGCAGGTGATCAAGATCCACATTGCCACCACTGATAATGACCCCCACACGCTGACCGGAAAAATCTTCGGGTGATGCCAGGATTGCGGCAATGACGGTAGCGGAAGACGGCTCGATCAGCATGCGGAACCGTTGCCAGACCAGGGCCATCGCCTCGATAATTCCGGTCTCGCTGACCGTGATCACCTTGTCTACGTTGTCACGGATGATTTCAAAATTCAGGACACCAACAATTGCCCGCAAACCGTCGGCGATGGTATCAACCGGAAACTGTTCCACGCGTTTGCCCTGTTTCAAACTCAATGCGGTATCCGCCGCACCTTCAGGTTCAGCGCCAATGACCCTGACATCAGGAATTAGCGCCCTTGCAGCAATTGCGCTACCGCTGATCAAGCCGCCACCACCGATCGGGGCAAGCACGACATCCAGTCCAGGGATTTGTTCGGACATTTCGATGACCGCGGTTCCCTGGCCACTGATGATGCGGGCATCGTCATAAGGCGGGATGGGTATACAGGATTCTGCCACGAGTGCTGCCAGGCCTTCTTCTCTCGCCTGCTGGTTTGGGGCACAGAAGACGATTTCACCACCATTGCGGCGTACTGCTTCAACCTTGGTTTTAACGGAGTTCTCAGGCATGACGACCCACGCTCGGCGATGATGCGTGGTTGCCGCGAGCGCCAGCGCGGCACCGTGATTTCCCGACGAGTGGGTGGCGACGTCCCCGTGGCGGCCACTCTCATCCAGTAACGCAATTGCATTACTCGCCCCCCGGAATTTAAATGCGCCGGTATGCTGGAGGTTTTCGCACTTTAACCACAATTCGCAGCTCAGGTCCGCATTCAACCGTGGGTCACAGATTACCGGGGTCGTGCGAATTTCTTCACAAATACGCTGCCTTGCAGAAAAAATATCGGCAATGTCGGGGATTTGATCTGCCGCTTTATCGTTCATCGACATATAATACTGGCCCTCTCAACAACTTCACCAGCAGAAATTGAATAAAGGAACAGCTTTATGAAAGACGGTACAGCCGGAAAACTGATCTATCGCAAGCATTATACGGCCTACCCGTGGAATGTCGGTCAACTTGAGCTTTATTTCCATATTGATGCGGAAACCACAACCGTTCGGGCCGAGATGGATTTTCAGTTGAAGGACAAGTCCAAAGAGTCGCAGGACATCGTACTCAATGGTCATGGCCTGGAAATGGTGTCTTTGTCGCTCAATGGCCGTCGATTGCTTGAAGGTGAATACGTGTTGGAGGGTGAAACGCTGATCATTCCAGGCGCGCCGGCTGAAAGCACCATAAAGACTGAAGTGAAAATTCACCCGGCGAGCAACTCGGCGCTCGAGGGGTTATATGTTTCCGGTGCTTTCTTACTCACCCAGTGCGAGGCGCAGGGTTTTCGAAAAATCACCTGGTTTCCGGATCGACCTGATGTGATGACAACTTACCGGGTGACCCTGGAGGCTGATAAATCCGCTTACCCGGTGCTGTTGTCTAATGGCAATAACGCGGCGTCCGGCGACATGCCGGGTGGCCGTCACTGGGTTCGCTGGGATGACCCTTTTCCGAAACCCTCTTACCTGTTTGCGTTGGTAGCAGGCGACCTGGCCCTGGTCGAGGACCATTTCACAACACGCAGCGGGCGTGATGTGGCACTGAGGATTTACGTGGAAGTGGAAAACCTCGACCGCTGCGAGCATGCCATGGAATCACTCATCAATGCCATGCGGTGGGATGAGGAGAGATTTGATCTCGAATACGATCTCGATATTTATCACATCGTCGCAACCAATGATTTCAATATGGGAGCGATGGAAAACAAGTCATTGAATATCTTCAATTCCAAATACGTACTGGCGCGGCCCGATACGGCAACAGATGCCGACTACCAGGGCATAGAGGGTGTCATCGGCCATGAATACTTTCACAACTGGACCGGCAATCGCGTCACTTGCAGGGACTGGTTCGAGCTGACCCTGAAAGAGGGTCTGACGGTGTTTCGGGATGAGGAATTTTCGGCTGATATGCAATCCAGGGCGGTCAAGCGAATCAGGGTCATCCGCGACCTCAGGAGCAGGCAGTTTCCTGAAGATGATGGTCCGATGTCCCATCCGATAAGACCCGATCACTATATTGAAATCAACAATTTTTATACTGCGACCGTTTACCAGAAGGGTGCGACCATCATTCGTATGTACCACACACTGCTGGGTGAGTCGGGCTTCCAAAAGGGTATGAAGTTGTATTTCGAAAGGCATGATGGGCAGGCTGTTACCTGTGATGACTTTCTCGCCGCAATGGCGGATGCCAATGGTGTCAACCTCGACCGATTCGGGCGCTGGTACAGCCAGTCAGGTACACCGCAAGTGCATGTGTCTGATCATTATGATGCAACAACTCAAAAGTACACGTTGACATTAAAGCAGCACACACCGGCCACGCACGACCAGAAGGAAAAACAGCCCCTGGTTATTCCGTTTGCAATGGGTTTGTTGACTGCCGATGGTAAAGAGTTACCGCTGCAGATCGAAAACTCAACGGAGGTCGTTGAGGGAACCTGCTTTTTGGTCTTGCAGGACTCACAACAGGAGTACACGTTTGTAAATGTTGCCGAATCGCCCGTGCCCTCCTTGTTCCGTGACTACTCTGCGCCGGTCAAAATTCATTATGACTACTCACCCGGGCAACTGGCCACGTTAATTGCACATGACACGGATGCATTCGTGCGCTGGGATGCGGCACAACGAATGGCCCAGAGTGCCGTGCTCGAGCAGTGCGGGCGTCACTCAAAGGGTCAGGAGATGATGCTGGACGATTCATTGCTAAAGGCATTTCGTGGAATCCTGTCAGACCGGTCGGCCGATCCGGCCCTGCTGGCTGAGGCAATGACCTTACCCGATGAAGACTATCTTGCCGAGCAGATGGAGGTTGTTGATGTCGATGGTATCCACGCGGCAAGGAAATTCATCAAGAAAGGGTTGGCTAATCATCTTAAAGAGCTTTTTTCCGGAAGGTACGAAGAACTAAATAGCGGGCAGCCCTATCAGAAAACATCTACGGCCATGGCGCGCAGGGCGTTGAAAAACACCTGTCTGTCCTATCTGCTCGAAACCGTTGACGGTGAACCCCTGGCGGTTGCTCAACTCGATTCAAGTGACAACATGACGGACACACTGGCCGCGATCAACGGCTTGGTAATGACGGACTCGCCAATGGCGGAAAAGGCGCTTTCAGATTTTGAATCCAGGTGGAAAACCGATGCGTTGGTTATGGACAAATGGTTCATCATACAGGCCATCAAGCCAGGTCCCGAAAGCGTAAACCGGATCAGGAAGTTAATGCTGCACCCGGCGTTCAGCATCCAGAACCCGAACAAGGTGCGCTCTCTGATCGGCGTCTTTGCCATGCTGAACCCGACCGGTTTTCATGCAGTTGATGGTTCAGGTTATGCTTTTCATGCTGAGCGTGTCATCGAACTGGACAAGCTGAATCCGCAGATAGCTGCAAGGATGGCTTCAGCATTCAATCGTTGGAAAAGATACGACAACGACAGGAAAGAACTGATGAAGGCTCAACTGCAGCGGATTGCCGCAGTTGATGGCTTATCGGGCGATGTTTCCGAGATCGTCAACAATGCCTTGCGGTAGTGAATAGAAGACGCACTGACTTACATTTATGGTTTAAGCGGGAATAAGACAATGCTGGATTCACATGTCATTGACCTCGTTCCGATCTGGATGTTGCTTATTGGCACTATCCTGCTGATGGCTTTTTTTATCGAATTTGGTTTCAGGCTGGGAAAAAAAGCCCAGGGCACTGCAAAGAAAGCCCAGACCTCACAGGTGAGGGCGATCATGGGTGCCGGACTTGGCTTGTTGGCCTTTATGCTGGCTTTTACATTCAGTACAGCCCAGTCGCATTTCGAAGTGAGGGTGCAAAGCCTTGCAGAGGAAGCGCGAATCGCCAGGAATGCATTCATGCAAGCCGATTTGCTGACGGAACCGGAAAGCACCAAGGCAAAACTGATGTTGAAAGAATATGTAGACCTGCGTAGTGGCAAGTACAAGCCATCTCAAACCGACGTCGCCGCGAGTCTTGCGGAGCTTATAAGTCTCTCGGAGCAAATTCAAAAAGATCTTTGGTCATTGGCTACGAACCACCGTGGCCAGGACCCTTCAGACGTGGCAGATAACAGGCAAAGTGAGATGTTCCTGACGTCGGTACTCGCCCTGACCGACATTCATTATACACGTGTGCACTCGGCGATCATGAACCGCATTCCCCTGACCATCTGGATGACGCTGTACCTGATGGCGGTCCTGTCCATGATCATCATGGGTTACCAGGCGGGGCTGACCGACAGACGCAGCCCGGTGGCGACACTCACGCTGGCCGTTGCGTTTTCTGCAGTCATCATCCTGATTACCGATCTCGATCGTCCGGTTATGAGTTTCTTTGAAGTAAATAACCAGTTACTTATAGACCTGGACGAGTTCATGCAGGCGGACTTGCAACTGCAATACATACCGGGTGACTGACGCGATCAAAGCTCAGAGTGCATTTTTATGGCAGCTCAAGAGGTGCGCTAGTGCGTAAGACGGTCATTGCAGGGTTTTCTGCTCTCGTGCTATTCGCATGTACCGCCGTGCCTGTCGATACCCGTCCGGCCATCCAGATAGAAGGCATGGCCATCGAAAACCGAACACAAATGTATGTATCGGCAGTCAGGCTCCTGGTGCCACTGTCCGGTCAGTTTGTGTCATGTGGAAACATCTCGCCGGAGTCGATGTGCTCGACGACATTTCCTGAAGCCGGCTATACGGGAAACCCGGTGGAAATAACCTGGAGCGCGGGTGGCCAGATATATTCAACCGGGCAATTTTCATTACAATTGCCGGACGGTATCGACGAGGACAGGCCCGCAATGGTCAGGGTCGTTATTTCAGGCCCGGGATCAGCCGGGGCCATGATTGTCCAGCGACGGTAACAAATCAGTTTCAGCTCTCCTTCAGGGCCTTCAGAAACAACTGGCGCGCCAGGTCAGCGTCATTGCGTGTCGGTGACTTAACTGGCAAACGAAGTTCGCTGCTGAAAGTGATGTTAAACTGGAAACCCTCATCGTTATCTGCCGCAAAGACCCTGCTTACCAGTGCGACCTTATCGAGGACTACTGCAAACCCCTGTAGTTCATATACCGCCCTGCTCATCTGTCACTCTCCCGCAACCGAGTTTAAATTGATGTGATTGTACAGGTTTGAATGACCGGTCTGGACTGAATTAGCTTACGGCGTCCGTTCAGCAAAATTTAACGGGAATTCTGTTATTCTTAATGATATGGCTGGCGTTTTGTCGGTTTACACGACGACGGAGAATATATGAAAAGGCTGCTTGTCCTGTCGGTGCTTGTTTTATTGACGGGTTGTGTAACTTACTATCAACCGGAAACGGCACTTGAAGATGGTGTGTATTACGCCGAAGATGACCCGTCCTACGTTTACAATTCCGGCGATTATTCGGGTGTCATCTACTACCCGTGGTCGTCGTTCGACTATCTCTATTTTGGTTATAGCACCTATTACGGGTATGGATTCATTTATGGTTATCCATATGCGTGGCCTTATTCACCGTGGGGTTACCGGTATGTTTACTATGATCACTTTTCACCCTGGCCATACCCTTCCTACCGTCACCACAATTGGCGCCCCTATCGTGGGCGTTGTTCGCAATACCGGCACTACAAAGATTGCCGGGACCATGACGATGGCCATGACCGGTATGCGGGCGATAATCGGGGCGATCAGCGCACGGTCGGAGACGGAATTGAAGACTACACCCAGATCGGGGATGGCAATGCTGGCGAAAAGAGTCCCGTGCCGGTCCGGCGCTACCTGTTAACACCACCCGGTGCGTACACCGGAAGCCAGGGCGTGATCGTCAGGAATGGTCAAATTACAAAAATTGGCCGGAGCAGTCATGAGCCCGCCACGCCAGTCAGGTCAAAGTCCGCGGTCGCCAGGTCCTCGGCTTCTGCTGGTTCCCGCCGGTCGCCATCGTCGTCAGCAAGATCATATACCGGGAGCAGCAACCGCTCATCCCGCGTTTCATCACCGACGCGTGCACTTCGTTCCAAAAGCGGTAAATCGTCACGCAAAAGGGATCGCGATTAGCCAACACGGTTGCAAACGTTCATGACGTTTGGCATTCGGGATAAACACTCAAAGTACACTAAACTATGGGTCGGCTCCTGAGACCACGGTTTTAAAAAATATGGCAGATTTCATAACAGAATTGCGTGACCGGCGTATTTTGCCTGCTGTTGGCGTATATGTTGCCAGCGTCTGGGTGTTGATAGAAATTCTCGACCGGCTGGTGGACCGCTACCTCCTGTCTCCCTACCTGAGCGATATCGTATTCTGGGGACTGTACTCCCTCATTCCGGCAGTCATGCTGATCACCTGGACACACGGCAGACCGGGCAAGGACAAGGCAAGCCGGCTTGAGAAAGTGGGTGTGCCGATCAACCTGATCGCGACGCTTGGGCTGTTAATGACCGTATTTGGTGATAAGGACCTTGATCTGGCTGCGACTCAGATAACGGTCAATAATGAATTCGGGCAGCAGGAAACGCACTACATTCCCAGTGAAACGTTTCGTCGCAGAATGGCCATTTTCTTCTGGAAAAATGAGTCAGGAAAAGCGGAGTTTGATTGGTTGCAGTACGGCATTACGGAATTACTGGTCCAGGACTTGCAACAGGATCCTTTCGTCCTGGCAAATTCGCCATGGAATAATTTCAGCAATGGTTTCTATTCGCGCATGAAAAGAGCCGGGTTCGATGATGGTTTGAATGTACCGCTCACGCTGATGCGTAAAATAGCAGATGAGGCAAATCGCCAGTATTTTATTGAGGGGTCGATTGATAAGGCGTCTGATGACTATGTCCTGACAGCCAGGATCTGGGATACGCAAACACTCGATGAAGTCGCGGTGGTAAAAGAACAGGGTCAGGATATTTATACGGCCACCGACCGTTTATCCAAGGTGATCCGAAAGGCATTGGATGTCCCAGAAAGCAGCAAGCGTATCGCGGAGGACTTGCCGTTGGCCGAAACCTACGGAGAGTCTGAGGCTGCACTGAAGGCCTATATCCAGGGACTGAACGCGCGCCTTTTCAATAATGATTTTATTGCCTCGAATGCTTTTTTCGACAAAGCGACCAGTATTGACCCTGGTTTTGTCATGGGCTGGTACGTGAAAGCAGCCAACATGATAGAAAGCGGCGACCTGCCGGCGGCACAGGTCGCATTTTCCAAAGCTCAGGAGCTTGACTACCGGCTGCCTGCGAGAGACAGGGCAAGAATCAAGGCCATGGTCTACCGGCTTGCCGGGGATAATGAAAAATTGATGTCCTTTCTGTACATGCAGACAAAAATTCGTGACGATGCGTCCTCCCACAACAATCTTGCGACGATGCTGATGATTAGCGGACAGCTGGAGGAAGCCAAGAAGGAGTCCCTGCTTGCCCTTGAAAAGGACGCCTTGAACGCTGAAATATATCTGAGGATGTCCACGCTGGAACGTGCGAGCGGCGACATGGAGGCTGCCATTGAATATGCCCGTAAGTACCAGGAGCAGAAGCCGGAAGACATCGAGGCCAACATTCAATTGGGCGATATATTAAGTCTTGATGGTGACCTGGATGCCGCAGAGCTACACTACAAGCAGGCACAGTTACTGCAAAACGCGCCGGTCCGGCCTGCCCTGAGGCTCGCATTAATCGCATCTCGCAAAGGTGATATCCACGCTGCCAGGCAATACCTCACAGAGGCAGATGAGTTCGCGCAGACACCAGCTGACAAAACCCTGGTCAGACAAGCCCTTGCTGCGTTCGAGTTACGCCTTGGCAGAGTCTCTGAAGCGATAAAGCAAACGTATGCCCAGGAAGAGTTCCTAAGTCAATCCCAGGGTTTGTTAGACCTGACATTGAATGTCTATACTCCGCTTATCGACCTTTATGTTCTTCTGGAAGATTTTGATTCCGCCAGGAGTGCGCTCGAGACCGCGACGGGTATGCTGGCCCCGCCAATGGACAAGTTCATGGCTTTTAATGCCGCTGTTATCCATGCGAGGGAAGGCGATATCGAAGCCGCCAGGGCGTCGTTACAGCGCGCCCGGGAAGTGATGGACCAGTTCCAGCTAAAGTTTCTGCAAGTCCAGGTTCACATGGTTGAGGCCATTATCAATGAAACCAAAGGTGATTTCACAGCGATGGCGGATCACTGTATGAAAGCGATCGAACAGATTAACAAAGCAGTCATGGCGACTGAACATCAAATTGGTTCATCGCCCGTTTATGCGCAGATGGCAAGAGCTCAAATAAAGTCCGGCAATCTGGATGCGGCGGAAAGATCAATAGAACAGGGTTTCCGTCTTGACCCTTCTGAACCCATGCTTTGGGTTGAAAAAGCCCGTCTCCAGCAGGCGCGGAATATGCCGCAACTGGCACTGGCTTCGGTCAATTATGCATTGGCGATCTGGGCAGATGCCGATGAAGATTATGTCATGCTGAAGTACGCACGGGCACTGGCTGCTGAACTGTAAGATCAATAAATTACATTTATCCTTGAATTTCAGTACAATGCGCGGTTCCTCTTAAATCAGGATTGAGACTCTTTGAAGCACGCGGATACATTTGATGTCATCGTCATCGGTGGTGGACATGCCGGAACCGAAGCAGCGCTTGCCGCGGCGCGTGCGGGTGCGCGCACATTGCTGCTGACGCACAGCGTAGAGACCATTGGCCAGATGAGCTGTAACCCGGCCATCGGGGGAATCGGAAAAGGACACCTGGTCAGGGAAATTGACGCATTGGGCGGTGTGATGGCGTCGGCGGCAGATGCCGCCGGAATCCAGATGCGTACGCTGAATTCGAGCAAGGGACCGGCGGTAAGGGCAACGCGTGCCCAGTGCGACCGTAGCCTGTACCGCGCTTTCATTCGCAAAGCGGTTGAGAACCAGACGGGGTTGAGTATTTTTCAGCAGGCGGTGGATGACCTGCTGTTAGAAGATGACCGGGTAACAGGTTGCCGTACCAGCATGGGACAGGTGTTTCATGGCAACGCCATCGTTCTGACCACCGGAACATTCCTGGGTGGCAAGATACACATGGGAGAAAGCCAGAGTGCCGGTGGCCGCGCCGGAGACCCGCCTTCTGTTTCGCTGGCAAAGCGGCTGCGTGAACTGCCGTTTGATGTTGCTCGACTGAAGACCGGCACACCGCCGCGCATCGATGGCAAGACGGTTGATTTTACCCACATGAAAGAACAGCCGGGAGATTCGCCGAGACCGGTTTTTTCTTTTATGGGAACCCATGAAGATCAACCCGAGCAGGTCAATTGCTGGATAACGAATACAACGCAAAGCACTCACGAGATTATCCGCGCGGCTTTGCACCGATCACCAATGTATTCGGGAAAAATAGATGGGGTAGGTCCACGTTATTGCCCCTCGATTGAAGACAAGGTCGTACGCTTTGCAGAGCGTAACAGCCACCAGATTTTTGTTGAGCCCGAAGGCCTCCATACCCGCGAACTCTATCCCAACGGTATATCGACAAGCTTGCCCTACGATGTCCAATTGGCGTTTGTTCACAGCATACCCGGGTTTGAGCACGCGCATATCACGCGACCGGGTTATGCCATCGAATATGATTTTTTCGATCCACGCGGTTTGAAACACAGCCTCGAAACCAAGCCGATCCGGGGATTGTTTTTCGCTGGTCAGATCAATGGCACGACCGGATATGAAGAGGCCGCAGCCCAGGGCTTGATAGCGGGTGTCAATGCCGCACGCTGTGTGCGTGGTGAAGCTGCCTGGACACCGCGCAGGGACGAGGCCTATATCGGCGTATTGATCGATGATCTCGTCACGCAGGGTACCCGTGAGCCCTACCGTATGTTTACCAGCCGGGCGGAATACCGCTTGCAGCTACGTGAGGACAATGCAGACCTGCGCCTGACAGAAACAGGCCGCCATCTTGGCCTCGTGGATGACCTACGCTGGCGGGCGTTTGCAGATAAAAAGTCAGCCATCGAGGCAGAGCAGGAAAGGTTGGGCTCGATTTGGGTCAATCCCGGCAATGATATAGGAAAATCGCTTAAAGAAACCATGGGTGTGGCGCTCAGCAAGGAAGCAAGAGCCCTGGACCTGCTTAAACGACCGGAAATAACTTACCAGGAACTCATGAGAGTGGCAGGGCTGGGTCCGGGGAGCAGCGACCCAAGGGTCGCTGAACAGGTTGATGTCCAGGTCAGGTACGCCGGCTATCTGACACGACAGGCTGTGGAAGTTGAAAAAAATCAGCGTAATGAAGAAACCCTGATACCACCGGGATTTGAGTATGAAAGGGTCAATGGTCTTTCAGCAGAGCTTTGTGAAAAACTTCAAAAGACCCTGCCGGAAAGTATTGGCCAGGCCTCGAGAATTCCGGGCATGACACCGGCCGCTATCTCCCTGTTATTGATATTTTTGAAGCGTCATCGAAGTGACCTCCAGGTCGCCTGAAGTTAATTTGTCATAATCACAAATAACCAACATTTGCTTTACATCTTTTTAACCAGAGAGAGGTATGCTGTAACTGCAAGTTGACTGTGCCGGTGCGTCGCTTCTCATGACAGGCAGTCCCCACACTTCTATGCCTATGGCGATGCACCATTTCAAACCCCGGCCCCAAGCCGGGGTTTTTTTATGTTCAGGATGAACGGTACACCGCGGGCGCAGGGATGCGCAGGAGCGGTGTTCGGCATTTCAAAGCCGCACGGCAAATACAACTGACAACGGTACACCGCGGGCGCAGGGATGCGCAGGAGCGGTGTTCGG